>QWCV01001025.1_pt1 | contig 36546 bp, 30 predicted proteins | sample 1972621 | NCBI WGS metagenome assembly QWCV01 (sample SAMN09866699, study PRJNA288562) | Human gut metagenome isolate pre2_stool, whole genome shotgun sequencing... | isolation source: gut | host: Homo sapiens | place: USA: California | reverse complement strand
GTAGCCGCGTGCACGCTCCTTCTCCTTGATATAGTTCTCCAGCTCCTGCCAGACGGTGTAGCCTGCGGGCAGGAACATGGGCAGGCCGCGGCCCACCAGGTCGTCGGTCATAAACAGGCCCATCTCTTTGCCGATCTTGCGGTGATCGCGCTCACGGGCCTCCTGCTGCTCCTTCTCCCAGGCTTCCAGCTCTTCCTGGTTGTGGAATGCCACACCGTTGATACGGGTCAGCATCTTGTTTTCCTTGTCGTTCTTCCAGTATGCGCCGGACTGCTGGGTGATCTTGAAGGCCTTCAGCGCCTTGGTGTAGGTCAGGTGGGGTCCGATGCACATGTCAACGTACTCGCCCTGCTGGAAGAAGCTGAACTCGGTCTCGTCGGCCAGATCAGCCATGTGCTCGATCTTGTAGTGCTCCTGGCGCTCCTCCATCAGCTTCACAGCCTCGTCACGGGGCAGGATGAAGGGCTTGATGGCCAGATTTTCCTTGCAGATCTTGCGCATCTCTTTTTCGATGTTGGCCAGATCGTCATCGGTGAGCTTGGTGTCGCCCAGATCGACATCGTAGTAGAAGCCGTTCTCGGTGGCAGGGCCAAAGGCAAAGTCAGCCTCGGGGTACAGGCGCTTGATGGCCTGCGCCATGATGTGAGCAGCGGTGTGGCGGATAACATGCAGTTCCTGGTCCTGCGGGCACTCGTCCACATGGCCGTCTTTGTAGATGATCTTCATAGTGGTTCTCCTTTTGATGAAAGTTAAAACAAAAAAGCGCTCCATCCCGCTCAAATTTACGGGATGAAGCGCCTGAAGATTTCACGCGTTCCACGGTTCCACCCGAATTGCGTGCCCTTGAGAACACGCCACTCGCTGTGCTGTAACGGGCGCACCCGGCAGAGGTTCTCCTCTGCGCTCTGCGGTGGTAGAAGCCCGATACACGGCAGGCTGCTTGCAGCACCCGGTATCCGGGGCAGCCCTCTCTGCGTCATGGGGAACGAGCTTCGGTTTGTCCGCATCATCGCTTTGGTCAGGATGAAACTACGCTGATTGTAGCACGATGGCGGCAAAAAATCAAGCTCTCCGCGGCGAAAATCTGCGAAAAATCATTCTTCTTTTTTCTTCAGCTTGATCCGCCACTTGTGGGAGGCGTACTCCGGCCGCAGCTTGTTGGTGACAAAGGTCTGGCTGCTGTAGAGGCCGTGGTGGCCCGAGAGCATGTAGCACACGCCGCAGCCCAGCGCAATAAGCTCCAGCCCCTGCCCGCCAAACAGCTCGAATCCCAGCAGGATGGAGGGGATCAGGGCGTTTGTGGCTCCGCAGAACACGCAGACCAGACCGATGGCACCGGCAAACCCGGCGGGCAGGCCCAGCAGGGGGCCTGCCACACAGCCAAAGGTCGCCCCGATGTAGAAACTTGGGACCACCTCGCCGCCTTTGAAGCCTACTGCCAGCGTCAGCGCGGTCAGGAAGATCTTGCAGGCAAAATCCCAGGGCAGGGCAGTGCCCTGCTCCACGGCATCGGCAATGACGGCCATTCCGGCCCCGTTGTACCGCCCGACACCGAACAGATACGAGAACGCTACCACGGCTGCACCGCCCGCAAAAGCCCGGAGCCAGGGATTCGGGATCCGTTTGGGGATCCCGTGTTCTAGGGTGTGAAGCGTCCAGCAGAACAGCCGGGTCACGGCGGCACAGGCAATGCCCAGCAGGGCGGTCTGAAGCGCGGTTTCCAGCGTCAGGTGCGGGATGGAATTGAGCACAAAATTGGTCGGGGCGATCCCGAAGAACAGGGATACGCCGTAAGCAATGAGGGCCGAAGTGAACGCGGGCATAAAGGCCGAAGTGAACGTCAGCCCCACGTCCTCCACCATCATGGCAAACAGGGCGGCGGTCAGCGGGGTGCCGAACAGGGCGGAGAAGAACGCGGCCATGCCGCTGATGGTGGCGGTGCGGCGGACGTAATCGCTCAGATGGAGCAGTTTTCCCACGTTCCAGCCGATGCTGCCGCCCATCTGCAGGGCTGCACCCTCGCGGCCGGCAGAACCGCCGCACAGGTGGGTGAGCACCGTGCCCAGAAAGATGGCGGGCACCAGCAGCGGGCTGACCGGCTCGCCGCTCTGCACGGCGCGGATGACGTTGTTGGTGCCCACGCCTTCGCACTTTGTGACCTTGTAGAGTGCCACGATGGCAAGGCCTGCCAGCGGCAGGCAGAGCAGCAGCCAGCTCTGCGCGGCCCGCAGCTCGGTGACGTACTCCACGCTCAGGTGGAACGCTGTGCCGACTGCGCCGCAGACCAGACCCGTGGGCACGGCCAGCAGCAGCCATTGCAGGGCCACCCACAGGGCGGCTTTGGCCTCGCGGTTAAAATCATTCAAGTTGCTCATAGAAACTCCTGATACAAAAAAACTGAAAATTTTACACTCCAAAATAACACGCCCGCACAGGGATGTCAACCCGGAACCATTGCAGGGGGGCTCACATCGTGGTGACAACGACAAACCCCTGCTTCCTTGTGCGGAGGAAGCAGGGGTTCTGCCGAATGGATTTCAGAAAAAGGAAAAGGAGAACAAGGAGAACAAATATCGTCACGCTTTCAAAGCGGGACAGCGGTTGGAATTGTGCGGAGCGTTACTCCACATCCTGCAGGGCGGCGAAGTCCTCTTCGCCGGTGCGGATCTTGACCACGCGGGTCACGTTGTAGACAAAGATCTTGCCATCGCCGATGTGGCCGGTGTACAGGGCCTTCTTGGCGGCATCCACCACAGCGTCTACGCTGATCTTGGAAACGATGACCTCGACCTTGATCTTGGGCAGCAGGGTGCTGTCCACAGGCACGCCGCGGTATTTCTCGGTGGTGCCCTTCTGGATGCCGCAGCCCATCACCTGGGTCACGGTCATGCCGGTCACGCCCAGATCGTTCAGCGCGGTCTTGAGCTGATCGAACTTGGAGAGCTTTGCAATGATGGACACTTTGTGCATACCGGTGTCGTAGATGCCATCGTGGATGACGGCAGGCTCCTTGACCACAGGCACGGCAGCGTTCATCTGCACGGCGCTTGCCCTGGAGGCATCATCCTCGCCCAGATCGGTGTTCTCGTTGGGCACCATGGCAGCGGCGTTGGCATCGGAGATGGAGAAACCGGCGTAAGCGGAAGCCAGGCCGTGCTCGTGGATATCCAGGCCGTCGATCTCCACCTCAGCGGGGACACGCAGGCCGATGGTTTTGTCGATGATCTTGAAGATGATGAACATCACGACCACAACGTACACATCAACGGTGATAAGGCCCAGCAGCTGGGTGCCCAGCTGTGCAAAGCCGCCGCCGTAGAACAGGCCCTTGCCCACGCCGTCGCCGCCGTTGGAGAACAGGCCCACAGCAATGGTGCCCCACACGCCGTTTGCAAAGTGAACGGAGACAGCGCCCACGGGGTCATCGATCTTTGCGATCTTATCAAAGAATTCAACGCTCAGGACCACAAGGATACCGGCCACGAAGCCGATGATGAAGGCACCGAAGGGAGAGACCGCGTCGCAGCCTGCGGTGATGGCGACCAGACCGGCCAGAGAGCCGTTCAGGGTCATGGAGACATCGGGCTTGCCGTAGCGCAGCCAGGTGAAGATCATGGTCACACAGGTGGCAACGGCAGCGGCCAGGTTGGTGTTGAAGCAGACAAGACCCGTCAGGGTCATGGTCTCATCGGTGGCAAGGCTCAGGGAGGAGCCGCCGTTGAAGCCGAACCAGCAGAACCACAGGATGAACACGCCCAGCGCACCGGCGGTCAGGTTGTGGCCGGGAATGGCGTGGGGGTTGCCGTCCTTATCGTACTTGCCGATGCGGGGGCCGAGCATTGCGGCACCCAACAGGGCAATCACGCCGCCCACATTGTGAACGGCTGCGGAACCGGCAAAATCATGGAAGCCCATGCTCTGCAGCCAGCCGCCGCCCCACATCCAGTGGCCGCAGATGGGGTAGACCACCAGCGAAATGGCAGCGGAATAAACGCAGTAAGCCTTGAAGTTGGTGCGCTCGGCCATGGAGCCGGACACGATGGTGGCTGCCGTGGCACAGAACACGGTCTGGAACACGATGTACACCCACAGGGGGATATCAAGCCCCAGGTGGCTGTAATCGCCCTGAATGAACGGATCGAACCCGCCGATCAGCGCGCTTGTGCCGCCGAACATTAGGCCGAAGCCGATGACCCAGTAGCACGGTGTGCCGATGCAGAAGTCCATCATGTTTTTCATCAGGATGTTGCCGGTGTTTTTGGCGCGGGTAAAGCCCGCCTCACACAGCGCAAAACCGGCCTGCATAAAGTAGACCAGGAATGCCGCAACCAGCACCCAACAGGTGTTTATGGAACTGAACATTATAATACCTCCCCGGTTTGTAATGCGCTCCCCGCACCGAATGTGCGCGGGAGCCTTGTTCAGGAGGCCCTCTATTCCTCCCGAGCAATATCCAGCGAAAACACAAAAGGCGCTGGCGGAATCACTTCCGTCAGCGCCTTTGCTTTCGATGGCACGAGTATAGCCCCTTTGTGCAAAACTGTCAAGAGCCGGGGTGCGATTTTTACGTTTTACACAACCCAGAACCGAGAAAAAAGAGGGAAACTTTATAAGTCATTCTTTTTTCTCGGCCTCACCGGCGGGCGTTTCTTCCTTTTTGCGGCCGGAGCGGTGCCCGCCCTCCATCTCCCAGTGGAGCATCAGGCTCATCATGGCCCGCAGGGCAAAGGTGGCCGCCAGCGGCACCACCGATTCCAGATTCTGCAACAGGAAGGTCTTGGCGATCTCCGCCGACATCAGGAACTCCAGCGCCGTGGTCAGGCCGCTGGACATCTCGTGGAGGAAATCGTGCTGGCCATGGAAAAAGGTGACCCGCACATAGTGGTAGGTGGCCTTGACAAGGCTGGTGACGATGATGAACAGGCCGATGATCTCAGCCAACCCGGAGATCAGCGGCACCGCCGTCTCCAAAAACCCCTCCATGCCGTGGGTGACGATCTGATTGAAATGGTATAACCATGCCATATTAGACTTCCTCCCGTTTTTTCGGATACCTCTAAGATACATGAGCGGCGGTGCGCTGTCAAGCGGCCATCAGCCCAGCTTTTTCTTCTGCTGGTGGGCCAGGATGGGCATGAGCAGGGGCGTGGGAACGAGCTTCTGGGCCGTGGTGGCAAGGCGCATCAGGGTGCTGGGCACGATGATGGTCTTGCGGCGGAGCATCCCGCGCATGGCTTCTTCCACGCAGAACTCCGGGGTGATGCCCTTGAGGGCGAACACCACGTCGGCGCGGTCATTGAACTCGGTGTCCACGGGGCCGGGGCAGAGGGCACAGACATAGACCGGGCTGTGCTGCTCCCGCAGCTCCTCAGCCACGCCGCGGGTCAGGCTGACAACGTATGCTTTGGAGGCGTAGTAGCCCGCCATATAGGGCCCGCCCGGCAGCAGGCCCGCCGAGGATGCCACGTTCAGGATGGTGCCGAAGCCCTGGGCTTCCATCTTGCGCAGAGTGAACTTGAACAGCCGGTGCATGGCCAGCACGTTTACCCGCAGCATGGAAAGCTCTTTGCCCACGTCCGTCTCGGAAAAGGCACCGCAGGCACCAAAGCCCGCGTTGTTGAGGAACAGGTCGATGCGTTCGTCTGCCAGTGCTTCGCACAGGGCGGTGACCTGCGCATCCTGCGCAAGGTCGGCGGGTACGATGCGGCAGAGGGTGCCGTGTTTCGCCCGGAGCTCGGCGGCAAGGGTCTCCAGCCGGTCGCGGCGGCGGGCGGTCAGAATGAGCCGGAAGCCCAGCCGGGCATAGCGGCGGGCAAACTCCCGCCCGATGCCGGAGGACGCGCCGGTGATCCAGACAGTTTTGGTTGACATAAGCATTCTCCTTTTCTGCGGAAATTCCATTGCCTCTATTCTATCACGGCAGCGGGTGAGAATCCATGCAAAAATTCTAGGAAAAGCTGTCCCTTGTTGCCCGGGAAAATTTGGAGTATAATAGACTCAAAGAACAGCGCACTGACGCAGGAGGAAAGAAAAATGAACAAACCGGTATTGGTGGTCATGGCTGCCGGCATGGGCAGCCGTTACGGCGGCATGAAGCAGATCGACCCGGTGGGCCCCAAGGGTCAGCCCATTGTGGAGTACTCCCTGTACGATGCCCACCGCGCAGGCTTTGAGACCGTGATCTTTGTCATCAAGCACGAGATCGAGGAGGCTTTCAAAGCCGCCATCGGTGACCGCGTCTCTCAGGGCATGAACGTGAAATACGCTTTCCAGCAGCTGGATGAGCTGCCCGCAGGCTTCACCATCCCCGAGGGCCGTGTCAAGCCCTGGGGCACCTGCCACGCCGTGCTGGCCGCAAAAGACCTCATTGATGGTCCCTTCGCTGTCATCAACGCGGACGATTACTACGGCCCCGAGGCCTTCAAGGTCATCTATGAGTATCTGTCCACCCATCAGGACGGTGCAGTTTACGATTACTGCATGGTGAGCTACCTGCTCAAAAATACCGTCTCTGAGAACGGCACCGTCTCCCGCGGTGTCTGCGTGGTGAACCCGGACGGCACCCTGCACAGCGTGACCGAGCGCACCGGCATCGAGACCTATGAGGGCGGCATCCGCTGCACCTCCCTCACCGGTGAGGGCACGGATGACCTGCCGGTGGAAGCACCTGTCAGCATGAACCTGTGGGGCTTCGGCAAGAGCTTCCTGGACGAGGCCGACCACCGCTTTGCGGGCTGGCTGCGTGAGAATCTGCCCAAGAACCCCCTCAAATGCGAGTATTTCCTGCCCACTGTGGCCAGCGAGCTCATCGATGAGGGCAAGGCAGCAGTCACCGTGCTCAAGAGCACCGATAAGTGGTACGGCGTGACCTACCGCGAGGATAAGCCCACCGTGGTGGCCGCCATCGCCCAGAAAACCCAGGAGGGCCTGTACCCCGAGGATCTGTGGGCGTGAGCAAAACAAAATCTGCTTGACTTTTTGAGCGATACAGCATATAATAAAGCTGTAAAAGAGATTGGTTGCAGTTCATAAAACTCACCAAGTAGCAACAAGAAGCCCCCGCGGTAGTGCGAATACCGAGGGGGCTTCCTGCTTGCTAAGGATTAGTGCTTACCGGCCTTGAACTGGTCGTCAAGCCAGAGATTATAAAGTTCATAAAACTCACCCCCTTCCTCTTATAGATCGAGGTCGGAAGGCCGACAAGTACAGTATAACAGAAAATTCGACTCATTACAACGTAGAAGCACTGATATCCCAAGGGGCTGTGGGTATACGAAAAACGCTTGACTTTTGGCATTCCAACGCATATAATAGGAATGCGAAAGAGAATAAGGTGATATCCATAGGATCACCAAAGCAACAAGAAGCCCCCTTGACATTGCGACTGTCAAAGGGGCTTCCTGCTTGCTAAGGGTTAGTGCTTACCGGCCTTGAACTGTTCCTCAAGCCACTTGCAGATGTAGTAGCTGACCACACCCGCTGCGACGGACAGGATGAAAGAGAATAAAATATCCATAGGAATCACCCCCTTCCTCTTATAGATCGAGGTCGGAAGGCCGACAGGTACAGTATAACAGAAAATTCGACTCATTACAACGCAGAAGCGCCCCGTCCGGTGAAGGATGAGGCGCTTCTACGTATATTTGGGAATATTCGGGGATGGTTAAGGAATAAGGGTTACCCCAGCAGCTCGCTGTGGTCGTTAGCAACCACCAGCAGGGTGGGTTCGTTGGCATCCATGTGGTTCAGGTAGAACACATCGCCCTCGTTCACCAGTGCCAGTAGCTCCGAAATCTGGAACGAGCTGGTGCGCTGGTTGGTGGTAAACACGATGGTTTGTGCGCCCTGTTCCTGCAGGTATTCCAGCGTTTCCATGGTGCCGGTCAGAGTGCCGCTGTTATAGGGGCTTTCATAGGTGCGCACAGTGCCGTTCTGTTTTACGGTGAAGGTCTGGGGGATGCTATCCGGTGCAAGCACACGCAGCTCCGGGGCAGAGGTGTTCTCTGCTGCGGGAACCGTGGGAGCGGCCGGAGCAGTCGGAACTGCCGGTGTCAGCATGGGAATCTCTTCCTGCTCTACCGCGCCGCAGACACTGCACACCCGCTGGCGCAGGCCGGTCTCGGTGGTGGTGGCTTCCTTCACGGTTTCCCACTCACCCCAGGTGTGTGCGCCCTTTGCGGGAATCACTTCTGTTTTAACAACACCGCACTTTGTGCAGGTGTAAGTCATTACGCCGTCGGTAAAGCAGGAAGCGGGGGTGGTGACAACGCCATCGTCCCACGGGTGTCCCTTGCCGGTGAACACATGGTCGATGGTTCCATCTTTGTCCTTATAGGTCAAACTGCCGGGTACAAGGCAAGGGAAATCAATCACTTTCTCTTCGGATTGGATCGGTGTGTTCGACTGAAGCTTGCAACCACCGCCGATGCCGATCCATGCACTGTCTCCATACACATATGTAATCATTCCGCTTGATCCATCGCGAATCGATTCGTTCTTTTGTACCGTAACATGCGAATTGCCTGTGATCGAAACAAAATCATTTCCGACATAATGGCCATGCCCTGTTCCGATTGCTACACCGGAAGGCCCTGCAATGGCCGTCAGATCTGCATCCGAAATTTTAATATCGCTGACAGTTCCTGCGAGATAGCTGTTACCGGCATGAACGTCCGTAAACGAACCGCCGCCGATGGCAGCCGCAATCTTGCCTCCGGTAATGGTCGTATTCTTTGTGCCGGAAATATGAATGCCAGTTACATCGCCTTCGGAGTTGTAACCACCACCGATGCCGGCTGCGTCTGTACCGCCCGTCACTGTTAACTCTCCACCAGTAATGGTTATATTCTTAACATCTTTTTTGGGATCATTGGATGGAAGTGTATAACTGCCGCCAATACCAGCAGCCCCTTGACCTCCGGTTGCGGTGATCTTGCCACCAGTGATTGTAATATTTTCAGTTCCGTTATTGTAATGATCGGACGAAACTGCGGAGCCGCCAATGCCAGCGCCACCCATGCCGCCGGTTGCGGTCAGCGACCCGGCTTTATCATTTCTATCCTGAATGGTCAGCGTGCCGGTAGAATCGGAATCGTTTTTCTGTAGACCAGCATTATACAATCCACTTGTCAGAACATTGCTGCCGTCCAGTTCCAAGGTTACATCACCTGCACCTTTTACAACCATAGCGGCATTACCTTCTGCATAGGGGGTGTCTCCATCCCGTGTGTCGATGTTTACATTATCCAGTGTGACCTTGGCTTCCTGATCTTTTTCGGCGCTGACCGTAATGGTGTTCTTAGTTTCCTCGCCTTTGCTCGTCAGGGTGACGTTATTGTCTTCCAGGTGATTGATGTCTTTGCCTTTGTCATTCTGGGCATAGTGGGTATGTTCATCATCCGTCCACTGGCTGACGTACTGTTTACCGTCGGATTCCGCGCTGACGGAAACATCACCGGTGTACAGATCATAGGTGGCCGCAAAGGCCGGAGCGGCGCAGGATGCCACGATGGAAAGCATAGCTGCGGTGGAAAGAACACGCAGTGCAAGTGGTTTGTATCGCATAAAATTTTACTCCTTTTCAATGATTTTCCCAAAACTCTCTCTATTTCAACCAAAACAAAAGAGCGCCGCACCGGCCAAACGGCTGGTACGACGCTCTGAATCCTTGTAGGCCCGCTGTGCGCTCGCTCTCCTGAAGGGAAGCCGACGCATCTTCACAAGGGGAGGTGCAAGGTTTCGGATTACCTTACCCGGAGAGAATAACGTGCGGCTGGCTGCCATATTACAGGCCCTTGTAGCTTTGCGTCGCAGCCTTTCGACTGGCTTGCCGATTCTTCAGTTTTTAGCGGGAATAGCATATTGTACAGGATAAGATACTCTTTTTTGTCAATATGACGAAAATAGATTTGGAAGAGTGTACAAAAAAGGAACGTACAATGTTGAAAACATAACGAAAACAAAAGCGTGCAGCAGCACAAGATCTGCCTGATTTTATGGAGAATGCAGTGAAAGAAAAATGCCCCTGACCGAAAAAAGCCGGTCAGGGGCATTTGGGGTTGCTGCAGCGGTCAGGGTCAGTGCCTGCGCTCGTACTTCAGGCGTTCCCGCAGCTCATCCAGAGAGCGGTGCTTTTCGCCGTGGCGCAGCTTGGGGTAAGCGCGGAGCATACGGCCCTTGCCAAAGTACTTGGAGCTCCGGGTGCGGGCGCGCATCTCCTCGCTGCGGGCCTGCAGCTCCTCGGCCAGCTGTTCCAGTCGGAGCAGCTCTGCCGTGCGCTCTGCGGTGCCCTTGGCAGCCAGCTTGACGGCAGTGGCGGCCTCAGAGGCATTGAGCCGGGCCTCCTGGGAGGACTTGCGGGCGGCCTCCATGGCCTCGTCGGCCTTGGCGCGCAGGGCGGCAGCGGCATCCCGGGGGCTCAGTTTGGCGGCATTGTTCCGGGCCTCGGCAGCCGCCAGCTTGAGCTGCAGGCGGCTCTCGTCCATCTTCTGGTCCACATCCATGGCGGTGGTGCCCAGCAGCTCGGTCATGGCATCGGACACGGCGTGCATACTGTCGGCCACCTTTTCCAGAGCATCCAGCTCACGGGCCAGGTCAGAGGCCGCAAAGGCGGTCACCACCACGTCGGCGGCGTAGCAGGCGTACAGGATGCACATGAGGACAAAGCCCACCATCTGGGGAACCATCTCCACAAAGCCCGCGATCACGGGGTGAACGGCCTTCATCACCACAACGGTGCCCACGCCCCACAAAAGGGAGAACTCCAGGCAGATATATCCGCCGATGTTGAAGGGGAAGTCGCTGTAATCCCACCACCGGGTGTGGTAGAGCTTGTAGAGCGCCCAGCCGCCCACCAGTTCCAGCACGCTGGGCAGGATCACGCCGCCGAGATAGAGCAGCAGCAGGTTGTCTGCCAGCGGCGAAAGGGTGAACAGCACGATAATCATGCCAAAGCCGTAGATGGGGCAGACCGGGCCGTTCAGAAAGCCGCGGTTCACCAGCTGGCCGGTGGAAACGGCGGCATAGATGACCTCCAGGCACCAGCCCAGGCAGGAGTAGATCAGGAAAAACGCCAGGATCTGATACAGCGAAAAGCCGCAGACCATGGTGTTGACAAAAAAGGACATCTTACTCCTCCTTTGCGGCGGCAGCGGCTTCCTCCGCAGCCTTCCTCTTTTTCAGGACCTTGGGCTCGATCCAGGTCACGGCGGCATCGCCGGGCAGCTTTCTGGCGATCAGGGCCTTGATCTTGATGCCCATCTCGGTGAACATCCCCTCGTGCTCGGTGCGGATGTTCCACTCCGGCTCGTTTTCGTGCAGGTCAAAGGTCTTCCAGGTGATCTCGTAGCCGGAAGCAGGGAAGTACTCCAGGCTGTCGCGGAACAGGTCGTCGTCATCGGTCTTGAAGTAGATCTCGCCGCCGTCCTTCAGGAATTCGCGGTACTGGATGAGCTGGCGGGGATAGGTGAGCCGGTGCTTGTTGGAGGAAGCGTTCTTGCTCCACGGGTTGCAGAAGTTGATATAGATGCGGCTGACGGTATCCTGGGCGGTGAGCACGCCCTTGATGCGCTCGATGTCGGTGCTCATGATCTTCACGTTGTCGATGGGGCGGCCCGCCTCGGTGTAAGCGGCCTCGATCTTGCGCTTGGCAAGGATCAGCACCTTGTCGGTGATGTCGATGCCCAGATAGTTGTTTTCCGGGTGGGCGCAGGCCAGCTGGGAGAGAAAGCCGCCCTTGCCGCAGCCCAGTTCCAGCACAAAGGGCTGCTCCGGGCGGGCATACTGTGCGTGCCACTTGCCGCCCCAGATCAGGGGCTCGTGGACGTGGAAATCGGCGGCCATCAGCTCATCGTGGGCGTAGGGTTTGAAACGCATTCTCATAGTTTGTTGTTCTCCTTAAAATTAACGTGGCTCGCCCTCTCCGTCTTTGCTTCGCAAATCCACCTCTCCCAAAGGGAGAGGCCTTGGCAGTGCGGAAAACTTACCGGTTTTGCCAAGGGCTCCCCCTTTGGGGGAGCTGGCGCGTCAGCGCCTGAGAGGGTGAGGATGCTTACCGGTCTTGTTTCCGCAAAAATTCTTCCACCTGTTCCGGCTCTGCGGCGCAGCTTCCCTGACAGATGCCGGGCTTGCCGCCGCCGCGGCCATTGAGGGCGGCGTTCAGGGCTTTGGTCAGGGCGCGGACATCGCCGCCCGCCTGCGCAAGGCAGTAGCCGGTGCCCTTTTCGTTGGGGGTCAGGGCCGCGCACAGGCCGGTGGTGGCTTCGGTCAGGCGGCTAGCCAGCCGGTGCAGGCCGTCCGGGTCCAGCCCCGGCACGATGCGGATGGCATCCGCACCGGGCGTTACCTGCGCGGCCAGCGCCTCAAAGAGCTGGCTGCACAGCCCGAAGTGGGTGAATTTCAGGGAGGTGTACTCGTCATATACCCGGTGCACTGCGTTGGCCGTCTCGCTGGCCTTGGCGCTGAGCAGGGCACCGATCTCTGCCTGCCGTGCCCGCATGGCCTGTGCGGCTTCCAGCGCGCGTCCGCCGCAGACGACGCTCAGGCGCACGCCGCCCTTATAGTTTTCGGCGGCCAGGATCTTGATCTGGCCCACCGCGCCGGTAAAGGCGGTGTGGGTGCCGCAGCAGGCACAGACATCCGCCCCGGGGATGGTCACGATCCGCACCTGCCCCTCGATCTCCTTTTTGGAGCGGTAGGTCAGGGCGGCCAGCTCCTCCCGGGTGGGGTAGGTGATGCTCACCGGTACATTCTCCCAGATGATGCGGTTGGCGGCAGTCTCGGCCGCTTTCAGCCCCTCGGCGGAGATGGGGATGTTCGTGTCCATCCGCACGGCATCGGAGCCGATGTGGAAGCCCACGTTCTCGGCCCCGAACATGCTGTGCAGGATGCCGGAGAGGATGTGCTCACCGGTGTGCTGCTGCATCTTGTCAAAGCGCCATGCCCAGTCGATGGCCTGTGCCGCTTCGGCCCCGGGCACCGCCCCGGCGGGCAGGGAAGTGACCATGTGCCAGATGACACCCGCCTGCTCGTGGACATCAGTGACGGTCAGCACCGTGCCGTCAGCAAGGGTCAGGGTGCCCCGGTCGGCAGGCTGGCCGCCGCCCTCGGGGTAAAACACCGTGCCGTCCAGCGCGATGCGCCCGCCGCCGGTCCGGCTGTCCGGCTCTGCGGCTAAAATATGCCCCACCGCCTCCCGGCGGTAGGCATCGTGTTCATAGTATTTTTCGGTTGGCTGCATAAGCACCTCCTAATATAAAAACAAGTATACCACGTTTTTTGCCTGTGGAAAATAGTCTGCGGTTATGTTATGATAGAAAACAGACAAGCCCCAGCAAAAAGTTTGAGACGAGGAAGGATTTACAATGCGTGAAAGTGGTATTCTGATGCCGGTGTCCAGCCTGCCCGGCCCCTACGGGATCGGCTGCTTTGGCAAAAAGGCAGAAAAATTTGTGGATTTCCTTGCGGCGGCAGGCCAGAAGATCTGGCAGATCCTGCCCCTGAGCCCCACGGGCTATGGGGACAGCCCCTACCAGAGCTGCTCTGCCTTTGCGGGCAACCCTTATTTCATTGATCTGGATGCTCTGAAAGCCGAGGGTCTGCTGACAGCCGCCCAGCTCAAGGCCGAGCCTTGGGGCAAGGACCCGCTGAACGTGGATTACGGCACCCTGTACACCGGCCGCTACAAGATCCTGCGTGCCGCCTATGCCGCCTGGCGCAGGCAGTGCGCGGGCCAGCACGGCTGTGCCCATTACTATCCGGATGCGTACTATGCCTTCACGCTGGAAAACGAGGGCTGGCTGGAGGATTATGCCCTCTACATGGCCCTCAAGACCGCCAACGGCATGAAGAGCTGGACCCAGTGGCCCCGGGAGTACCGCAAGCGGGAGCCGCAGGCGCTGGAAGCTTTTAAGGCAGAGAACGAGGAAGAGATCGGCTTCTGGAAGTTTCTGCAGTACGAGTTCAGCATCCAGTGGAAGAAGCTGAAAGCCTACGCCAACGCCAACAACGTGCAGATCCTGGGCGATATCCCCATCTATGTCTCGGCAGATTCCGTGGATGCCTGGGTGGGCGGCCCGCTGTTTGAGCTGGATGCAGACGGCGGCTTTGCCCGGGTGGCAGGCTGCCCGCCGGATTACTTCTCGGCAGAAGGCCAGCTCTGGGGCAACCCGCTGTACAACTGGCCCTACCATAAGCAGACCGGCTATGCCTGGTGGATCCAGCGTGTCCGCCATGCCCTGGGCATCTATGACCTGCTCCGCATCGACCACTTCCGTGGTTTCGACACCTACTGGGCCATCCCGGCAGACAGCACTACCGCCAAGACCGGCAAGTGGGAGACCGGCCCCCGGATGGAGCTGTTCAACGCGCTGGAAGGTGCGCTGGGCAAGCTGCCCATCATCGCCGAGGATCTGGGCGAGCTGTTCCCCAGTGTGCGGGAGCTGCTGGCAGACAGCACCTTCCCGGGCATGAAGGTGCTGCAGTTCGCGTTCGGCGGCGGGGACAGCGAGTACCTGCCCCACAACCACGTCAAGAACAGCGTGGTCTACCCCGGCACCCACGACAACACGACGCTGACCGCCTGGTGGGACGAGAGTGCATCGGCCAAGGAGAAGGCTGTGGCCGCCGCCTACCTGCATCTGACCGGCTGTCAGCCCACCGCAAAGGAGGTGGCCGCTGTCAAAACAGAGGCGGCCCGCACCGCGCTGCTCCGGGCTGCGCTGGGCTCTGTGGCCGACCGTGCCATCATCCCCATGGCCGACTGGCTGGGCCTGGGCGAGGAAGCCCACCTGAACAGCCCCGGCAAGCTGGGCGGAAACTGGAGCTGGCGCGCCGCCGATGGGTTCGACACTGCCGCGCTGGCCAAGCGCATTCTGGCGGAGTGCGCCGTGTACTGCCGTACATAACCGGGCCGGAAACCCGGAGTGTGTTTAGCAGTTTGACGAAAATGTAAAAAATTGCGTTAAAGTTTGTGCGTTTTGCTGGAAACGCCTGGCACAAGATGGTATAATTCCGGTAATGGGGCTGCGCTTTCAGCGGCCGTGTGGCAAAGCTGTGCCGGAAGGGAGAGAGTCCGGCACCGGATAATGGGGAAAAACGCATGAAAAAAGAATGGACGGAACAGGATCTGCGCGCCTTTGCAGAAAACGCACAGACCGCCTTTGAGGACGTGACCCTGACGGAAGCCGATGAGGAGGCTGCGGACACCTGGCAGGACGATGGCCTGCAGGTGGATTATGTCCTGCGCAATGGGCAGGTGGACTGCGTGCTGCGCCGCCTGATCGAGGCGGACGGCAAGCTCTGGCAGCTGCAGATGACGGCTCCGCTGGCGGGCAGCGACCTGCCGGAGGATCGGATGACCGCGCGGGAGCGGGAACTCTGCCGGGACGATATGAATCACGATTTCCTGACCGGCGTGTTCAACCGCCGCTATTTTGAAACGGAGTTCTGCACCCGGCTGGATGAGTGGACGGATGCTCACCGCTGTGCTTCGCTGGCGCTGGTGGCGCTGGACGATGAGGACGGGATGCGCGCCCGGCAGGGCGATGCCGTGATGAACCAGCTGGTCTGTTTTGTGGCCAACCAGTGGAAAAAGTACTACGACCGCCCTGCAGAGCGGGTGGTCTGCCGCCTGACGGACACGCTGTTCGCCATCGGCTGCGCGGATAAGAACTGCGCAGAGCTGGCCGAGGAGCTGAACGGCATTTATGCCGAGATGCCCCGCGCGTGCGTGGCATCGGTGGGCCTGATGCGCCGGGTGCCCTTTACCCAGTCCATCGGCTGCGCCTGCACCGGCGAGGTGCGGGGCAAGAACTGGGACGCACTGTATCAGCTGTGTGAGCAGCGCCTGAAGGCGGCCCAGACCGCCGGCGGCGACCAGATCTGCAGCAAATAAACCGAATGCATAAAATCCCCCTTTGCGGTACAAGCTAGTGCCACAAAGGGGGATTTTTGTATGGAAAATCAGAAAAATGATAACCTGAATCTGCTGGAAGCGGTGGTGCAGAACACGGAGATGGGCAAGAACACGCTGGAACAGATCGTGCCCATGACCGAGGACCCTGCCTTCCGGGCCGAGCTTCTGCGGGAGCGGAACCTCTACCGGGAACTGAATCGGGAGGCCCACACCGCCATCGAGGCCTGCGGCGGCACGGCTCAGGGCCAGAGCATCATGGCAAAGCTCAACACCAAAATGGGCATCGGCATGAAAACGCTCACCGACAGATCCACCCGCAATCTGGCCGAAATGCTCAGCGAGGGAAGCAGTCAGGGCGTGATGGACTGCATCAAGAGCCAGAAGGATTATCCCGATGCGGCTCCCGGCTCCAAGCGCCTGATGCAGAAGCTGCAGGATCTGGAGGAAGAGAACCGGCTGAAACTGGAGCAGTTTCTGTAAAGGCCGCTCCGGCTGCTCAGAGTGCTTCCACCATGGCCGCCACGATCCGGGTGGCGGTAGCTACGTACTCGGCGATGCTGAATTTCTTCACCACCAGCACCTCGTGGCCGTCCTCGTCGGCGTTGTCGCTCATGGCGCGCAGGATGACGCAGGGCACATCGTTCTTGGCGGCGATCTGGCTCACGGCAGCACCCTCCATCTCAACGCAGTCGGGGGCGCATTTGGCCTCAATGGCGGCCTTGGTCTCGCTGTCGCCCACGAACAGGTCGCCGGTGGCGATCTTGCCGGTCAGGGCCTTGACCCCGGCCTCGGCGCAGGCTTTTTCAGCGGCGGCGATGAGGGCCGGGTCACCGGCGTACTCCTTCAGGTAGGGCGGGTTCTGGCAGATCATGTCCAGCTGGGCATCGTGGTAGAGCACCGTCTTGCCAATGACCACATCACCAATGCCGATCTTGCTGGTCATATTGCCTGCAATGCCGGAGAAGATGATCTTCTCGGCACCGTATCGGGTGATGAGCACCTGAGTGGTGGCGGCGGCATTGGCCTTGCCCATGCCTGCACAGCAGACCACGACCTGCTTGCCTGCCAGCGTGCCCCTGTGGTACTCCACGCCGCCGTAGGGTTCCACGGTGACGTTTTCCAGTTTTGCACACAGCTGATCGACTTCATCGGGCATTGCGCCCATAATTCCGATAATCATATAGATGTCCTTTCTCCTGGGCAAAAGTGTCTCCCGCGCGCCGCGCGGGAGACACTTTTATCATACATCAGACGTTGAACAGGAACTCGATCACGTCGCCGTCCTTCACGACGTACTCCTTGCCCTCGGTGCGCTGCAGGCCCTTGGCCTTGACAGCGGCATAATCGAAGTTGTTGGCTTCCAGGTCGCCATAGCCGATGACGCTGGCGCGGATGAAACCGCGCTCGAAATCGCTGTGGATCTTACCGGCGGCCTGAGGAGCCTTGGTGCCCTTGCGGATGGTCCAGGCGCGGCACTCCTTTTTGCCGTCGGTCAGGAAGGAGATGAGGCCCAGCAGGTCGTAGCTGGCAGTGATCAGGTTGTCCAGGCCGCTGGCCTCGATGCCCATCTCGGCCAGGAAAGCCTTCTTCTCCTCGGGGGAGTAGTCGGCAATGTCCTCTTCGGTCTTGGCGCAGATGGGAATGTAGCGGGCCCCCTCCTCGGCGGCGCGGGCGGCCACCAGCGGGACATAGCGGTTATTCTCGATGCCCTCCATCAGATCATCCTCGCCCACGTTGCAGGCGTAGAGCACGGGCTTGGAGCTCAGCAGGCCCATCTCGTGCAGCACGGCCTGCTGCTCGGCATCCCCCTCGTCAAAGTCAAAGCTGCGGGCGGGCTTGCCTGCGCTCAGGTGGTCGGCCAGCTTCTGCAGCCAGGCGGCTTCAGCGGCAGCGCCCTTGTTGTTGCCGCTCTTGGCAGCCTTGGCCATCCGGCCTGCGCGGTTCTGAACGACCTCGAGGTCAGAGAGGATCAGCTCGTAGTCAATGGCATCGATGTCGGCAATGGGGTCCACGGCCTCGGCCTTGGTCACGTCCTCCACCACATGGATGATGTTGTCGTCATCAAAGCAGCGCACCACGTGCACGATGGCATCACACTCGCGGATGTGGCCCAGGAACTTGTTGCCCAGGCCTGCACCCTGGCTGGCACCCTTGACCAGACCGGCGATGTCTACAAACTCCACGATGGCAGGTGTCTTTTTATTGGTCTGCCAGATCTCGGCCAGCTTGTCCAGCCGCTTGTCCGGCACGGCTACGATGCCGCTGTTGGGCTCAATGGTGCAGAAGGGGTAGTTGGCGGCTTCCGCGTTCTTGGTGGAAGTGATGGCGTTGAACAGAGTGGACTTGCCGACGTTCGGCAGACCGACGATACCTAACTTCATATAAAATACGCTCCTTACACGTTTTTTGGCATAACGATACAACTATCATTATACGCGATGAAAACCCGGAGCGCAAGGGGATGGGCGCAAAACAACGGATTTACACGGCGGGAGTTCTATATTATACTGTTCTTAAAATACGAACCGATTTCCGGAAGGGAAGGCAGGAGGATGTTATGGAACGCAACGACCCGCGCTATCAGGCTTATGTGGAGATCCTGAAGGAGGAGCTGATCCCGGCGATGGGCTGCACCGAGCCCATCGCGCTGGCCTATGCGGCAGCAAAAGCCCGCGAGGTGCTGGGGGTGCTGCCGGACAGCGTGCAGCTGCAGGTGAGCGGCAGCATCATCAAGAACGTGAAAAGCGTCATCGTGCCCAACACCGGGCACCTGAAGGGCATGGAGGCGGCGGTGGCGGCAGGCATCATCGCCGGTTCCGCCGAGAAGGAGCTGGAGGTCATCTCGGAGGTCAGCGAGGAAAAGAAGTCTGCCATCCGGGACTATCTGCAGACGGTGCCCATCACCATCGAGCACACCGAGCAGGGGCATGTGTTTGACATCGTCGTCACCGAGCGCTGCGGGCAGGACTACGCCCGGGTGCGCATCGCGGACTACCACACCAACATCTGCCGCATCGAGAAGAACGGCACGGTGCTGTACGAGATGCCCCTGCTGGACGAGACCGTGCAGGAAAACGCCCGCGCCGACCGCAGCCTGCTGAACATGCAGGACATCTGGGACTTTGCCGAGACCGCCGACCTGCGGGACGTGGCAGACCTGCTGGAACGGCAGATCCGCTACAACAACGCCATTGCAGAAGAGGGCCTGCTGGGCGACTACGGTGCCAACATCGGGCGGGTGCTGCTGACCACTTACGGCAACGATGTCTCCAACCGCGCAAAGGCCAAGGCCGCCGCCGGCTCCGATGCCCGCATGAACGGCTGCGAGCTGCCGGTCATCATCAACTCCGGCAGCGGCAATCAGGGCATCACCTGCTCGGTGCCCCTCATCGAGTACGCCAAGGAGCTGCACAGCGGCAAGGAAAAGCTCTACCGCGCCCTCATCATCTCCAATCTGGTGGCCATCCACGAAAAGACCGGCATCGGCACCCTGTCTGCCTACTGCGGCGCGGTCAGCGCGGGTGCGGGTGCAGGCGCAGGCATCGTGTACCTGTGCGGCGACGGCTATCAGGCTGCCATCCACACGGTGGTCAACGCCCTTGCCATCGTGTCCGGCATCGTGTGCGACGGAGCCAAGGCTTCCTGCGCCGCAAAGATCGCATCTTCGGTGGATGCGGCGCTGCTGGGCTACAACATGTACAAGTGCAATCAGGAGTTCAAGGGCGGCGATGGCATCGTGATGAAGGACATCGAGACCACCATCAAGGGCATCGGACGTTTGGGCAAGGACGGGATGCGGCAGACCAATGAGGAGATCATCCGGCTGATGATGAGCTGAGCGGCGGAGCCTGCGTCCCAAAAATCATACAAAACCTTCTTTATTTTGTCATAACTCTTCCGTATAATAAGAAGTGGAATACTTTGTCACAAGGCCCGAAAGGGCCGGAACATACAGAATTGGGGAGGAAACCACTATGGCCAACGAAAAGATCCTCGTCGTGGACGACGATACCAACATCTGCGAGCTGCTGCGGCTTTATCTGACCAAGGAGGGCTACCAGGTCACCACCGCGAACGACGGCGAAGAAGGTCTGGACAAGTTCAATCAGGTCAAGCCCGATATGGTGCTGCTGGATGTGATGATGCCCAAGATGGATGGCCTGGAGGTCTGCCGCCGCATCCGCAAGCTGGGCAACACCCCCGTGATGATGCTGACCGCCAAGGGCGAGACTTTTGACAAAGTGCTGGGCCTGGAGCTGGGCGCGGACGATTACATGGTCAAGCCCTTTGACACCAAGGAAGTCGTGGCCCGCATCAAGGCGGTGCTGCGCCGCTGCACCACCACCACTGCCCAGACCGAGAGCACCGAGGGCGTGATCGAGTTCGACAACCTGCGGCTGGACATGAACAGCTACGAGCTGCGGGTCAAGGGCAAGGTGGTGGAGGCTCCCCCCAAGGAGCTGGAGCTGCTGAACTGCCTGGCCTCCCACCCCAACCGTGTTTACACCCGCGACCAGCTGCTGGACGAGGTGTGGGGTTTTGAGTACTACGGCGACAGCCGCACCATCGATGTCCATGTCAAGCGCCTGCGCGAAAAGCTGGCGGGCGCTTCCGACAAGTGGGAGCTCAAGACCGTCTGGGGCGTGGGCTATAAGTTCGAGGTGCGTCAGTAATGCGCAAAAGTATTTCGGTCACCTTCTTCTCGATGGTGGCCACCCTGCTGGTGCTGGGCACGGCGGTGCTGGGCTGCTCCGAGTGGCTTCTGTTCAGTCGCTATTTTGCCCAGGAGCGGTACGACACGCTGGACAGCGTGGCGGATGTGACCCAGCGCGCGGCGGATTATATCGTGCAGCAGGCGGCTCTGCCCAAGGGGGCCGAGCTGGATGCCCTGAACACCAAGCTGGAGATCATCGGCGAGAGCGCCGAGGCCTACCTGTTTTTTACCGATGAAGAGGGCAGAATCCTCATTGCCTCCAACCCCGAGATGGTGGGAACAGATATTGTGGGGCCGGAGCTTATGAAAAAAGTTGCCGGGGATCAGCCCTACCACACCCTGAGCACGCTGGACGGTGTGCTGACCGAGAAAAGCTATGTCTCGGTGCGGCACATGCAGGATGCACGGGGCAACAACAGCGGCTATCTCTTCCTCTGCTCCTCCGGCGCGCGGCTGACCGACTTCAAGGAGGAGTTCTGGTCGAACTTCTTCTTCTCGGCCTGCATCATGCTGCTCTGCGCCAGCGTGCTGACCTCCTTCCTGATGCGGAAGCTGACTGACCCGCTCCAGAAGATCACCGATGCCGCCCAGCGGTTCGGCGGCGGGGACTTCTCTGTCCGTGTTGAGGGCGTGGAAGGTGAGGGCGAAGTGGTGGATCTGGCCCACACCTTCAACCAGATGGCGGAGAACATCCAGTCCAACGACAATTCCCGCGGCCAGTTCATGGGCAACATCGCCCACGAGCTGCGCACCCCCATGACCACCATCAAGGGCTTTGTGGACGGCATTCTGGACGGCACCATCCCGCCCGATATGCAGAACCACTACCTGCAGCTGGTCAGCGAGGAGACCGGCCGCCTGGCCCGGCTCATCCAGAACATGCTCGATCTCTCCAAGCTGGAAAGCGGCGAGTATCAGGTGAACGCCCGGATGTTCAACATCTGGGAGACGCTCACCGGTGTGGCCCTTTCGGCGGAGCAGCGCATCAACGACGGCATGATCGATCTGGAAGGCCTGACCATGGATGAAAAGGTGCTGGTCTACGCGGACCCCGACCTCATCCATCAGGTGGCTTATAACATTCTGGACAATGCCATCAAGTTTACCCCGGCGGGCGGCACCATCAAGTTCCATGTGGAGAAGCTGGGCCCCGAGGTGGAGATCTCGATCTGGAATTCCGGTCAGGGCATCAGCCCCGAGGCGCTGCCCTATGTGTTCCAGCGCTTCTACAAAGAGGACAGGTCCCGCGGCCTGCACGCCCGGGGGGCCGGTCTTGGCCTGAATATCTGCAAGGTGCTGGTCAACCTTTCCGGAGGCCAGATCCGTGTGGAGAGCCAGCAGGGCGAGTGGTGTCAGTTCGTGTTCACCCTGCCCGCCACGCCCCCCAACCCCAGCGGCATGAAGCGCCTGCCGGACGAATCCGGTCAGCCTGTGCCGGTGGAGGACCCCGCCAGCATGAAGCCTGTCAACTGAATCCGCGGCCAGACTGTCCCCCTGAAACGGGCGGGGCGGTCTGGTCGTTTTTGGTTTTGGAATGGATTTTGGATGTATCCGGGGGCAGGTTTGAGACTTTTCCGTGAAAAACACGGCTCCGGGTTTGATTTTTTGCGTGTTTTCATGTAAACTAAGAGTAACCATGCCCGCCCTGCATTCCGGCCCCAAAACAGGTGCTCTGGCAGAACGGATGGTGTAATCTTTCTGAAAAATAACGGAGAGTATAAAACACAATGACGATCATTAGTCCTTCGATCCTTTCGGCTGATTTCAATCAGCTTGGCGCAGACTGCCGCATGGTGCTGGATGCCGGTGCGCAGATGCTGCATTATGACGTGATGGACGGCCACTTTGTGCCCAACATCAGCTTTGGCGTGCCGGTGCTGAAAAGCCTGCACAAGGGGATGCCCGCAGCATTCTACGATGTCCACCTGATGATCAGCCACCCGCTGCAGTATGCAGAGCCTTTCATCAAGGCGGGTGCCAGCCTGTACAACTTCCACCTCGAGTGCGAGGACGACATCCAGCAGACCATCGATGCGGTCAAGGCACTGGGCTGCAAGGTGGGCCTGACCATCAAGCCCGGGACCGATTCGGAAGCGCTGGCCCCGTATCTCGACCAGCTGGATCTGGTGCTGGTGATGAGCGTGGAGCCCGGCTTCGGCGGGCAGAAGTTCATGCCCTCGGCGCTGGAAAAGCTGCGCTGGCTCAAGGAAGAGCGGGCAAAGCGGAGCGCCCGCTACCTGCTGGAAGTGGATGGCGGCGTGGATGACACCACCGCCCCCCTGTGTGTGGAGGCGGGTGCCGATATTCTGGTGGCGGGCAGTGCCGTGTTCGGTGCAGCCGACCCGGCTGCGGCGGTGCGCCGTCTGGCCGCCCTGTGAGAGGTGCCTTACCATGGATGAACGTTTGATCCAGCAGCAGGAGCAGGAGCTTGCAAAGACGGGACGGTACTATCTGCACGTCTGCTTTATGACCATCCCGCTGCTCTGCATGGCCTGCTTCCTGTACGGTCTGCGGCCCCTGCTGCTCTGCGGCGCGGCGCTGCTCACCGGCAATCTGTGTGACCGTCTGGTCTCCCTGCTGCGCCGCCGCGTGTATCGGGCCGGGGATTTCTCCAACGAGAGCTTTGCCCTCATCATCGCCCTGCTCATGCCCGCCACGGTGGACTGGTATGTGGTCATTATGGCGGTGCTGGCCGGTGTCCTCATCGGCAAGGAGGTGTTTGGCGGCTACGGCAGCTATCCCTTCAACCCCGCTGCTGTGGGCTACGCCGTGGCGGCGGTGTCCTGGCCGGAGCAGGTGTTCCGCTACCCCCAGCCCTATATCAACATCCCCCTGTGGGATGCCACCGGCGTGCCGGTGTCCAGCACCATCTCGGATACCCTGCGCAGCGGCGGCAGCCTGAACATCGGCGCAATTTCGCTGGTGCTGGGCGAGTACGCCGCCCCCATGGGCACGGGTGCCGCCCTCATCCTTCTGGCCTGCGGGCTTTTCCTCTGGCTGCAGAAGGATGTCCGCCTGAGCGCTTCTGTCAGCTTTGTGGTCACCTGTGCCCTCATCGCCTTCCTCTTCCCCCGTCAGGTGGGGGTGAACGGCGTGGACATCGCCCTGCGCCTGCAGTGCGTGCGGGACGAGCTGCTGACCGGTGCCATGCTGTTCAGCGCGGTGTTCCTGCTCAACGAGCCCTACACCTGCGCCCATCACCATCTGGGCCGCATCCTGTACGGTGTGCTGGTGGGGGCAATCACCATGGGCTTCCGGTATTACGGCGTGTATGAGACGGGTGTCTGCTTTGCCCTGCTCACGGTCAACAGCATTTCCGGCTGGATGGACCGCACCGAGAGCCGCCTGTACCAGCTGATGCACCGCCCTGCGGCCGGAAAGGAGGGTGCTGAATGAAACGTTCCATTGCAGAACTGATCACCCGTGATCCGGAGAAGTTTGCCCACCATGACCGGGTGTTCAAAAACAACCCCGTTGTCATGCAGGGCATGGGTCTGGCTCCGCTGGTGGTGCTTGCCACCACGGGCAAAAATGCTTTGATGCTGGCCGTGGCTGTGGCCCTGCTGCTCACGCCTTCCCGGATGCTGGCCTGCCTGGTCAGCCGCCTGTTCCCCCTGCGGGACGAGCAGCCCGCCCCGGAAGAGCTGGAGAAAAAGCTGCTGCCCCGGGCGCTGGTGTACAGCGGCAGTGCGGCGGTGGTCTACCTTGCCGCTTATCCCATCCTGAACGCCGTGTTCGGCACCGACCTGCTGATGCTAGGCATCTACCTGCCCATGCTGGTGGTGGAGCCCTTGCTGACCTACCGCTTTGGCCGTGTGCAGGAAACCATGCGCAAGGCTGTCTCCAAGGGTCTGCGCATCACGGTGGGCTACGCGCTCATCCTGTTCATCGTGGGCTGCCTGCGGGAGTGGCTGGCGCTGGGCAGTGTGTTTGGGATCCAGCTCAGCCGCTCTGTCCTGCCCATGGCATCCATGCCGGCAGGCGGTTTCATCGTGCTGGGCGTGGTGTGTGCCGTCTGGCGCGCGCTGGCCCGCAAACACAAGGAATACCTGAAAACTGAGGCGCGCGGCACTCTGGCTGCGCACCCCCGGAAGGAGGTGCAGGATCAGTGAGTGCTGTGATGAATACCATCGGTGTGGCCTTTGCCTACGCCGTGCTGGCCCTGTTTGCCCAGAACGCCATCTTTACCCGTGGTCTGGGCGTGTCGCGCCTGATCCAGCTGGTGGGCGACGAACGCACCAGCAGCTGGTGGTTTGCCCTGCTGCTCTGTGTTACCCAGACGCTGGTGGCCCCGCTGGCGTATTTTGCGGGCAGCCGGATCGTGGATCTGCCCTACCGTGCCCAGCTCCGCCCGCTGCTCTACCTGGCCTGTGTGGCGGTGGTCTGCATCTTTGAGCACGCCATCCTGCGGGCGGTCAAGGGCCCCCGCAGCGGCCTGCTCATCCGCATCCTGCCCATTGCCGCCGTGAACAGCGGCGTGCTGGGCACCGTGCTGGTGGAACGTACCCAGAGCTTTACGCTGGCGCAGTCCATCGGCTTTGGCTTGGGCAGCGGCCTGGGCTACCTGCTGGCTGTGATGCTGGTGACCGAGGCGGGCAACCGCCTGCGCAGCAAGGCCATCCCCGAAGCATTCCGCGGCCTGCCCATCACCCTGATCTATATCGGTGTGCTGGCGCTGGCCATCTACGGCTTTACCGGCCATTCCGTGATCCTGTAAGTTGACCCCAAGGAGGGTGGTTGATTATGGCAAGATATCCCAAACGCCAGAAGGTCAAGCGCTACCGGCGCAGCTTTTACACCCGCGAGATGCGGCTGAAAAAGGGCATCGGCATTGCGGTGCTGGTGGTGGCCGTGCTGGCAGCGGCCTGGGTGGCCGCGCCCCATGTGCTGGACTGGGCCACCCACACCTGGTATACCGTGGTGCGGGATCGTGACCTTTCCGCATCCAGTGCTGTCAGCGAGAGTGCATCCTCCGGGGCGCAGAGCACCGCTGCCAGCGAACCGGCAGCTTCCTCGGTGCCGGAAAAGGAGCCGGAGCCCGAGGCCAAGGGCACTGATATTGTGACGGGTCTGTGGGCAGAGGTGGATGTGACCACCCTGACCGACGAGGCCGCCATTCGCTCCGCCGCCCGGCAGCTCAAGGCACAGGGCATGACCTATGCCATCCTGACCCTGAAGGACACCGCCGGGCAGGTGTATTACGCCTCCCAGACGGCGGTGGGTGCCGCCAACGCGGCCCCCACGCAGGTCCAGCTGACGAGCGTGGCATCCATCTTCAAGGAGGAGGGGCTGGTGCCGGTGGCTGCGCTGACTGCCTTCCGTGACCCTGCCGGTGCCCGGGCCGACCACGCTCTGGCCATCCGGTATCAGGGGCAGGAGTACCTCTGGCTGGACAACAAGGCTTCCGCCGGAGGCAACCCCTGGCTGAACCCCTACGCCGCGGAGACCGTGCAGTATATCGGCGATCTGATCGCTGAGGTACACGCCGCCGGGTTTGATCAGGTGCTGCTGGAAAATGTCCAGTTCCCCTCGTCCACCAGCGCCAAGCAGGACTATGGCACCACCAACGGTGTGGACCGTGCCGGGCAGCTGACTGCGGATATCGCCGCCTGGCAGGCCCGTTTCGGAGATGCGGTGACGTTCTGGTACGGTTATTCGCTGGCCGAGGTGACCGGCTCCTCCAGCCAGCTGGGAGCCCCTGCGGCCCAGCTGGGCGTGAAGAACCTGCTGGTGAAGATCCCGTCCTCCTCTACGCTGGATGCAGCGGCCCGGGAGGAGCTGACCCTCTCCCTGACCGAGGCAGGTGTGGAGCATGTGGTCATCCGGGACGATGCCGCCAGCTATTTTGAGTGATCCCTGCGTTTTTGTGAGAGGGAGGGAAGTATTATGAACAAAACACCCTGTTTTTCCCCGGCGCACATCCTGCTGCCGTCGGAACAGATCCCGGTGGGGCAGTGGGGCTGTGTGGCCTGCGATCAGTTCACCAGTGACCGCTCCTACTGGGAAAAGGCTGCGCAGGCCGCCGCAGGCGGCCCCAGCACACTGGACCTGATCCTGCCGGAGGTCTATCTGGAAGAGGATGACGTGGATGCAAGGATCAGCGCCATCCATGCGGCCATGGACGATTACACCCGGAACGTGCTGACCCGCGCGGTGGACGGCTTCATTTATGTGGAGCGCACCGAGCAGAGCGGCCGGGTGCGGCAGGGCCTTGTGGGCAGGATCGACCTGGAGGCATACAGCTATGCCGAGGGTGCGGTGCCTGCCATCCGCCCCAGTGAGCACACCGTGGAAAGCCGCATCCCGCCCCGCATGGCGGTGCGCCGGGGGGCAAGGCTGGAAACGCCCCATATTATGATGCTGGCCGATGACCCCGGCTGCACCCTCATCGAGCCCATCGGCGAGAAGAAGGAGCAGCTGCGCAAGGTCTACGAGGGCGACCTGATGCTGAACGGCGGCCACATTGCCGGCTGGGCAGTGGAAGATCCCGCCCTGCTGGCACAGATCGACAGCGCCCTGAACGCTCTGAGCAGCCAGGAGGCCTTTGATGCCCGGTATCCCCAGGCAAAGGGCGGCGCGCCCCTGACGCTGGCCGTGGGCGACGGCAACCATTCGCTGGCTTCCGCCAAGGCCTGCTGGGAGGAGCTGAAAAAGACCCTGACCCCGGAGCAGCAGCTGACCCACCCGGCCCGCTGGTGCCTGGCTGAGGTCTGCAATGTCCACTCTCCGGCCATTGAGATCGAGCCCATCCACCGCGTCCTCTTCAATGTGGACTGCGGTGCCGTACTGCTGGCCCTCATCGCGTGGAGCGATTCCCACGCGGCAGGCATCTGCTTCGGCGATGCAAAACAGCAGTCCTTTACGCTGGCAGGCCCCCATGTGGCCAATGTGCTCAGCTTTGAACATCCCGTTGCCCCGCTGACCGTGGGCACCATTGACGCATTCATTGAGTATTTCATGGCCCGCCACATCGAGGCCCGGGTGGATTATGTCCACGATGAGCCCGCTGTCCGCGCCCTGTGCAGGCAGGGGGGTGTGGCTTTCCTGATGCCGCCCTTTGAGAAGAGCGACCTGTTCAAGGGCATCGTTATGGGCGGTGTGCTGCCCCGCAAGACCTTCAGCATGGGGCACGCAGAGGAAAAGCGCTATTATATGGAATGCAGAAACATTTTAGGTGAAGAATGACATTTAACGAACTGAATCTTTCCGCGCCTGTGCTGCGTGCTGTGGCACAGGCGGGCTATGAATCCCCCTCGCCCATTCAGGCAGCGGCCATTCCGCCGGTGCTGGCCGGGAGGGACTTGATGGGCTGCGCCCAGACGGGTACCGGCAAGACGGCTGCCTTTGCGCTGCCCATGCTCGACCGCCTGACTGCCAGCGCGCCCTGCAAAAAGGGTGCCATCCGCGCCCTGATCCTGACTCCCACCCGGGAGCTGGCTTTGCAGATTGGCGAGAGCTTTGAGGCCTACGGCAAGTATCTGACCCTGCGCAGCACCGTCATCTTTGGCGGTGTGGGTCAGGCTCCGCAGGTCGCAGCCCTGAAAAAGGGCGTGGACATCCTCATTGCCTGCCCGGGCCGCTTGAACGACCTGGTGGGGCAGGGGCTGCTGGACCTTTCCAACATTGAGATCTTTGTTCTGGACGAAGCCGACCGGATGCTGGATATGGGCTTTGTCCACGACGTGAAAAAGGTGATCGCCAAGCTGCCCAGGCAGCGCCAGAACCTGATGTTCAGCGCCACCATGCCCAAGGAGATCGAGCAGCTGGCCGCAGGCATCCTGCACGACCCGGCCTTTGTCAAGGTAGACCCGGTGTCCAGCACGGTGGACCGTATCCAGCAGAGCCTGTATTTTGTGGAGAAGGGCAACAAGAAGTTCCTGCTGCCCTGGCTCATCAAAAACCTGAAGCCTGAGGTGGTGAACGCGCTGGTGTTCAGCCGCACAAAGCACGGGGCCGATAAGATCGCAAAAGATCTGAACAAGCAGGGCATCCCCGCTGCCGCCATCCACGGCAACAAGAGCCAGACCGCCCGCGTGACGGCGCTGGAGGATTTCAAGGCGGGCAAGACCCGGGTGCTGGTGGCGACCGATATCGCCGCCCGCGGCATTGACATCAGCGAGCTGTCCCATGTGTTCAACTACGACCTGCCCGAGGTGCCCGAGACCTACGTCCACCGCATTGGCCGCACGGCCCGTGCCGGTGCCGACGGCACTGCCGTCAGCTTCTGTGCCCCGGAGGAAAAGGAATATCTGGCCGGGATCGAAAAGCTGAACCGCCGCCAGATCCCGGTCGTCTCCGGCCATCCCTGGGACGGCGTGCCTGCCCCTGTCAAGGCTGCACCCCCGGTGCGGGGCAAAAAGCCCAAGGCGGAAGCAGAGAAGCCTGCCAAAGCAGAAAAGGCAGCCAAGGCCGAAAAGTCCGCTGCACCCAAGAAGGAAAAAGCGGCTGCAAAACAGCCCAGCCCCAAGAATACCGAACCGAAAGAAGGAACATCCATGGAGGAAAACCAGAAGCGCACTTCCGGCGGCCGCAGTGAGAACCGCCGCTCCAATAACAGCCGCACCCGCCGCGAGGGCAATGCCCCGCAGCCGGCCAACCGCGGCAGCAACGCCCAGCCCAAATTCGACCCCCACTTTGTGAGCGCCCCGGAGGCTACCCCCCTGCGCCCGGTCAAAAAGGCTCCGGCTGCGCAGCCTGCCGCAAAGCAGACTGCTCCGGCCCAGAACGGCCAGCGTCAGCGCGGCGGTCAGCCTGCCCGTGCCGAGCAGCGTACCGACCGCAATGATCCGCGCACCGAGCAGCGGGCAGAGCGGAACAGCCGCAATGCCCGCCCGGCCCAGAACAGCCAGAGCCAGCAGGGCAGCCGCAATGCGGCGCAGAGCAGCCGTCCGGCCCGCCCCGCCAAGAGCGAGGCACCCCGCGGCCGCAGTCGGAACACCGCCCCCGCACGGGACGAGGACCCGGGCCTGATGCTGATCAGCCGCCGCCCGCCCCAGCAGAAGTTCACCAACTTTGAAGAGTATATGACCGCCCACGGCGGTGCCACCGCACCCATTGAGGATCACACCGATGAAACCTGAGCCATTTGCCCCCTGGCAGTGCCCGCTCTGCGGCGAACCCCTGACCGGGGACACTGCCCTGAAATGCGGCAGGAACCACAGCTTTGACCGGGCGAAAGAGGGGTACTGGCACCTGCTGCCGGTGCAGAGTATGCGCACCAAGGCCCCGGGCGACAGCAAAGAGATGGTCGCCGCCCGCCGTGCCTTCCTGAACGCCGGGTATTACGGCATCTTCGGCCGGGCGCTGGGGGAACTGTGCCTTGCGTATGGTGTCCCCACCGGGGCAGATGCACCGCTCCACCTGCTGGATGCGGGCTGCGGCGAGGGCTGGTACGACCGCTGCATTGCACAGGCCTTTGCGCAGGCGGGCAGGCCGGTGCAGCTGGCGGGCTTTGATATCGCAAAGCCTGCGGTGCGTCTGGCCGCAAAGGCACTGCCTGCCGCAAAATACGCGGTGGCATCCAGCTTTGCCCAGCCTGTCCGCACCGGATGGGCCGACCTGCTGCTCAACTGCTTCTCGCCCTTTGCACAGGAAGAGTTCCGGCGCGTGCTGCGCCCGGGCGGACGGATGATCTATGTCGTGCCCGGTGCAGAGCACCTCTACCAGATGAAGGCTGTCCTCTACGACACGCCCTATAAAAATCCGGTGCAGGAGGTGGCCTATGAGGGCTTCCGTCCCATTGGGGAGCGGGAGGTCTCGGGCAGCATCACGGTGCCTGCCGGGCAGCTGGAGGCGCTGTTCGCCATGACCCCCTATTACTGGAAAACGCCACGGGATGGCGCGGCCCGCCTGGCCGCCCTGCCCGAGCTGACCACGGACATCGCGTTCCGCTTCCTTGTGTTTGAAAAAGAGTGATCGAAAAGCCCCCGGCCTGTGAGGATACAGGCCGGGGGCTTTTTGCGTGCAGAAAACAGGGTTACATTGCGATCCAGCCCAGCGCGTTGGCGACCGAGCTGGCCAGGATGATGGCCGCGAAGATGGGGCAGAGATACCGGAGCATAAAGTTGAACACCGGTTTGCGGCGGAAGGGCTGACCTTCCTGCGTGACCTCTTCCTCGATCTTTTCCACACCGACGATCCGGGAGACCAGCAGGCAGGTGGCAATGGCCGCAATGGGCATCATCACCGAGTTGGTCAGGAAGTCGAAGAAATCGAGGAACTGCATCCCGAACACGGTCACACTGGCAAGGGGGCCGTAGCCCAGCGCGGAAAGGCTGCCCAGTGTGATCATAATGCAGCCGATGAGGATGGTGGAGCGGGTGCGGTCCCAGCCCAGCTCGTCCTCAAAGGTAGAAACAGCGCTCTCGGTCAGGGCAATGGAGCTGGTGAGGGCCGCGAACAGCACCAGCACAAAGAAGAGCACGCCTACGGCAGTGCCCATGCCCATGCTGGCAAAGACCTTGGGGATGGTAATGAACATCAGGGCCGGGCCCGCCTGCAGGGTGTCAGGGTCGCCGCCCGAAAAAGCGAACACGGCGGGAATGATCATCAGGCCCGCCATGATGGCAATGGCGGTATCGAAGATCTCCACATTTTCCGTGGACTGCTCAATGGACACGTTCTTTTTCATGTAGGAGCCAAAGGTCACCAGGATGCCCATGGCAATGGAGAGGGAGTAGAACATCTGGCCCATGGCGGAAACCACGGTCATCCACGAGAAGTTGGCCGGGTTGGGCACCAGAAAATACTTTACGCCTGCCAGTGCGCCGGGCCGTGTGACCGAGTAGACAGCAATGACCACCGAGAGCACCACCAGCACCGGCATCATCACCTTGGAAACGCGCTCCACGCCGTTGCGCACACCCGCAAAGATGATGCCCAGCGTGATAAAGGTGAACAGCAGGAATGCGATTTCGGCCAGCAGACCGTTGGAGATGAAGCCGGAGAAATACCCGTCCGATGCCAGCGCGCTGCCGTGGCCGGTGAGATATTGGGCCAGATAGTGGATGACCCATCCGCCGATGACCGAATAATAGGGAACAATCAGGATGGGGATGACGGCGTTGATCCAGCCGCCGAACGCCAGCCCCTTCCCCTTGCCAAAATGGCTGTAAGCGCCCACCGGGCTTTTGCGGGTCATCCGGCCCAGCGCCGTTTCGGCAATGATCATGGTGTAGCCAAAGGTGACAGCCAGCAGGATGTAGATGAGCAGAAAAATGCCGCCGCCGTATTTTGCGGCTAGATACGGGAAGCGCCAGATGTTTCCCAACCCGACCGACGCACCGGCGGCGGACAGCACGAATCCGAGTTTGCCGGAAAACGCACTGCGCTTGTGTTGAGTTTCCATGTTTTTTTTTTCCTCTTTTCCAGTTGATAAAATTAAGTGTAACATAGAGAAAACGGGATTTCAACGAATCGCAGGCGTTTCACCGGTGGAGAGATTTCAGGCGAAAGGTGAAGAAAAGTGAATCACTTTCGGGTAAAGGGCTCCATACCGTGCTCCTCGGGGGTGTAGTATTCCATCAGGGAAATGTAGTTTTCTGGGTGGTGGCAGAACGCCGCGCGCAGAACACTGTCCAGCTCGCCCCGGGCGGTGAGCAGGCGGATGATGTACTGGGCCACCATCTGCACCACATCAGTCTCGATGCCGTAGCACAGGCCGACCGCCAGCACCGGGATCAGGATCTGCCGGGCCAGCAAGGGCACGTTCTGGCCGTACCGCTCAAGGATGGGCCGGCTCATGGTGGAGGCGGCCCAGACGCTGCCCACGATCTGCCAGTAATCGATCTCTTTCATGTGGGAAAGGGTCTGCAGCCGCTCCACGATCTCACCGTCGCTGAGGATGTAGCCATCGACCACCTCTTTTTCGGAGCGGAGAAAGGCACACTGGATCATGTCCATGATAGCGGCTTCGTATTTCTGGTGGAAATTTTCCCGGGAAACGCAGAACCTGGCCACGATGTCGATGAGGGCACTGGTGTCCTCGGCGGTGGCAAGACTGCTGACCACCAGCGGCGTGGGGCCGAATTCCGCCCCCAGTGCGTCCAGGTCGGCCAGCTCTTCGGCATTCCGGGTGGCGGGCAGAAAGCGGTCACAGCCGTTGCGGTGGTAGCCCCAGGCAGCGGGCAGCACCCGGGCCACCGCATCGCCGCTGGAAATGATGCTGAAGATGTTGCTCTCGGGCCAGTTTTCCAGCAGGGTGCCGTCCGGGGCGTGATTGGCATCGAAATCCTGCTGCAGGTCAGGCCGGTCGGCGGCAGTCAGGGCTGCAGGCACCGCAAAGCCGTAGGCATAGATGTTCTCCCGCCCCAGCTGGGGCAGCTCCCGGGCGATTTTTGCCGCCAGCAGATTTGCAATGATGGAACCGCGGCTGTAGCCGCCCAGCCAGAGCTTGAAGGTGCCGCCCTGTTCTGCCCGGGCCAGATAGGCCTTGAGGGACGCAAACACCGCCGCCACAGGCGTGACAAAGCCGGTGTGCGCGCTGGTATCACCTGTGTGGAAGTTGCTGGCCCACTCGCCGCCATAGCCGCCGCCCCGCAGGACAAGCGCCACAAGGGTGGTACGCTGGCCGTTCAGGGTCAGGGTCTTGCGGGCCAGCGAGTAGCCCACAAAGTCCCCGGCCCGACCGGTGTCGAGATCGTAATTGTAGAACAGCGCGTCCTCAAAGCCCAGGGTCTCGTAGGCGGCGGCAATGTGGGCTTCCCGCCCCACAGAGCCGTTGACCCAGTATTCCGCATCGCTGGCCACGGTGTTGGCCGCAGCGCAGACCAGACCCAGCGTTGCCAGCGCCAGCTGGTGGTCATATTGGGTGGCCGGGTGGGTGAAAAAGCTGTCGGAATAATAGAACGTGTGGGTCAGGTCACAGCCGCTCAGGTCGCTGCGGATGCCGATGGTGTAGCGGCCATCCGGCACTGCATGGCCTACGGAGCCCTGCCCGGCGGCCTGGACCATGAGCCCGGGCAGCAGAGTGCTGCCGGCCGCAAACCCCAGCACCTTGCAAAAACTTCTTCGATCCATAATTTTTCCCCTCAAAAACCAGAATGGATTTTTTCTTAGTATACCGTATCCCGGGCGGGGATACAATCCAAAGTTTTCCGGGCGGCAAAAAACGGGCCGGTGTTGCGCACACCGGCCCGTTATGTTACACTGTCGTTCAGTCCAGATCCTTGCAGCACTCCACGATGTGGTGGAACATCTGCTCCACGGCGGGAGCCATGGCGGTGGGACGCTGGACGGCCAGACCCACCACGCGATCCTCTTCGGGCTCGATGGGGTAGATCTTGACCGCTGCCGTGCAGTTGCGCAGCAGCATCCGGGGCATGATGGAAATGCCCAGGCCTGCCTCGACCATGGCAATGTTCGACTGGTCGTCGATGACATGGCAGCGGCGCTCCGTTGAGAGGGAATACTTCTTGAGGAACTGACGCATCTCCGCGTCGGTGGCATCCCACTGCACCACAAAGTTCTGCCCGTTCATCAGGGCGGGGGTCATCACGCCGTTGGGCGGCTCGGGCCAGTCCATGGGGGTGATGCAGAGCAGCGGCTCGTGGAACAGCTCGGTCAGAACAAACTCCTCCCGGCAGTTGTTGGAGAGGAAGGCAATGTCCACCTGACCGGTGCGCAGCCACTCCTTGACATCGTCGTAGGTGCCCTGGTAGACCTCGACCTCGATCTGGGGGTAGTGGGCCATAAAGCCCTTGAGGATGCCGGGCAGCAGCCCGGAGCAGATCGAGTTGAAGGCACCCAGCTTGACCTTGCCCTTTTCCAGGCCGTTCAGGCGGGCAATGCTCTGCTGCAAGGCCTCGTCGCTGTTCAGCACCGCACGGATGGAGGGGTACAGCGAAGCTCCGTAGCTGGTCATGGTAACGCCATTTTTGCCGCGATTGAATAAGGTAAAGCCCAGCTCAGCCTCCATCACGGCGATGGCGTGGCTGATGGCCGAGGGGGTCAGATGCAGCTGCTGAGCCGCCTTGTTAAAGCTGCCCTGCCGTGCAACTGCGTCGAAAATCTCATAAGAAAACAGCGTCATTCCCAATGCCTCCTTCCGGTCTGATCTGGTTCGGAGACGCTCGATCCTCTGTGAATCTTTTTCATCTTTGGTTTGAGATAGTTCAATTATCTTCTTGATTTTACTATCCTGCGCCCGTCCTGTCAAGCATTTTGGGCGGATTTGTGCACGCTCTGTGTAGATTTTGCCGCAACAGACGGAGGAAATGCCACCTTTCCTCCGTTATAGTTCTTATAACGATTTTTTACAAACTGACCGAGGTATTTTTTTATGACCGCACTTTCCACGCGCCGCAGTTTCAGCGGCACCGCTCTTAAAACCATTGCCTGCATCACCATGCTGGTGGACCACATCGGCGCGTCCTGCATCGAGGCAGGCCTTTTGCTGCCGGAGCTGGAAAGGGGAGAAGTTTCCGGCGGCGCATGGGATCAGCTTTCGCTGTTCCAGCTGGACAGGGTCCTGCGCTTCACCGGGCGGCTGGCGTTTCCCATCTTCTGTTTTCTGCTGGTGGAGGGCTTTGTACATACCCACGATGTGAAAAAATACGTCCGGAGGCTGTTCCTGTTTGCCCTCATCAGTGAGGTGCCCTTTGACCTTGCGTTTTTCCGCACGCCCTTTGCACTGGACCATCAGAATGTTTACTGGACGTTGGCGCTGGGCGTGCTGGCCATGGCAGGTCTGAAGCATTTTGAAAAGCCGGACGGCTCTGCCAGCTGGAAAGGACTCTTGTGTGCGGCAGGCTGCACGCTTGCGGCGCTTCTGGCTTGTACGGACTACAACGGCATCGGTGTGCTCATCATCTGTGCGCTGTACCTGACCCGTGGCGACCGCAAGCGGCAGTGCATCGTGGGAGCCGTGCTGTTTGCCTGGGAATTCACCGCACCGCTGGCCTTTGTGCTGGTCTGGTTCTACAACGGGCAGCGGGGCGCGTGCAGTCCGCTGCAAAAGAAGGCCTTTTACTGGTTCTACCCGGTGCACCTGAGCGTGCTGGCTGCGGTGACGAATCTTCTGCTGTAAAAAAGCAAAACGCGCTTTTCGGAAGGCCCCGGAAAGCGCGTTTTGTGTAAAAATCTGTTCAAGCCATGTGCAGCTGCTCTTTCAATGCCTGCTGAAGGACGCAGGAAAAATTGATCCCCTGTGCCATGGCAGCATCGTTCAGCCAAGCAGGGATGGAAAGCGTCTTTTTGACAGATCTCTCGAAGTGCTGTTTTGCATATTCTGCCACGTCAACAGAAACAACATTGACAAATGCTTCAGGAACAGGCTCGTCGGGAGCAAGTGCCCGAGACACAGCGATTGGGTCGATGGAACCCGGACGAGACGGTGTGGGAATCGTTTCGCCATCCCGCTTGCAGGTGTAGAGATAGCCTGCAAGGCAGTCCACTGCCATCTCCATGGCTTCCTCAAAGGTATCACCCTGTGTTGCAAGGTTGTTCAAATCAGGAAAAACGACAGAATAACCTTCTGCCTCTTTATAAAAACAAGCCGGATACATGGATAACATCCTTCATCCCTCCTGTATGATGATATGGCATTATTTGAGCCCTGCCTGCTTTCGGATGGAAAGCTCTGTGCGGCGGTCAAGTTCTTTTCCCTTGTGAAAAGGAATCGTGACCTTGCCGGGTTTTGTGGGATGGACATACTGACGGTGGGAACCGACCTGTTCCTTGAAGACCCAGCCATCGGCAAGAATCAGCTTTTCCATTTCACGCGGTTTTGGCGGCACAAGCTTCACATCCTCTCAAGAGAAGTATACCATATTATACGTATTGTGTAAATACGTATTGAAAGATAAGATGAGAACAAAATGGAAAAAAGCCCGGTGATTTCAAAGAATCATCGAGCTTTTTCTTGGCGGAGTAGGAGGGATTTGAACCCTCGCGCCGTTGTTTAGACGACCTACGCCCTTAG
>QWCV01000691.1_pt1 | contig 36715 bp, 54 predicted proteins | sample 1972621 | NCBI WGS metagenome assembly QWCV01 (sample SAMN09866699, study PRJNA288562) | Human gut metagenome isolate pre2_stool, whole genome shotgun sequencing... | isolation source: gut | host: Homo sapiens | place: USA: California | reverse complement strand
AGGAGATTGTGGCAGCAATTCCAAAGAAGGTAGCAGAGAAAAAGAAGGAGAGGTCGCGATGAATACAAAACAGTTGAAAAAGCAGCTGATCCTGAATATTCCCTATATTATTCTGGGATTGCTGTGAGTTTCCGTATAAATCAAGGGTAATGCCAACTTCTGAACCCTTAAAAACCCTTAAAGCCCCTTACATGGCGAGAAATACCATGAAATGGGGCTTTTTCAGGCTTAAAAGTCAGTAAATGCTCTTATAAATTCACAAGCAGGGCAAATGCCAACCTGAAAACAGAAAATACGATTTGAAAGGGTGAATTGCAAGGGAGAAAGTCCCCAGAATATGAGGGTTTTAAGATCGTTTAAAAACCTTTTAAAGAAATTGACAAAAGTACTTTGAAGTATTGGTTTTATGAGGTTTTTCGACCTTTCAAAGAGTTTTAAAAGGTGCGTTCAAAAAGTGATTTTAAATGAGATTTTAAAAGATGGTTGAATGCCAACCATAATACCAACTGAAAAAGAGCGATTTCAGGAACGTGGCAGAACGACTGAAACAGCTCTTTTTTCATGCCTTAAAGCATAGTGGTAAATGCAATTAAAATATATCACGCAAAAAAGGTATGGTCAATATAAATAATATTTCCAGATCTTCTTAGCTGATGCTTCTTGAAGCTGATGCTTCAGGTGTCTTATCCATCCGATCCAATTCTTCATAAATAATAGTATGAACGCGATGTTGTCCTCTGCGATCTAATTTATTATATGTGCTGATCAGTTCTTTCTCGTCTGATGAAAGTGCACTTTCTGATGCATCGTCAGATATTCCAGTTAATATCCAAGAACAAGATATTGAATTATCCGTTTTTGAATACTTCATTAGTTCTATGATAGCTTCCATGGGAAGTCCACGTTTGTTATTCTCGATTTCACTTAATGCGCCCTGCGAAACACCTAATAGTTTGGAAAAATCTTTCTGGTTCATAGAAAGAATTGTACTTCTTGTATATGCTAATCGTTCTCCAACTGAGTTCAAAAGACAAACCTCCGTATATTCAAAATAGGATATAAAATACTCAAAACAGAATTGACAATATCCAAAATAGGATATATAATCAAACTGTACCACCGTTACAGACGCAATTATATCACGAAAACAGATAACTGAATAGGTTATTTTGTAACACTGGTACAGAAAAAATAACGGATAACGCTAAAGGAGGGCGAGTGGAAGTTGAAAAATAACAGAATAAGTAATCTCGCTGAATTCAGAAAGTGGGTAAAGATCCGGTTGGTGGAAAAAGAGATTTCCCAGAGAGAACTGGCAAGGCAGATGGACATACCACACGCAAGAATTAGCGAAGCGACACACGGCAAGCAATCCGGAAACAAATACATCATTCCTATTATTGAGGAACTTGGCGGAAACCTTGACGATTTCAAGGAATTTTTAAAGGCGGTATAGGAGGTGGCAAGGATGCGTAAAACGAATGAGTTTTTTGTTTGAGGTAGTCGAGAGATACCTGTTTCATAAGAATTACGTTACAGGAAATCCCATTGCAAAAGAGATTGCCGAGAAAATGTGCGATATCGAGCTTTCTGAAATGTGGATGCTGACACAGCGATAAACGAGCGGTCAAGGAACGGGATGATTTTAAAGAGTTTTTAAAAGCCATTTAAGGAGGAGCGTATGAAACTGAATAAAGAGCAATTTTTAAAAAGTGAATTTGGTTCTGAGCTGGAGGGTGTAATTAAGGCATGGGATATAGCATTACAGCAGTCAAGGAACGCATCTGAGACATTGAGAGACCTTGCATGGTGTCAGGCACAATGGGAAGTGTACAAACTGGCACTAAAACATTTTTACGGAGTTGAGTATTTTTTCACCAGAACGGATGAGTATTTTGGTATTTGCACCGAGGATGAGAGCGATTGGCTGATGAAGGTTGAAAGAACCATCTCTATTGTGAAAACGGTAACTCGCAGAGGGATTGTTATTCAGGGCAGAGAGTATTGGAATGATGATTTAGTGATCAGATTCTTGGGATTAAAAGTAAAGGTAGAGATTGGAGCAACCGTAGTTAATGTATCAGAACTTGATGGCACTCCAATCTGTACCTTTGAGAAATAAGAGGTTTATCGAGGATATTTTTCGATATTCGTATCATTTTCCAAAGCATCCTTTATCAGAGAGTCGATACGAGCAGATATGATTTTATCAAAAACATCCATGATTTCACGGTGGGCTGCCGGATTGGATTGGTTAAGATAAGATATTATCGCCTCTGCTAAAGGTTCTTGGGAAAAAAGTTTATCGGATACGGATTCTTTTAAGGCTTCGATATCGGTCATTGCAAACACCTCCTTCCTACGGAGATTATACCAGAGAAATTATAAAACGAACAGTCGAAACGGAGCATCTGCTCCGTCATGCAGGGACAGCCTCCTGCATCTGATGATGACAGGCTATAAGGTGGTGATGAGATGAGACAGATGCTTACCGCAAAGCAGGTGGCAGAGGTCAAAGGGTGTAGTTTTCAATACGTTCAACGGATAATTAAAGAAGGCAAGCTTCCGGCTCAGGAAGTCCTGAATGACAAAAACAGAAAAACCTATCTGGTACCGCTGGAAGCTCTCGATGAGGAACTGCAGCAGAAATGGTATCAGATGAATCTGGAAAAGCCACCGGAGGACATAAAGGCTCCAGAGCCGGTAGCAGAGAAAAAGGCTGTAGACCATTTCTCGGAAAGTGAACGGCAGGAGATTGATTTCTGGATCAGCCTCGTGGAGCAGTGGCAACAGTACCGGATGAAGCCGGGAGTTACCTGCAAAGCTGATGTTGATAAGAAATTCGTCACATTATGCGGACTGGAATACCCGGACAAGGAGATTTCTGTTGACATCCTATACCGAAAGTGGAAAGCGATTAAGGAAAATGATTTAGAAGGGCTCATTGATAAGAGAGGAAAGTGGAAGAAAGGCACCAGCAGCATTGACGATACGATCTGGCAAGCATTTCTGTATTACTACCTTGATGAGAGCCAGCATCCGATCCAGAAATGCCTGGACTACACAAAAATGTGGGCGCAGGAGAAAAGACCGGATTTATACCTGGATATTCCAAGCTATTCCGCTTTTTACCGGAGACTCAACAACGAGGTGCCGGAAGGTGTCAAGGTGCTGGGGCGTGAAGGACACAAAGCCTACAATGACCGCTGCGCTCCATTTATCCGCAGAATATATGAGGATATTGAAAGCAACGAGTGGTGGATTGCTGATAACCACACCTTTGATGTCATGGTAAGGGACAAGAATGGAAACATCCACAGACCATATTTAACGGCATTTTTGGATGCACGAAGCGGTATTTTTACCGGGTTCCATATTACATACAATCCTTGTTCGGAAGCCACGCTGATAGCATTGCGAAAGGGAATTCTTGAGTATGGCATACCGGATAACATCTATGTGGATAATGGTCGAGAGTTCCTGACCTTCGATATCGGAGGATTAGGACACCGCAAGAAGAAGCCAAAGAATGGAGAGGAGAAATTCGAGCCACCGGGAGTATTCAAGCGACTCGGTATTAACATGACAAATGCGATTGTCCGGAATGCAAAGGCGAAGATCATCGAGAGACGGTTTGAAGATGTCAAGAATGACCTTTCCAGACTGTTCAATACTTACACTGGAGGAAATGTGGTGGAGAAGCCGGAACGATTGAAATTCGTTCTGAAGAAAGACCAGATATACACGGATGAGGAATTTGAAGAATATGTGACAGCGGTTCTGGAGTGGTACTTCAACATGGAAGCCTACAACGGAGCAGTGGAAGCAGACAAGGGCAAATGCAAGATGGACGTATTTAATGAGCATCTGAAGCGGAAACGCACCGCAACAGCGGAAGAATTGAACCTGATGCTGATGAGAAGTACCAGACCACAGCAGGTTACAAGAAGAGGAGTCCACTTGGATATCGGTGGCGGACACATTGATTTCTGGAATGATGATTTTGTACACCTGATGCTCGGAAAGAAAGTCTACTTCCGTTATGATCCGGAAGACCTGAGCGAGGTCAGAATCTACGATCTGGAAGACCGCTACATCATGTCGGTGCCTGCAGACAACGTTGCAGTCCTTTCCTACAATGCCAGCAAGGATGATGTCAAGGCAGCGATGGCGAAGACCAGAAGACTGGAACGCATTGCCAGAGAGTACAAGGAAAACGCGATTCTGGCAGATGTGGACAAGGTTACTGCGATGGAGCTTGTGCTTAAGCAAGCGGAGAGAAACAAAGCAACCTATCAGGGCAAACCGAATCCTTCCCTTCTTGAGGTTCAGAGGGCAGACGAAGAACCGGTATTCAAGAAAGTGGTTGGCGGTGCAGACCTTGATGTAATGAATAAAAATGCAGCCAAAAGGCGAGGAGGTAAATGATGAGTAAACAGTACAATGCACAGCTTCAGGAAAGACTGGAGAAATTTCTGAAGGATGAAAATTTAAGTCAGGCAAAGGCAGCCCCGATTCTCGGAATCAGTCAGGCAGCACTCAGCCAGTACCGCAGAAGTATGTATGACAAAGGTGATATTGAGGCGGTGGAAAACAAGCTGAAGGAGTTCTTCCAGATTCAGCAGGAAAAGGAAGAAAACGCACAGAAAGCGGAGCCTTTCAGAGCCAAGGCATCAGCCGGTTACATACCGACAACCATTTCCGAGGAAGCATACAAGCTGATCCGGTACTGCCAGCTGGAGAAAGGAATCGTGGTTATTGATGGAGATGCCGGAATTGGCAAGACCAAAGCGGCAGCCAAGTTCCTGCAGGATAACCCTTCAACCACCGTTTATGTGAAGGCTACACCAAGCACCGGTTCTACAAGAAGCCTTTTAAAGATGATTGCAAAGACTTTAAAGCTGCCGGAAAATCAGCGAACCGAGGATTTATCGGTATCCATTCAGGAGAAGCTCCGCGAGACAGATAAGGTTATCATCATTGATGAGGCGCAGAACCTGAAGTTCCTTACCTTGGAAGAGATCAGAGGATGGGTGGACGAGGATATTTTCACCGGGAAACCGGGCATCGGGATTGTCCTTATCGGCAATGTGGAAGTTTACAATAAAATGCTTGGAAAGCAGGAAGCAATTTTCGCCCAACAGTTCAACCGCACGAAGCTCCATGGCAGGTACCGCACTTCAGATATCAGCCGGGAGGATGTAATTAAGTTCTTCCCGGTGCTGCAGGAGAAGGGGATGCAGAAAGAGATTGATTACCTTTTGAGCATCAGCCACAGCAAGTGGGGAATCCGGGGCATGGTCAGTGTATTCAACAATGCAGTCAACAACGAGGATATTTCCTTTGAAGGGCTGGAAAAAATGGCAAATACAATGGGCATCCGCTTCATATAGGGGGTTGACATGGAGAATTGTTATATCGTGACTGTAATATGCCTGACACTGATTGTACTGGCATATATCGGCAATAAAAAAGACAAATAAAGAAAGTAGGAGGTAAATGTAAAATGAAAAACTCTAAGGGAAAGACCAACATGGTTGTTGGAGCATCCGCAGGAGCAATTCTGATGGCTCTGGTGATTATTATGGTATTCGGAATGAAAACCGGGATAACCGGTGCACTTCTGATGGTTCTGATTGTGGCAGTATCCTTACTTTTTGGCTGGATGATAGGAATGAACCAGCGTATCCAAAGAAGAAACTGGCATTCATACATGAGAGGGTATCGCGAAGGAGCTGCCAAGCACACGATAGTTATCGAACATCCAATGTGCAGATGCAAGATAGCGGTTGATGAACGTACCAGAAATAATATACCGGACTTCCAATAAGTCTGGAGCCGGGGCGAAAGCCCCAGCCTTAATGCAGCCACCGCAGGGTGATGGTCACAAGCCCATGAAATGCAGAGTGAGGTAAAACTGAATAGGAGGGAACAAGCATGGTGGTATGTCCTAAGTGCCGGAAACCTTATAGCGGACGTCCGGCTTTGTCAAGGGGAGATAACAAAACAAATATCTGCCCGAACTGTGGCATGAGAGAAGCGATTGAAAGCATACCGGGAATGGATGGCAGAAGAAAACCAGATCCGGCAGAACGAACCAGAAGGGCGGTGCAAGCCACTGGGAACCGATGGGCAATGGAAAATTTCAATGCCACGCACAGCTGAGGTCAGGGGGTGATGGAATGCCGGGAAAGATTACAGTGAGAAACCATACCACACTGACAGATTATGCAGCTCTTCTCCGTGCCGGAAGATATCTGGCTGGATACCATGATGAAGCGGAAGAAAACGGATATCACATCAAGGTTTCGGATAGCGAGAGACATGGTGTTGTTGTAAGAATAACGGAGGTGGAGAAGTGAAAAATGGAAAGAAGCCAACATTGGCACAGAAGAAGTTCCTGCAGGAGAATGGACTGGCTCCGGAAAAGTGGCTGATTGTGAAGGATACTCCGGGTGAGATGGAAGTGGTCAGCAGAATTGCCTTGCAGAGAAAAAGCGGAAAAACGAAAGTGATCAGAAAGGCGAAAAAATGAGTGAAAAAGCAGAAGTAAAGGCAACGGAGGATATCCGGAAGGCTTGGGAAGAGATGCAGTTTTGTGCGAAGCTGCTCCGGGAGGGAAAAGCCAAGATAATGGTCGCAACCAGAAGAGATGGCAGCACTTACCGTTATACGAAGCTGAAGTAAGGGAGGCACAGCATGGTATTAAGAGAAGAAATGTACTTTGAGCCGAGGACAATCAGCCCGGGTGGAAGCATTCGTTGGTTTGGAACAACATATTCAGCACCAGAGATGCTTTATCACACGGAGCAGACAGTTTATGTCAGAGATAATGGCAGGATATTATTTATCTACGAGTTAAGCAGTGACCGGATGTGCGAAGATGAGAAGATTGAAGCAATATTCACACCAATCTGCAAGATTGAGAAGCCGGACAAAGGATACCGCTACGGTAGAAAAATTACATAAGGGGCGAAAAGCCCCTCCTAATGCAGCCACCGCAAGGTGATGGTCACAAGCCCATAAAATGCAGAGTGGGAGAGGAGGACAGCATGATAGCAAGGATTGTATGGACGATCCTGCGGTACCCGGTTGGAGCCGAAGTCGGCTTTGTGGATGAATTCACAACTGAATATCGAACTGTGATGGGATACCATTACGCTCATGGAGCCTTCTATGTGCTTTTCTCCGAAGGTAACATGGTACACATGAACCGGCTAGATGAGCTGGCTGTATCAGTAAAAATCAAGAAGGAGGAAACGAAATGGATGCAACAAAGAAAGTGACCAAAGGTGGCGGCATTACCCTTCCAAGAGGTATCCGTCAGGAAACTGGCATTCTTCCGGGAGTTCCGGTGGATATCAGAACGGATGAGGAAGGAATCCATATCTCAAAGCACGTAGCGACCTGCCATTTCTGCGGAACACCGGATGATGTACAGACAGTCTGCGGTGTTGAAATCTGCAGAAACTGTGCAGGACAGATTGCGGAGGTGTTTAAGCGATGAACGATATGGCGGAAATCAAAGCAAAGGCGGATCGGCTGGTAAAGCTGACAAACCAGCAGAGCGTGATCAAAGCGGAAATTGATGAAATCAAAGCATGGTTCGAGAAGCTGGCAACGGATGACTTAAAGGACACCAAGAAAAAGACTATTGATTACTGGGGAAGCAATAATTCCAAGGTGGTGGTCGGAAACAGCGAGACTGTAAAGCCGGTTTCCATGACGATGGTTAAGAAGCTGTTGGGTGATGTGTTTAAAGATTTTGTGAAAGAGGATACTACTTACAAGATGACGGAACCCTGCAAGAGACTGTTTAGCATGATGTTCCTTGGTAATTATACCGAGGGAAGTCTGGATGAAACGATCAAGGCGATAACAGATGATGAAAAAATCCAGCGAGCCCTGAAAAAGAAGCTGAAGGGCAAGTATGAAAAAGATACGGAAACCCTGATGAAGATGGTGGGACTTTCTGAGCAGGAAGCCAGTGATTGGGCTTACATCACAGCGGAAATTATCAACTGGGAATGGATGCTGCAGGTATTGAAGTCTGCAGAGTGGAAAGGAACACCGCAGGAGGCTGTGCAAATCATCAAAGCAGCTATTATTGTGGATGAGGGTATTAAGGTTACTGTGGAGGCTGAAAAAGCGGAATAACCGGAAAGGAGAGGCAGATGAGAACGATTGAGCAATTCCAGATCAGGAAAATATATGCTATCGGCAATGCGCTCGGAATAAAGGCTTCCGGAAGCGAAGATGAACTTCATGCGCTGGTTGGAGGCGTGACTGGGAAAGACTCCATAAAAAGTCTTACATACAGAGAGGCTTGTGCGGTGATTGCCCGGCTGGAAGAGCTGCAGAGCAAATCTGCTTCTCCAAAGCCGAAGGAACACAAGAGCAGACCGGGTGGAGTTACAGCAGGACAACAGAAAAAGATATGGGCTCTCATGTATGAATTAAAGAAATATGATGAGGTACCGAATGATGTGCAGCTGGGAGACAGACTTTGCAAGGTCATTAAAAAGGAATTTGGTGCGGATGCCATTGCCAAAGATCCTTTTGTATGGTTGACATTTGAGCAGGGGAATAACCTGATTGAAATTTTAAAAGGATATGTGGCGAGTGCCAGAAAGAGAGGCGAGGCATAATGGATTTGTTAGAAAAAGTACAAATGGAGAATCTGGACGAAGAACAGAAAGCACTCGCGGAACTGATAGGACTTGAGGCTTTTAAAAATCTTGTAAGAGCCTTTAATGGTACTTCAATTTATATTCCTAAGATTGAAAGTCTGGAGAAAACAGTTCGTGATGAACTGATAAAAGAGGAGTTTGACGGAGGTAATTATAAGGAGCTGGCTCTGAAATATGGATTGACAGAAACGTGGATTCGCAATATAGTTTTAGACAAAGCAAAAGAAATTAAGGCAAGACCGATTGATGGTCAGATGTCAATCATGGATATATTGGGACAATAGAAATTCTCAAGTTCTTTATTTTAATATTTGCGATATCAGAGATACACTTGTGTTAAACACGCAGGTGTATCTTTTTTATTGCGAGGTGAGAGGATGAACGAATGGGTGATAACCACGGCAATCACGCTGGGGATTGGAGTGATTACATATTTCCTGAAACGTACCATGAGTCAGGTGGATAAACACGGAGAAGAAATCCGGAGAATAGATGGAGAGAGAGTTACCAAGGCGGATCTGAAAGAGAGTACGGAAGAACTGAAAAAGGATATCCGGCAGATCAGAGAGGATTATACTCCGAAGAATACACACGAAAAAGATTTTGATGAATGTAAGCAGGATATTAAGCAGATCAAAGCAGAATATCTGACCAAGGATGATTTTATCCGGGAAATGAACAAGATGGATAGAAAACTGGATCAGATGCTGGAACTGATGCTGAAGAAATAACGGAGGTTTAGGGAATGAGCAGAGAAACGGAAAAAAGACAGCTACGAGCTGGCAATTTCATGATGAACAACGGCAGGGTGTTGTCAACCATCAACCTGCTCCGGGAGAAATATAACGCACTCCGCAGTGTGGAGAAGGCAGTCAGCTATGAAGGTATTGAGAAGCAGGAATTTGTTGACAGCGTAAATTTTCTTGCGGAAGAGGGTTATATCCATCTGAGGGATATTAAGAGCCATGAGGATGCATCCCTTGCGGATTGTGATTATCAGACACTGGAAGCCAAAGTCACTGGCAAAGGCATCCGACTCCTGGGCGGTGGGATTTCTGATAATATGGTTGACCTTGGCGATTGATGATGGAGCAGAAGGACAGAAGACGCAGCACCGGCAAGGTGGACAGATTACCGCCAGAATTAAAGGACACCGTGGAGCAGATGCTCCTGACTGGCTGCACGTATAAAGAAATCGTTGCATTCCTGAAAGAGAATGGCGAGGAAATGTCGCAGATGGCAATCTGCACTTATGCAAAGAAGTACCTTGCCACTGTAGAGATGATAAACGTGGCACAGAGCAACTTTTCTATGTTGATGGATGAAATGAACCGGTATCCGGATCTGGATACGTCAGAGGCTCTTATCCGGCTGGCAAGCCATCATGTTCTGAATGCCCTGACCAATGTGGATGAGGAGCAGATGAAGGAAATGCCTATAGATAAGTTGATTCGTCAGACTAATGCGTTGATCCGTGCCGGAGCTTATAAAAAACGTATTGACATACAGTCCAGAGAAAATTATGAGACAGGTCTGGAAGCTGTTAAGAGTCTTGTGTTCGAAGCAATGGCAAAGGAAAATCCAGAACTGTACCGTCAGGTTAGTATGTACCTGAATAAAAAGAAAAACGAAGGACTGGAGGGATAATGGCTATGTGGTATGTAATTCAAGTTATGACCGGAAAAGAAGATGCTATTGCCGGGAACCTGAAAGAGCAAGGCATCAAAGCCCTTGTTCCGAAGGAAAATCGTCTGATACGCAGCGGAGGTTCATGGACAAGGAGAGAATACATTCTGTTTACCGGATATGTGTTCCTGGATATGAAATACGATGCGGAAAATTATTACAAGGTTAAAAATCTTCCGGGAGTGATTAAGTTCCTTGGAGATAGCAAAAATCCGTCAAGGCTTTCTTATCTGGAGGCGGAATGGATTATGCTTCTGACCGGGAAAGACAATACTCCAATCGAACCGACAACAGTTAAGGTTGATGAGGACGGAAGCATTAAGGTTGTGAAAGGTGTGCTTGAAAGGTTTGAAAACCGAGTTGTCAAATATGATAAGCGGAACCGGAAAGCGACATTTGAAATCACAATATGCAATGAAAAGAAAGAAGTACAGTTAAGCATTCAGCTTACGGATGATAGTCAGAAAACTGCAGAGGCAGGAAAAGATGGTCAGCAGGAAGCTGCAATGCCGGTTTTAAAAGAAGCTACTTAAAAGCACACGGTTGATTCGTCCCGGTGCCGGAAAGGGGCGGACATATTAAGAGGGAACTGAGCAGAAAGAGGGCACTGGTTGGGTGGCGAAGCCTACCCATCAGACCTGATTGTGCCGGTTCTCTTTTTGATTGCATGATAATTACCGTTTAAAAATTGCAGAAACCCTTTTAAATTCGTTTGAATAATGAAAGTGGGGGAAATTATCGAATAATGGATAAATTTCAAATATGGGGCAAATACGAGCCTTAAAATTTCACGGAAAGGCAGGTGGTGGATATGCGATCAGGAAAAAAAGAAAGTATAAACGCTCTGATCGGAGCAATGGCAGAGGCTGAGAGTAAGACTTTCTATGATGACACGGAGGTGCTTACTAGCGATTTAAAAAGCCTTTTAAATGTCTTTTTAAAAAAAGATAATTCTCCGGAACGGATGCAGATTTTGAAGGATTATGAAGCTGGAGCACCGCTTACCGGAAAAGGAGGCATCCGTCAAAGACTGGGTGCCATTGATATGGAGTTTTTTGGCAGAGCATACTTTCCACACTATTTTTCCAGACCATCACCGGAGTTCCACCGGGAACTGGATAATATATGGCAGCAAGGTGTTTTAAAAGGAGAATATCCAATCACACCAGCAAAGGTAAAGCAGATCAGCCGGATGAACGGAACCAAGCGAGTGGTGGCTGCTCCCCGTGGACACGCAAAGTCCACGAGTCTTACTTTTAAAGGCAGCATCCATGCCATTGTTTATGAATACAAGCATTATCCGATTATCATATCCGACAGTTCGGAGCAGGCGGAGGGATTTCTGGATAATATCAGGGTAGAGTTTGAGGAAAATGAAGCTCTGAGGGAAGACTTTGGAAATCTGGTCGGAAAAGTCTGGAGAAGTAATGTGCTGATTACCAGTACAAACATTAAGGTCGAGGCAATCGGCTCCGGAAAGAAAATCCGAGGTAGAAAACACCGGAACTGGAGACCTGATCTTCTGGTGCTGGATGATATTGAAAATGATGAGAATGTCCGTACACCGGAGCAGCGAAAGAAACTTGAAAGCTGGTTTTTAAAAGCTGTTTCAAAAGCCGGTGATGATTACACGGACATTATTTATATTGGAACTTTACTGCATTATGACAGCCTTCTGGCAAAAACCCTGAATAATCCGGGATATAAAGCCATCAAGTACAAGGCGGTCATTTCTTTTTCCAACGAAGAGGATCTCTGGAAGGAGTGGGAAGAAATTTTCACAGACCTTTCAAATGAGAACCACGAAGCAGATGCACGAGCGTTTTTTGAAAGAAACCGGGAAAAGATGCTGGAAGGCACGGAGGTTCTGTGGGAGGAAAAGTTGTCCTATTATGACCTGATGGTTATGAGGCTGACAGAAGGCGAAGCGTCATTCAATTCCGAGGAACAGAATGAACCTATCAATCCGGAAGACTGTATTTTCAATCCTGAATGGTTTGAATATTACAATGAAGCGGAAATTGACTTCAAGAGCCGGGACTACCTTTTCTTTGGTTTTGTTGATCCGTCACTCGGAAAGACCAAGAAGAGCGACTTCTCTGCCATTATCACGCTGGCAAAGCACAAAGTATCCGGATATATGTATGTCATGGATGCGGACATTGAACGCAGACATCCTGATAAAATCATCGGTGACATTCTGGAAAAGGAGAAGATGCTCCGCAGGGATTATGGCAGGGGCTATAAGAAGTTCGGAGCTGAGACGGTGCAGTTCCAGTGGTTCCTGAAGGAAGAGCTGGCAAAGGCATCCGCAAAGGCTGGTTTATACCTTCCAATCGAGGAGGTACCGCAGACCAGCGACAAAACAATGCGTATCCAGACAATGCAGCCGGATATAAAAAATCATTACATCAAGTTTAACAAAAGGCACAAGAGACTGTTGGAGCAGATGGAGCACTTCCCGATGGGAGCCCATGACGATGGTGTGGATGCTTTGGAAGGCTGCAGGACGATTGCCAAGAAGACGAAGAGGTTCAGGGTGCTGGATAAGGGAAGTTTAGGATTGTAGGAGGTATAGGTTTATGCCGGTTATTTATATGGACAGGGCTTCCATTGAAAGCCTGACAGAAAAAGATATCCGGGAGATCATTGACGAGAACAGTACGGATGTAAAATACGGAATGTTGCATGATTACTATGTAGGTAAGCATAGAATCCTTGACGAAAGCAAGAAGGACAGCACAGCTCCAAACAACCGTCTGGTCAACAATATGGCAAAATATATCACGGACACTGCCACCGGCTATTTCGTGGGTGAGCCGGTTGTTTATGATTCCCAGAATGATGAATACTTGCAGATGGTGCAGGATATTTTTGATTACAATGATGAGCAGGATCACAACATGGAACTGGCGAAGCAGTGCAGTATTTGTGGAAGCTGCTTTGAGATGCTTTATCTGGATGAAGATGCCAAGATAAGGCTTGCAAGGGTTCCGGCACCGAATGGGATTATGATCTGCGAGACAGACAGCGGATTTTCGACTCCGATGGCATTTATCAGGACAGTCATTTCCAAGGACAAGGACGATAATACTGTGAGGAAGGTCGAGTTCTGGAATTCTAGTCTGGTGATGCACTTCCGGTCAGTGAATAGTGGGTATCTGAACCTGATATCTGTTGAGGAGCATTACTGGCAGGATGTCCCTTTTGTGGAATACATCAACAACGAGGAAAGACTCGGAGATTTTGAGGGTGTCATTACAGAAATTGATGCCTACAACAAGGTGCAGAGCAATACTGCGAATTACTTCCAGTATAATGACGATGCCATTTTAAAGGTTTTAAAACTTGGCGATGTCAGCAGTCAGGATATTGCAGATATGAAAGAGAAAGGTGCCATTATTCTGGAGGATGGCGGTGATGTGGATTGGCTTTTGAAAACCATTGACGATACCGCACTGGAGAATTACAAGAACCGGCTTCGTGAGGATATCCATACCGGAGCGAATGTTCCACACATGTGCGATGAGTCATTCGGGGGCAATCTTTCCGGAGTGGCGATATCTTATAAACTGTGGGGATTAGAGCAGATATCCTCTATCAAGGAACGAAAGTTCAAAAAAGGGCTCCAGCGCAGAATCGAGCTGATAACCAATATCCTGAATATTATGGGACACAACTATGATTACAGAGATATTATTCCAAAGTTCCGAAGAAACCGTCCACAGAACGATATGGAAACAGCCCAGATTGTTACAATGCTGGCAAATGACCTTTCCAGAGAGACCAGACTGCAGATGATGCCCGGTGTCGAGAATGTCCAGGATGAGTTAAAGAAGCTGGAGGAAGAAAAGAACAAGGAGCAGGAGGAATTCGGAGTCTATCAGAGTTTTGCCAAGGCTTTCCAGGGTGCAGCTGATGAAACGGAGGCGGTAACGGATGAGCCAGAAGGAACGTAACGAGTGGATCGAGCGAGCCAAGCAGAGAGTTCTTGATAATGCCCAGATGACAGATCAGTCTGTAAAGGAAATCATGTTTCTTTTTGATGAAGCAGCATGGAGTTTGGAAACGGAAATCAATGCCATGTTTCAAAAGTATGCCACAGAGAATGGTCTGACGAATGCGGAGGCATCTAAATTGTTGACCGGGAGTGAATATTCCCGGTGGCGAAAAGGGATTGAAGAATACCTGAAGGATGCGGAAGGGGATTCAAAAACGCTTCTGGAACTGAATACGCTGGCTGCTAAGTCAAGGATCAGCAGAAAAGAGCAGATGCTCGCAACAGTCTATCAGACTATGATCACGCTTTCTGAGGACACGGAAACGAAACTGACAGATCTGCTAGGGGATATGTTCAAGACCAATTATTACCGGGGCTGCTATGATGTACAGAGTGTTCTTGGTATCGGATTCAATGTTTCAAAGGTGGATGTGAAGATGCTCCAACGGATACTGCAGCATCCGTGGTCTGGAAAGAATTATTCGCAAGCACTGTGGGAAAATACAGATAAACTTGCCACTCTTGCCAAGAGGGAGCTGACGCTGGGATTTATGAATGGTTCCAGTGTTCAGAAGATGGCAAAGGAAATCAATGATGTTATGGGGAAGGGGCGGTATGCTGCAGAAAGGCTTGCCCGGACGGAGAGCAGTTATTTCTCCAATCAGGGAGAGCTTGCATCATATCGAGAGATGGGTATTGCAGAATATACCTTTCTTGGTGGCGGTTGTGACGATTGTCTGGCTTTGAATGGTCATGACTTTCCGGTGGATGAAGCAGAGCCGGGACTGAACCTGCCACCAATACATCCAAATTGTAAATGTACAACTGTTGCAAAGACGGGAATTGATTTATTTAAAGACCGGGAAGGTGTAAATCCACTGAAGGACAATCCGAAGTTTGAGGAGTGGAAGAAAAAATATGTGAAAGAACAAGGTCTATCGGCTACCGTTGGCGGTGCCGAAGGTGTTCCGGAGCATGAAGAAAAGAAGCTGCTTGAACAGATTGACTTCAAGGATACAAAACTGATAAAATCAAAGGTAAGGAGCTACACGGAACAGATTGTGACGGATAACACGAAGGAAAATGCGATCTGCATTACTCGGAGTGGAAGAATTTATCGCTGCTCCGGAGTTATAGACAGAGTATTTCCAGATTATGACCTTGGAGATGAACTGAAAGGTGCTTTTGTTACGCATAACCATCCGATATCCGAAACACATTACTCCTTCAGCTATGCGGACATATTCCTCTTTATGGAGTATGATTTGGAAGAGTTGTCCGGTGTGGATGAAGAGTATATATACCGGTTGCGAAGGACGAATAAGACCACTCGTGCAGATTATGAGACCTTGGAGCATTCCTACAAGGGCGATAATTATATGGACTTCCTTCAGGGAGCGTTCATGGGTGACTTGGACGGAGATACGGATGAATACGATTTTTATGTAAGGAGGCTGGCTGAACAATATGGATTCGAGTATGAAAGACAGAAACGATAAAAAAGCATGGGCTGCTTACGAAAAAGAAGGTCAGAGGCTCGTAGAGGAAGCAGCAAGAAGACGAGAGAAAATTGCTAAGAAGCATGAGAACGATTCTCAGATGAAAGGGATGGGTACATCTCCGGAAATGAAGGAGGCTTCCGAAGTTACAAAGTGGTTCAATCAAGAACTTCAAAAACTGAAAAGGAAATATGGTATCACATAGGCACCCGGCAGGGTGCTTTTAAATTGCAAAAAAATATGGACTCAAGCACCTTTTAAAAGCATTTTAAATGGTGCTTTTGTTATACAAAATTTTATCAGGAGGTAGAAAAATGGATGGAACAACCACCGTGCAGGGTACTGAACAGGAAGTTCAGACTACTGCGACAGAAACGCAGGGGCAGCAGACAGCGGAAAGCACTCCGGAGAAAGTAAGTGCCCTTCAGAAGTTTATCGACGGACTTTTTGGAGGAGGCAAGAAGGCTGACGGTGCTGAACCTGAAAAGAAGGAGGATGAACCGGCAGCAAAAGAAACTGCAGAGGAGAAGTCCTTTACTCAGGCAGATATGGATGCTGCCCTCGAAGCTGCTAAGCAGAAATGGTTAGATGAAGCTGCGGAGGCGGAGCGTGTTAAGAAACTCACTCCGGAAGAAAAGGCAAAAGAGGAGCAGGAGAAAAAGGATTCCGAGATTGCTGATTTAAGAAGCCAGCTTCTGCAGAAAGAACTGAGAGAAAGTGCAACCAAGTCACTGGAAGCAGATGGTTTCCCGGTAGGACTTGCGGATGTGCTTGATTACTCCAGCAAGGAACGTATGGAAGAAACCCTGAAGAATACCACAAAGGTATTCAAGGACAGTCTTGCAGTGGCAATTCAGTCCCGATTAAAGGGAAAGACACCGGAAGGGCTCGGAGGAGCTGCTTCTTCAGAAAATCTGATCAGAGACCAGATTGCAAAAAATATCAGAGGCTTATAAGGAGGAGAAAGTAAATGAATACCATTGAAACCGCAAGCATTATTCAGACAGAATTAGACAAGGCTGCAGTAGAGCAGGCTACTTCCGGCTGGATGGAAGTAAATGACAAGCTGGTTAAGTACACCGGAGGTGCGGAGGTTAAGATTCCGAGCCTTGATATGGATGGAATGGCTGACTATGATCGCACCAATGGATTTGTGCAGGGTAGCGTGAATTTCCAGTATGAAACCAAGAAGATGACTCAGGACAGAGGACGTTCTTTCAGCTTCGATGAGAACGATGTGGATGAGACCAACTTTGTATTGACTGCATCCACTGTTATGGGCGAGTTCCAGAGAAACAAGGTTATTCCTGAGATTGATGCATATCGTTACAGCACCATCGCTGCAGCGTGTATCGAGAAGGGCAAGGCATCTGGAGGTTACACCGCTGATGAAGCAACCATTCTCCAGAAGCTCTACTATGATATTGCAGCTGTTCAGTCAGTTGTAGGACAGAATACACCGCTGGTCATTACTATTGACTCTATGGTAGCAGCTATTTTAAGTATGTCCGAAAAACTGTCCAAGAGACTGGATGTAACGGACTTCAAGCAGGGAGATGTAACATTAAAGGTTCGTAGTCTGGATGGTGTCCATCCTTTGATTCCGGTAAGCTCCGACAGAATGAAGACAGAGTATCTGTTCAAGGATGGTGTGACTGCCGGTCAGGAATCAGGTGGTTTTGCCACTACTGAAAACAGCAAGAGCATTAACTGGATCATTACTCCGAGAAAGGCTCCTATCGCAGTGTCTAAGACGGACAAGATGAGAATTTTTGATCCGGAAACCAACCAGAAGGCAAGAGCGTGGGCTATGGATTACCGCAAGTTCCACGATATCTGGGTTACTGACAAGAAGATCGAGCAGTGCTTTGCTAATGTGAAAGAAGCATTGGCATAGGGAGGAGTAAACCATGAGCGAGATTGTTTTAAAGAGAGCGAATGTAGTGAAACGTGTTGATTCCGAGGACAAAGCCAAGGCTCTGGAAGCTAAAGGATTTGTCAGAACAGATGGAAAGACTGTTCCGGTAGTTTCTTCCGCTGAAGAAGTAAAAGAACTGAAAGAACAGCTTGTTAAGGCTGGAGAGGCTCTGAAGACTGCCGATGCAAGACGAGGCGAGTTAGAAAAGGAACTGACTGATGTCAAAGAAAAACTGCAGGAAGCATCTGAATATGCTGAAGCTGCCGACAAGAAGATCGAAGCTTTGACGCAGGAACTGGCTGGAACCAAGGAACAGCTGGAAGCAGCTGTGAAGCAGAATAAGGCTGCAAGTAAAAAATAAGGAGGAGCTGCCATGACAAAGGAGCAGGAGGACTGGCTGGTAGCGGAAGTGATGGACAGTATGAAAATGTCCGAAGCAGAAGAACGGTCAGCCCGAAGGTATGTCAAGAGAGCAGTGGATAAAATCCTGATTTATTGCAACCGTGAAGATTTACCGGAGCAGCTTCTCAGCACCGCAGCACAGATTGCGGAAGATATGCTGAAGGCTGATCTGGTAAAGTCTGGTGATAAGGAAGTGGCGAGTATCAATCGTGGTGATACCGCCATTTCATATCGTGACGGAAGTGGTAATCAGAAAGCCACTGTTGATTTTATGAAGGACTATGAAAAATCCCTTAACCGTTATAAGAAAATGAATCTGCCGAAGGATTTGGCAAAATGACAGAAGCTGATATCCTTGCAACAACATACGAAGATACCGTGACCGTTTACAGGGCTTTCAAAGATACCCTTCCGGGTGGTGAGAGTGTTTTCAAAAGCGGTCTGGATGGAAAGGCTGTGTATGAAAATGTGGAATGTGCATTATCTACACATACCGGTGGAAAACTGCAACAATCAAAATCTACCGCAAAGGCAGAAACAGAGTTTTGCCTGTTTACCCGTCCGGAGGTTGATATCCAGACCAATGATTTCCTTGTGATCATGCACTTAGGAAAGAGAATTGAGGCGGTTGCAGGTTTTCCTGAGTGCATGAAGTCCCATAATAATATCCCGGTCAAGCTGGACAACGCGATTGTCTAATACTGAATACAAGTTTGATGGGCTGGATGAATGGGAAAAACGTCTTGTGCAAGCCATAGAGAGCCAGTATCCGGCTGAGTTCCGGGAGATGGTTATAAAACTGGCGCGAGAATTACAAAAGGAAGTCAAGGAAAAGACACCGGTAAAAACCGGACACCTTAAAAACGAATGGCACGTTGGAAGTATAGAGCAGAGAGGTAATGAATATTACATTGAAGTCTATAACAACGTGGAATATGTCGAGCCGGTGGAATACGGACACCGGACACGAGGTGGAAAAGGGTTTGTAAAAGGAGCCCACATGATGGAACTTTCTCTTCAGGAAGTACAAAAGCATCTTCCCGGTTATCTCCGGGAATGGATGAATAACTTCCTGAACAGCCATGAACTTTAGGAGGTGGACTATGGAGCATCCGATTATTCAGATAAAAAATGCAATCACAGCATTGCTGAAAGGGATTGATCCGGGTACCGATGTCTTTTACGAGGAAATAAAAGGCACGGAAGAAAAATATGGGCTTAATGAGCCGGAAACCTATTACTTCGTAGATATTATTCCAAATGGAAACCAGACAGTTGACAGATTTTTTACGGATATGGGAGTGTTGGTGGATATTGCTTACCACGAGAAGAATGAGAGCAATACCGCCTATTTGATTAAAGGGGCAGAGATTGATGCAGTTGTTCGCCCGGTGTTCAGCTTTGGAGACCGGCATATAACCATCAACGATGCCAGTATGACAGTATCAGATCATGTGCTGCATTACAGTTTCGCCATAAACTTCCGTCAGGCATGGGAGCAGACAAATGAGTTTGAACCAATGGGCGAGCTGGAAGTGGCTATCAGAAAAGGAGAGTGACTATAAATGAGTTTAGGATTACCGAGTTTTAGCATGATTTTCACTGGCAAGGCAGTGTCTGCCATTGAAAGAAGTGCGAGAGGTATTGTTGCGATTGTTCTCACGGATGGCACCGAAGGAGGAAAAGACTTGAACATCTATAAAAAAGTGGATGAGGTTGATTTTGAGAACTGGACAGAGCAGAACTACAACTACCTGAAGCTGGTGTTTGCAGGGGCTCCGTCTACTGTTATCGCAATCCGTAGAGCAGAGAATGCAGAGGATTATTCTGTGGTGCTTAAGAAGTTGAAAGACCTGAAATGGAATTATCTTACCATTCCGGGACTTGCTTCTGCGGATACAACAACAATTTCTGCGTGGATCAAGCAGTACCGTGATGATGAGAGAAGGACTTTCAAGGCGGTTCTGGCACATTGTAAGGGGGATCATGAAGGCATCGTCAATCTCACAACGGAGAATATTACTACAACAATTACCGGTGTGAAGCATACTGCTGCTGAGTATTGTGCGAGAATTGCCGGTGTGCTTGCAGGATTGTCCCTTGCAAGAAGCAGTACCTATTATGTATTGGATGATATTTCAGAAGCAGAGACTCCGGACGATCCGGATGAACGTATCGATGCCGGTGAGCTGATCATCGTCTTTGATGGCAAGAAATACAAGATTGGACGAGGCGTCAATAGTCTTGTGACCTTCACTACAGAAAAGACGGAGGATGTTCGTTTTATCAAGATTGTAGAAGGCATGGATTTGTACATGGACGATATCAGAGAAACCTATGAGGAAAACTATGTCGGCAAGATCATCAATGACTACGATGGCAAGCAGATGTTCGTGGCTGCCATTGGTGCCTACCACAAAGGACTGCTCGGCAACGTGCTAGATAAATCCTTTGATAATGTGGTGGCGATTGATATTGATGCACAGCGCACTTATTTGGAGAGCAAAGGAATGGATACTTCCGAGATGGATGATATCGCAGTTGCCAAAGCCAACACCGGAACACAGGTATTTATTGCCAGCAACGTAAAGTTTGTGAATGCGATGGAAGACCTGAAAATGAATGTCAATATGTAGGAGGTAAACGAATATGGAAGGTATCAGAGGTAACAAGACTCTCTCCGGAACATGGGGAGAACTCTGGATCAATGGGGAGAAGATTTTTGAATTCTCCAAAATTGAAATGAAAGTAACTGCTAACCGTGAGGATGTGCAGCTGGGAATTGATGTGGACAGCAAGATTACCGGTCTGAAGGGCGAAGGTTCCTATACTGTGAAAAAGGTATATACAAGAGCAAAGGAAATCTTGGAAAACTGGAAAAAGGGCATGGATGTCCGTGCAGAGGTTATTGCGAAGCTGGCAGATCCTGATGCTGTGGGCGGTCAGATTGAACGTTGGGCTTGCGACAATGTATGGCACAATGAGATTCCGGTTGTGAACTGGGAAAAAGGTGGAATTATCGAGGAAGAGGTTTCTATCGGATTCACACCTTCTGATCTGCAGAACTTGGATGCGGTTGCATAGGAGAAAATCATGGAAAAAGAAAAAGACGAAATTTTCAAAGCCTTTACAGCGAAGGCTGTTCAGAGATTAAAAGATAAAAAGGTCAGAAGATACGAGACGTTGTATGTGCCGAGTCTTGATCAGAACATCAAGATCCGCAATCTGGATTATCCGGAGATTGTGGAGTGTACAGAGATTGAGGATGCAAACGATCCGAATGCATCTGATAAATACTGCATTTATCTGGCAGTTGTAGAGCCGAACTTAAAGGAAGTAGCGATGGAGCTGAAGGATCAGGGAGAAATCAAGACATATCCGGAAGTGGTAGATATTTTCTATATGAGCGAGATTACAGATATCGCAATGGAAATTATGAAACTTTCCAAGGTTATCAGCAATAAGAAAGTGGCGGTTGTTGAAGAGTTAAAAAACTCATAAACCAAGACGGTGAGAGCTATTTCCTGCATTATTACGTTCAAAAGGGGTTTAAGCTGGAGTATCTGCTCCAGCTTGGACTTGAAGAAAAACTTTTTTATTACGCATCCATGAAAAAGAGCATTGAAGAGCGTGAGGAACTGTTTGGAAGACTGGGAGGTGGTTAAATGGGTGTTGTAGGCAGTATCTCTATCCGGGATAATGCCAGTTCCGTACTGAAGAGTGTCAGAGCAGAACAAACCGCCCTCCGGAAGGATGCAGCAAATACAAGGAAAGAGCTGCAGCGTACTTGGGATAAAACATACACTGCGAAGCTGGATACTTCATCTGCTGTTAAGAAAACGGATGGCTTGACTGGAAAAGTAAAGCAATTAGGGAAAAAGGTTGCATCGCCGGTTATCCGGGCAAAAGATGCAGCCAGCACTAAGATTGCCAAGGTCAGCAGTGGAGTCAAGGCGGTTGGTAAGAAAGTGGTTACTCCGGTTATTAAGGTAAAGGATGCAGCCACTTCAAAAGTAAAGAAAATAAAGAGTGCGATTAAGGGAGTAGCGAAGAAAGCCACTACTCCCATTATTAAACTCAAAGATGCAGCTAGTGCCAAAATTTCAAAGGTTACAGGGAAGCTGAAGGCAATCGGAGGAAAAGTATTTGCTCCGGTTGTAAAAATAAAAGATGCAACAGCAAAAGGAATGTCGGCGATTGGTAGCACACTAAAGAGCCTGACAAAGTCCGTTGTGATTCCGGTTACGATTGCTGCAGTAACTGCCACAACAGCCATTGTAGGAGGTGCTGTCAGCGAAGGAGCAAGTCTTGAACAGAGCATAGGTGGCGTTGAAACGTTGTTCAAGGGCGATGCCGGAGTGGTTAAGAAGAATGCGGATGCAGCATTCAAGACGGTTGGAGTATCTGCTAACGAGTACATGGAGCAGGTTACAAGTTTTTCTGCCTCTCTTTTAAACAGCTTGGGAGGAGATACTGCTACTGCTGCGAAAGTAGCAGATATGGCTATGGTTGACATGGCGGATAATGCGAATAAGTTTGGCTCAGATATGGATTCTATACAGAATGCGTATCAGGGATTCGCAAAACAGAATTACACCATGTTAGATAACCTGAAACTTGGATATGGCGGAACGAAAGAGGAGATGCAACGTCTTCTGAAAGACGCACAGAAGCTGACTGGGGTAAAATATAACATCGATAATCTATCGGATGTATATAGTGCCATTCATGCAGTGCAGGAAAATCTCGGAGTAGCAGGAACTACTGCGAAAGAAGCGAGTGAAACATTTAGTGGATCATTTGCTGCTATGAAGGCAGCAGCCAAGAATGTGCTGGGCAATATGGCGATTGGCGGAGATGTGACTGGTTCTATGGAAGAACTGGTGGAATCAGCGTCAACTTTCTTATTCAAGAATGCAGTTCCGATGATTGGGCGTGTGGTAAAAACGATTCCACAGATTGTTAAAACCGGCATCAAGGAAGCAGCACCAAAGATAAAGGCTTCCGGTGGTGACATTGTAAAAAGCCTGAAGGAAGGAATTGTTAGTATCCTGCCTTCGTCTATGGGTGGGATTGCAAACCAGATTTTTGACAGCATAGGAAACCTTGGAAGTGGTTTTTCAGCTATAGCACCGCAGCTTGCTTCTTTTGGAAGTGGAATGGTCGCAACCATTCAGCAAGTAGCTGGGGCGTGTGTACCGGCTTTGACCAGCATAATTTCAACAGTGCAGACAATGCTTCCGGTAATTTTGCCGGTGATTCAGACGGTGGTGTCCACTATAGGAAATATCATCGCTCAGGCAGCTCCGGTTATTGCTGGGCTGGTGTCTGGAATAGGAACAGTGGTTTCTACACTGGCTCCGATTTTTAGCACGATTTTCTCACAAATAGGGGAAAAAGTCGGAACGGTCATTTCTTTTGTAAGCGAAAGAATGGGCTTTATTCAGGAGGTTATTGGAACAGTAGCTCCGCTGATCGGAGATATTATCAGTACCGCATGGGGAGTGATTTCTCCGGTTGTAGATATTGCGATTAGCGCATTTGAGATTTTGTTTGGTGTGGTGCAGAAAGTATTCCCTGGCATTCAGTCGATTATCGAAACTGTGTGGGGAGTTGTGAAACCTTTAGTCGAAGGAATTGGAAGTGTTATTGGAGAAATTGCCGGATGGTTTGGTTCGGTGGCAGATGCGATAACCGGCTCTGGAGGAGATTCGGGTTCGGTAGGCAAGAATGCTGCCGGAGATAATAACTGGAAAGGCGGTCTGACTTGGGTTGGAGAAAAAGGTGCCGAACTGGTTGACTTGCCAAGAGGCTCCAGAATCTTGCCACACAAAGAGAGCGTTTCCATGACAAAGCAGGGAGGTAGCGTTGTAAAAGATAGCACTGCAAATATTATGCAGAATACAGTTGTATCCGGAGAAAGTCAGGATTTAACTCCGGTCATGACTATACTTACAAGCATCGATGCCAACCTGAAGCTACTGGTTGATAGAATTAAAGGAAAAGAGAGCGGTTTGGAGATTCCGGGTTCCGGGAAAACCAAGGGAACCGCAAAAGGCTTTATCGGCAGCGTGACAGTTGCCATTGCAAAGCTGGCAGATGAAATTATTGTCCGGGAAGATTCAGATATTGATGAAATTGCTGATAAGGTTGCAAAGAAAGTTGTAGAAGTAGTTGTAAACATGGGTTAGGAGGTGGTCTGATGAAAACCAGAGTAATTGAATTAAGCGTAAACAACCGGAAGGAAGTTATCGAGCTGCCCATCAATCCTCCTTCTGTGGAATTCACAGAAAAACAGTTGAATCAGGCGATAACCCTTCTGAACATAGGAGAAGCCAATCTGAAGGGAGAGCGAGGGCTTAAATATACCAAGCTATCGAGCTTCTTCCCTTCGGAGAAGTCTCCGTTTTATAAGAATGCAAAAAAGAAACCGGACAAATATGTTGCCATGCTTCAGGAATGGAAAACCACAAAAGCAGTGGTCAGGGTAATTATAAGCGATATGAAAATTAACCTGGCAATGCTGATTGATGATTTTACATTTTCCATGAGGGAAGGCGATGGGGATATTTATTACACCATTTCACTTTCTGAGTACCGGACTTTGAATGTGCCTTCAGTCCAGATCACAACGAAGGTACGAAGCAATGGTCTGTTGTCCAGACCGGCACCAGCAGCCGGTGGAACACACACAGTGGTCAGCGGAGATACACTCTGGGGTATATCAAAGCAGAACTATGGAAATGGAAGCTCGTATCCTAAGATTTACAATGCAAACAGTGGAACGATTGAGGCGAGTGCCAAGAGCCACGGGAAGTCCAGTTCCGACAACGGACACTGGATTTATCCGGGGGATGTGTACACGATTCCGGCATAGGTGGTGTTGATATGAAATTACTGACTGGAGGAAAAGATATCAGCGAACTGATAGAACAGATTAAATGGGCTGGGGACACGAAGCAGGTAGCACGAACTATTCAGTTCACAATTGCGAAAAACAAGAAGGACAAAGACTTTCCCACGGTAGTCATCGATGAAGGAGCAGAAATTATTATGCAGGATGACGGTGGGAAAGACATCTTCGGAGGCATTATTTTTGATATTGATAAGTCTGCAAGCTCCAAGGTTGAAACTTATCTGGCATACGATTTGATGTTCTACATCAATAATTCGGATGTCAACAAGATATTTGATGGAACACCGGAAACAATCGTTCCTGAGATCTGCACAGAGCTTGGAATTGAAAGTGGAGCAATGGCAGCAACGGGAGTAAGTATTTCTTCTATGCCATGCTTTGGAAAGAAAGCCTATGAAGCCATTATGATGGCATACACAGTGGCAGCAAAACAGAATGGTAGCAAGTACATTCCGCTGATGACCAATATTAACAAAGTGAGCGTATTAGAGAAAGGAACGCTTTGTGGGGCGGTTATGACCGGGGATTACAACCTGATTGAAGCGACCTATAAAAGCACCCTTCAAAAGCTCGTTAATAGGGTTTTAATAACGGATAAAAACAACAATGCCATAAAGACGGTGGAGGATGCAGCCTCGATTCAGAAGTATGGTTTGGTACAGAGGGTACTGAAACAGAATGATGGAGAGGATGCTACAACGCAAGCTCAGAAGATGCTGGTAACAGTGGAGTCATCAGCAACCGTGTCCGGGGTTCCGAATGATTTCCGGGCGGTGTCTGGATACTCTATCATTGTTCAAGAAACGGACACCGGGCTTTATGGACAGTTTTATATTGAAAGTGACACACATACCTTTTCGTGCGGTAAGGCTCAGATGGATCTGACACTTGCCTTTGAGAACCTTATGGATGAAAGGGAGATTGAAGAGACTACATAAAGGCAGGAGGTGGAAGGGTGTCGACAAACAGAAATATCGTGGAAATGGTCGAGGCTATCAGGAAAGGAGCCGGTGGCTCCAATAGTTCCGGTGGTGTGGATGGTACCTATATGGCAGATGTGCTGTCGGTAAAACCACTGACAATCAAGATGCACAACACAGCCATCACAAAGAACCTTTATATCAATCCTGCACTGATGCTGGATGCTTCGGATGGCGGAGAGGACATCAAGAAGCCATTTGTTACACCTTTTGAACCGCAGGAGGCTTATGAGTTCCTGAAAGAGTTTCACGAGAAGTATGTGCTTAAGAAAGGGGACACGGTTGTGGTGCATATAACCGGCTCCTATTTCTATATTGCAGGAAAGGCGGTTAAGGCATGAGCATTTTTCCTTTTATTGATTCAACAAGTACAAGCACGGAGACGAATAACGAGCTGCCAATGCTGAAGGAATATGCTTATGACTTCGAAAAGAACGAGCTGCTTTTGGATGAGGGCGGATGTACCTACATGGTGGAGGGTAACGAGGCACTCCGCATCTGGATATTTAAAGCCCTATTCACGGAGCGATGTCATTACACCGCATATTCCTTTGCGTTTGGCTCAGAGATTCAGGATCAGGTAATTGGACACTCCATGAACGTGGAGATTGTCAAACTGGAGATTGAACGCTTTATCATTGAAGCCCTTATGGTCAATCCATATATAAAGCGTTTGGATAATTTTGTTTTTGAAAATACTTCTACCGGGATGACGGTGAGTTTTGACTGTACCAGCATTTATGGTTCAGACACAATTCTGGTTCCGGTGAGGGAGGTGAGAGTGTAATGGATTTTAGTGCTGAAGGAATACTGGCAAGAATGAAGGGTGCATTAAAAAATGAGGATACCAAGATGGAAGGCAGCTTCTCAATGGATAATCTTCAGGCGGTGGCTGAGGAACTTGCCCGACTTGATGCCATGAGGATTGTTCCTTTGATGAATACCCTGACGGACAAAGAGGAGGATATGGGTACCAGCGGAAACGAGAGGCATTATGTGAGATGGGCAAAAGAAGCCACGGATTCGGAAGGCAATGTCATTGTGGGTAATGCGAAGGTTGATACACCGAGAGATGGAACCGGGCTTGTGTCAATTGCGATCCTTACGGTGGATGCGAAGCCGCCAACGGAAGAGCAGATTGCATTTGTTCAGGAATACATAAACAGCATGCGTCCGGTTGGAGCTGATCCGGTTGTGGCTGCTGCAGAGAGCATTCCGGTTGTCATTTTATGCAGCGTTATGAAAATGTCCGGTTACACAGAGGAAACCGTGAAAACGCAGATCAAGAGCAAGATTGAGGAGTATTTCACTCAGATAGCTTTTCAAAGCGGTATGGTGTCTTTAAACTACTATAAAATCAGCAACATCATCAGTGGAGTGGATGGTGTGAAGGAAGTGGGAAGCCTGAAGGTCAACGGAGCTCAGGATTCCATTATCGCAGAATACAACAAGTATTTTGCACTACAGGAGCTGACAGTCAATGTCACTGAATAGCAGCCAAATGCTTCCGGCAAGAGTCCGCAATATGAGGCAAATGAATGATGTCTTGAATGCAGAGGATATCATTCTGGCTGAAATAGAACGGATCATTGATGAGATGTACCAGAGAGCGTCCTTACTCCACGAGGAGCTGATCAATGAAGAATGGCTGGAAAATAAACTGTCAGAGAGAACCGGAGCCGATGTTGATGTTACCGGATATGCTGAGAAGTTGCTTACGGAGATTGTTCTGAATGTGAGTGAGTTGAAGCACGTTGATATGCCGGATATCCGGAAGTTTTTGGACAAATGGGTACCGGCTCATCTGATGTATAAAATAATCCTGCTGATGGATTATTCGGCAAGCATCGGAGAGATCTTTACGGTTACGGAAATGACAATCGGTTTCGACTCTCTTTACTGGAATGTCCGGAGGTTAAACGGAACATGGTTGTTGGATGGTACCTATAATTTGGGAGTCGGAAGAAAACCAGATGAATGGGGCATCGGTTACGATGTGGGAGACACCGATGTTCTGGAGAGCGTAGAGTTGGATGTGGGTGTATCTGCTACATCACAGCTGCAGGAGGTGTTTACTGATACCGGAGTGGTTATCGGTTTTAATTCTCCTTACTGGAATGTCCGGAGATTGAACGGAACATGGCTGCTGGATGGCAGCTATGAGCTGGATGTGTTAAGAAAGCCGGATACATACGGTCTGACAATTGACTTGGGAAATACCAATATCGAGGAAATGACACCGGGAGGTGTTGTTGTAAAGAAAGACTTGTGGCTACTGGATGGTGGCTATCAGTTAAATGGAACAAGGATATTAGATGCCATAAGGCGAGAGGAGGAATTGTAAAATGGCAGAGAACCTGACACAGAATCAGATTATTACAATCGCAGGAAGGAAAAAGATGCTACGAGCCAGAGCTGGGGAAATCCAGTTACCTAAGATTGTTGGCTTTGTATTTGGTGATGGTGGCGTGGATGCGGATGGAAATGTTATCACTCCACTGGAGTCAGAATCAGAGCTGAAGAACGAATTGCTCAGAAAGAAATACGATACTTACACCATGCTGAGTGACACGAAGTGCAGATATGAGTGCGAATTGAAGGAGAGTGAACTTCCGGGTGCTGCAATCAGCGAGATCGGGCTTTATGATGCAGATGGAGATATTATTCAAATCAAGCGTTTTACTGCAAAAGGAAAGGATGCGGATATCAGCATGACTTTCTATATCAATGATACATTTTAGGAGGTAGGACATGGCAAAGAATTTGATGATTCAGGATGAACCGGTTTACAACGAGCAGATGGAGGCTCTGGAACCTACCACACCGGCACATGCTGACTATTTCAATGAGCGATATACCCAGCTTCTTAATAACGAAAAAGCTAACCGCAGAGATGCAAAGATATTTGAAGATGATGTAAACGGTGGAAAGATGCGAATGGGTATGGAAAACGGTCATTTGTATTATGAGGAACTGTAAAAATAACGTATTACGTTATAATCTAACAAAATAAGCAAATATAAAACGCAAAGTGTTATATTATGCTGGAAACGAGGTAGAAAATGTCGAAAAAGGTTTTTATTGCTGAGCAGGAAACCCTGCTTGAAGTGCAGGAGCAGGTGGAAAAACTGGTGAGAAATCTGGTACCGGATGATGCACCAATTTATGGAATGGTTATCCATGAAGCTTCTGACCTGAATCCGTCCACAAGGGTAGAGTACCTTGGTGCGAACAAGGACTTTACACCTATGAGCATGAACATGAGCACGCACGCCATGAATTATGGCTCATGGGCAGACTGGGACTGGCTCAAAGCTAATGTGCCGGTTATGTGTAATTGGGACGGAGGAATTGATTACTTCCTGAATCCTGATGATTATACGAAGAAACTGGATGGAACGGCTTCGGATGTTTCAAATGTAAATTATGCCGGAGATGCGATGGCGATTGTCAGAAAAATCTACAAGAAAGAGTACAAGGTTGGACATGACCGATATGTGTATTTCTGCGAGAGAAAGGTTGATGATGATTTCCACGCAGTCGGTTTTAATGTGCTGGGAAAAGAGCGTGACTATATGCTTATTCCGATGTTCTATGGTTCCATTGATGCCAATGGCAGGATGAGAAGTATTGCAGGGCAGTGGAGTTGTTTATCGGCTTCTGGTTCTGCAGCTGACAATGCGAACGGAACAGCAATCGGAACTGCAGAACAATATGCAGCAATTCAAAAGGCATCAAAGAATGCTCTTTTCTTTGGAGGAGCTTTGGTAAATACTTTGGCAGATATCTGTATCTTATTAAGCAAGAGTACCGATTCACAGACTTCTTTTGGATCTGGAATGTGTTCTACCTACGTTGAAGACAAAGAACAACATTACGGAACTCGGATCAATACGGTCATCAGCGGAGGGCGGTTTTATGGTTCTAATGATAATAAGTCCTTCAACAAGATTTTCCATAGCTGTGTTATGGGAAGTTATATGCTGTGGCAAAGAGATCCGTATATGCTCCTGATTAACGGAAGAATTAAGGTGTCTCCGGATTACAGCTATGACTTGACCGGGGCAGCATATCTGGATACCGGAGTGGATCTGGCAGAGAACAATTATTATGCAACAACTCAGGTAATCAAAGATTTTGGTGCAGTGCCAACGGATGAGGTTGTGTGTACATCCGCTACTGGATACTGCGATCACACTTGGGTGAACGCAGCAATCACGGCGGTTTCGCTGCGGTTCGGTTTTTGCAACGACGGTGCTGACGACGGGCTCTGGGCTCGCGCTCTGAACTTTGTCGCTGCTTACGCCTGGTGGGGCTCCGGGGCGTCCAAACTTCTTCCAGCACCTGCTGCAGCGTAAGCTGCAGATAGGGGGTTTGGGGGGCTTCCCCCAACTACTTTTTTTAAAATATAGGAATGATTTTTTAAATTTTGAGGGGCTATCGGAACTCCCTCTCCGGCGGTTTCGCTGCGGTTCGGCAATTGCAACAACGGTGCTAACGACGGGCTCTGGGCTCGCACTCTGAACAATGTCGCTGCTAACGCCTGGTGGAACTACGGGGCGTCCTTATTCTATCAAGAAACTATAAGTCCAAAATGTTACCGATAGTCATTTACACCGCTGACAGTTGAGACACTGTTATATCCGCCTTTATAGGTTTTGGTGAGTGGAAATTATTCCGGTCAGGAGCTGCAAGTAGTAAGTAATGTTCGAAAGCGGCGAGGAGATAGAAGATAAAATGCATAAGCTCAAATATGACATTGAAAAAGAGACCGGCATTCCTTGGAAGAAAAAGAAAAGCTATAGATACTTATACACGATGGCTTGCCAGAAGGGTGTTATCCTCCGAGCATTTAAGCGGATGAAGCGTGGAAAGAGTGACAGAAAAGATATTCAGATGGTGGAGGAAAATTTAGATGAATGGGTTGAGAAAATTCAGAAAATTATCCAGAATACGAAACCAGCCGGATGGAAGGTGGAAAATCCGGAACTGGCATTTAATCCACCAAAGCATAATCCGGTTATCATAAAAGAAGCCGGAAAGACAAGGGTTATATATGTGCCGACAATGGTTGAATTGTGGATACAGCACGTTATTGTGTTGATATTGGAGCCGATTATCCAAGGGAGTAGTTACCATCACAGTTATTCATCATTTCCCAAGAGAGGATCACACCGGGGAATGAAAGCAATGAGGAGATGGATCAAGTCTGGGAAAGGAATTCGGAATTTTGCACAGTGCGATATCAGGCATTTTTATGACCATGCAAAGTATAAGTTCATTAGACCGAAGTTGTTAAAACGCATCAGGGATGCGCTCTTTATGTACTTGATTGATGTATGTTTGAAATGGTTTCCTAATAAGCTGCCACTTGGCTTTTATTTATCACAGTGGCTGGCGAATTTTCTCCTGCAGGAGCTGGATTACCTGATAAAGTGCAAGTTAAAGATAGCACATTTTGTCCGGTATATGGATAATTTCACAATGGCAGATGACAATAAAAAGAAGTTACACATGGCGATTATATTTATTAAGCAGTGGCTGGGAAAAATCAGATTGAAAATGAAGGGAGACTGGCAGGTATTCCGGTTTGAATATACAAAAAAGAATGGCAAGAGAACTGGCAGGGAAGTGTCATCGATGGGCTGGCTGTTCTATCGTAACCGGGTTCTTATTAGAAAACATACATTGATACATGTCGCAAGGATAGCGCGAAAACTCAATAAAAAGAAGATGGAGAAGAAAAAGTATCCATTAAAACTTTGCAAAGGATTTATGTCGCTGATGGGGTGGATAACATACTCTGATACTTATGATTGGTACCTGATGAATATTAAGCCACTTATAAGTGTGAGGGCGGTTAAACGTATCATATCTAAAATGGATAAGGAGGCAAATAAAAATGCAAGGATGGAAAACCGAGAATTGCTCCTCACTGCCTAAAGAGCTGGAAATGGTAAATGCCAGTACCTACATCCAGAGAAGAAATATCACTCGTGTTGAACGAGACAGTATGGATGGCAGCGAAGAGAAAGAAGTGAGTTACGCTTGTGAGTATCGCTTCTTGAGTGAGGATGAGTATTACAACCTGCTCCAGCAGGAAGAAAATACTGAGAAAGTCAACGAGAACATTCTGATCAGTATGGGAGCTCAGGCAGAACTTTATGAAAAATTGCTGGCAACAGAAGAAAATCAGATAATCATTATGCAGGCAGTTGCAGAACTGTACGAAGCACAGACGGGAGGTAATTAAGATGTTGGAACTGTACATTAAATTAGTAAAGGCTGGAAAGAGAACAATCGACAGCATTCCAGAGAGATTCAGAGAAGAGGTAAGAGTGGCGGTGGAAGCTGCAGAAGATGCTGCGGAATAAGCGATGAGATGCCGGAAAGGATGGCTTTATGAATCTGTTGGCGGTCATAGACCTATTGTGTGACATCACTACGAAGCAGTCGGATCTTTTGAAAGAGCTTGTGACGGAGTTGGAACACACAAAGCAGGTTTCCGAAGAGGTTAAATCGTACTATAGGGAGTCTTTTGAAAGCATCGAAAGGCAGCTGGATATCAGTGAATACAGATGTCGGGAAATTGAGCTATTAGAAGGTACACGAGAAAATGCGATTGGAAGTTTTCCTATGGATGAGGAGTCTGAATAAGACTCCTTTTTGATTGCAACAAAAGGTATTTAAAAGGGCTTTCAAAGCCCTTTTTAAAATACAAAAATTTATGGAAGGAGATGCAGAAAATGGCAAGTTTAAGCAATGCAGTAACAATTATCGTGGTATTCGCAATCCTGATCCAGTTCCTTGTGGACAGAATAAAGGAACTTGTGGGTAGCAAAGTAATGAACATCGTGAAGGCACCGGTATGGGCTGTGGCGTTTGGTGTGCTTTTTGCTCTGATGTTCGACATTGATTTCTTTGCATTGATGGGTTATAGTTCGCAGTTTCCTATCGTTGCGAAGATTATTACCGGCTTAATTCTTTCCTCTGGTTCTACCGGAGTACATGAGCTGGTAGCCAAGCTAAGAGAAACAAGAGTGGATGGTTAGGAGGTACATAATGAAAAAGAAATGTATTTGTTTAGATCCGGGGCATTATGGAAACAGATATAATGCCGGAGTTGTTCCGGGATATTATGAATCGTCAACGGTGTGGAAGTTGACACAGTACGAGAAAGAATATCTTGAACAGATGGGGATTGAGGTTCTTGTAACCAGAAAAAATATTGATGAGAATCCGGATTTGACAGCCAGAGGAAAGGCTGCAGAAGGATGTGATTTGTTTGTGAGCAATCATACAAATGCTTGTGATACTGAAACAGTAAACAGAGCGGTGGTTGTTCATTTTACAGATCGCGATGAGACATTGATCGATGATCGCTCAAGAGAGTTTGCCATGCAACTCGCAAAGGTCATTCAGAATACAATGGGCGTGAATGGATATCAAATTTATTCCAAGTTATCCAATAATGACAGAGATGGAAATGGAGAGAAAGATGATAACTACTATGGTGTATTAAATGGCAGTTTCTTGGCTGGGGTTCCGGGTGTTATCGCTGAGCATTCTTTCCATACTAATGCTGCAACTTGCAAATGGCTCATGGATGACGATAATCTTCGCAAGCTGGCAAAGGCTTGTGCCGAGTGCATGGCAGCCTTTGTGGGTGCGTCTGTAACAGTAGAAGATGGCATTCAGGCGGTAGAGTTTGCTAATATGGAAGATGCGGATATTGTGAAACGTGTTGGAGAATTATGTGCTGCAGATATGAAGAATACCGGCATTCTTGCATCGGTGTCAGCAGCGCAATTTATTCTTGAGTCGGGATATGGAAAATCTGTGCTTGCACAAATGGCAAATAATTGTTTCGGAATGAAATGCTCACTTTCCGGGAACACATGGGCAGGAAGTTCATGGGATGGAGAGAGTGAGTACACAAAAGAAACTCAGGAATTTGTGAATGGTGCTTATGTAACAGTGACAGCTGATTTCAGAGCCTATCCGAATATAGAGGCATCCATTGCTGACCATTCCGCATACTTGCTGGGTGCAAAGAAAGACGATGTACTTAGATATGCTGGATTGAAAGGTGAGAAGGACTATAAGAAAGCGGTGCAGATCATTAAAGATGGTGGCTATGCAACTGCTCCTGATTACGTGGAGAAGGTATGCAACATTATTGAAAGATATAACCTTACTGCTTATGATGGGCAGGAGGAAAAAGTGTCTGAAGGTTGGTACCGTGTAAGAAAGAGCTGGAGCGATAAGAAGAGTCAGATCGGTGCATATCATAATCTGGAAAATGCAAAAAATATGGCAGATGCGAATCCGGGCTTCGTCGTTTATGATGAAGCCGGAGTAAAGGTATATCCGGAAGATGCGTTTACCCCTTACATGGTACGAGTGAAGAGCAATGATTTGAACATGAGACTTGGAGCAACCATTGATACGACTTCCATCGGTCATATTCCGGTTGGCTCATATACTGTTGTGGAAGAAAAGACTGGAAAGGTAAGCAAGAATGGCAAGGAAGGTTGGTGGGGACGCATTAAGTCCGAACAGCCTTATAACGGAAAATATGTTCCGGTTTGGATTTGCCTTTCCTTTGCCGAGAAAGTGTAATGCAGATGAACTTTTGTCCGGGGGCTGAAAAGCTCCCGGAATTGCCTGATTGAATGCCCCTACATTATAATCAGGAGGAAGAAAAGATGAACAGTTTTATTGCATGGATTAGTGGTAAGAAATTGCTTAGAAAGGCGATTATGGAGAGATTCCCAGAGGAAGATTTTGACAGATACATTGAAGTGTTTGGTGGAGCCGGATGGGTGCTGTTTGGTAAGGAAGTAGGGAAAGAACTGGAAGTATTTAACGATGCAGACAGTAACCTTATCAATTTATATCGTTGCATTAAATATCACCGAGAGGAACTACAAAAGGAACTTAAGTGGCTTGCTGTTTCAAGGGAGCAATTCTTTGATAGTAAGAGTCAACTGGAGGCGAGAGGTCTTACAGACATCTAGAGAGCTGCTCGATACTTTCATATTATAAAGGTGAGCTTTGGTGCTGACAGAAAGACCTTTGGAACTAACAAGAAGAATCTTGCAAATTCGATCGAGTATCTGGCAGAAGTGCAGGAACGTTTAAAGAATGTGGTTATTGAAAATAAGGATTTTGAAAGTCTGATTCGTGTATATGATAGACCGGGAGCATTGTTCTACTTAGATCCTCCTTATCATGGCACCGAAAAGTATTATGAGGCAGGGTTTTCACATGATGACCATATCCGTTTAAAGACTGTTTTAGATGGTATTAAAGGTAAGTTCATTCTTTCTTAATAATGATGATGAATTCATTCGTGATTTGTATAAGGACTATCATATTGAAGGTATCAGCAGAAATAGTAATTTGACAAATAAACTGAATGCCGATACATTTGACGAAGTGATAATCCGTAATTTTTAGAGTGTAAATAACGAATTACGTTATATTCTAACAAAATGATATTTAAAATTATGCCCCGTAGTAGAATATTGTAAAGGGGCATAAAATCATGGTTAAAATTCATTTATCAAGGCTTCTTGGTGAAAAGAGGTGGACTCAGAAGGATTTAGCTGAAGCGACTGGAATTCGACCATCGACTATCAACGAATGGTATCATGAAATTGTTCCTCGTTTGAATGTTGACCACATAGATAAGATTTGCGAAGCATTGGATTGTAGCATTACAGATTTATTGGAATACATACCAAATGAACGAAAGACAACTGGAAAATACCTGATAATCGAAGAACATGGAAACCGGAAACAAAAGAGCAATAATGAGTGAACTAAGAAAAGGACGCTTTGAGAGGTTATTAAATACCTTTCAAGCGTCCTTTTTAATTTCTTCTTAAAAGTGCTTTTTGTATTTTATGCGAAAAAATTTTGCATTTTGCGCGAAAAGCTACAATTGCTTGCAACAAATCTTGGTGAGGCATGGAGAATTGCAGCCGGAGTAAATGCATCGGAAAAGGTTCAGAGTCTGGTCCTTGATGGTGTATTTGCAACGGCTTTTTCTAATCCTCTGCCGAGCCTTTATCCTGCTGATCTGTTGGTGGGAATTGCCTGTGGGGCAGCACTCAGGCTTGCAGTATACCTGAAAGGAAAGAACGCTAAGAAGTTCCGGCACAATGAGGAATATGGTTCTGCCAGATGGGGCAGACATGCGGATATTGAGCCATTTGAGGATCCTATGTTTGCAAACAATGTGATTCTGTCACAGTCAGAAAGGATTACCATGAGCAGTAGACCGAAGATTCCGAAGTATGCCAGAAATAAGAATGTTCTGGTAGTCGGTGGATCAGGTTCAGGTAAGACACGGTTTTTTATAAAACCAAACCTTTTACAGATGCATTCATCCTATGTGGTGACGGATCCGAAGGGAGGTCTGGTCAATGAAGTGGGAAATGCCCTTTATAAGAACGGGTACCGGATGAAGGTATTTAATACCATCAACTTTTCAAAATCAATGCACTATAATCCTTTTGCCTATCTCCATTCTGAGAAGGATATTCTGAAACTGGTGACAACGCTGATCGCCAATACAAAAGGGGAGAGCAAAGGCGGGGATGATTTCTGGCTCAAA
>QWCV01001558.1_pt1 | contig 36853 bp, 35 predicted proteins | sample 1972621 | NCBI WGS metagenome assembly QWCV01 (sample SAMN09866699, study PRJNA288562) | Human gut metagenome isolate pre2_stool, whole genome shotgun sequencing... | isolation source: gut | host: Homo sapiens | place: USA: California | reverse complement strand
TGAGATTCGTGTGGGGGCTAGCCAACCAACTTGTGTCGGCCTACACCAACCACAGAGCCGGCCGCCAGTGACACTCCCGCCGTCCGCAACGCCAATGTAAGGGAAATTTTGGCCGCTGTCCAGCGTTTGGCGGCTCTTTTAACTTAATTGAAAAACGGGGTGCCACTTGCTGGGAGATGTTTGTTTCCCTGCTGTAACATATCCAGAGTTTGTAAGTTTTGGTGAAAACGAAGGTGGGCCGACAGACCCACCTCTCGCCACTTATAAAACCTCCTCCTGCTCGGGGAGATAGTACTGTTGCCCCACACGCACCAGACGGCCGTCCTCTACCATGTGCCGCAGAATCAGGGCGCATTGGCGGTTCCCGATGTGCAGCAGGGCCGCCAGGTCCTGACGGTAGGCACTGCCGCATCGCTCCAGAAATACTCGGATTACATCGTATTGTCGGTCCGGCGGCACCACCTGGCCGGCAGGGTAGTACTTCCGCCCCACACGCACCAGACGGCCTTGGACTGTTAGCTGTCGCAGCCGCTCATAGGCCGCCGCCTCAGAGAGGTTCAACAGGCTCATAGCGTCCCGCCGGGTGATGGCGTCCTGGCTTTCGGCCAGTTCCAGCAGACGGGCATTGTCGACTTCCCGGCGTTCCTGGCGGCACAGATCCCCCAGGCCCACGTGCTCAATGCCGCCTCGAATCAGGGCCGTCCGGACCAGCTTGGAAAGGCGCGGCTGGTCTACCGGGCGCCGGGAGTTGGGAGAAAGCAACACATGGGGATCGTCGTCGAGACAACGCCGGTTCCATGTCTCTCGCAGCAGCCGCCGCAGGGTTACGCCCAGAGACAGGTCCCGATCCGGCAGATGGATGACACCCTGGTCCAGGTCCACCTGGGACCATGTAAGAGCTAAGATCTCCCGGGCTTGCATCCCCAGTTTCCAGCCCAGCCACAGGGCCAGTCCCACCAGGGAGCTCCCCTGGGACTGGAGAACCTTCCACAGGAGAAAGGCATAGGCCTCCGGCGGATCCTCTGCAGGAGCGGGCTGTGTCCGGGGCAGATAATCGGAAAAGGTGGCATAGAGGGTATGTACAGCGATGCCGCTGATCCGGGCCACGTATGGCCAATCGTGCGCCTCCAGCTGGCGGATGATGAAATCGTGGCGAAGATCCATCAGGCTGATGCTGGCGATGCCCGCCCGGTCCAGAGCCTGCCGAGCCAGCCGGGAGATGGACTCTCGCGGCATCTGTTGCCGACGGCGGTCCGATACCACTACATACGGGGTGACACCATCCAGGAAGGCGTATCGATCCAGCAGGCAGGACGCAGTTTCCTCCTCCAGCGGGACAGTCCGATCCGGCAGGTGAATCCCGCCCTCATCCGGGGCGATATCCGCCCAGGTTAAGCGTTGCATCTCCTCTCTGGTCAGCCCTTGCTTCCAGGCCAAGCGGAGGATGATGCCTGCCGCCGTGTGCCGCTCGTCTGCCAGAAGGCGAACCATGGCCGGTTCGTCCGGTCGATTGAAAGTTATCTTTCCCATATGCGTCTCCTCACGGCCGGGCTCAGAAAGTGTTATCATCGTGATACATACGAACGAGTCCTTTTTTCTCTGGCGCTCCCCGACAGGAGCGCCACCCGGTCAGATGCGACGGGTCCCCGCCGCAGACGCGCCTGCTGTTTCCGGCTTTTCCAGCGCTTCTCTATGCGCTGTTTGCCGCCATTTTGTGTGTTATGTATTGGCTGCGGACCTTCACTGGACTGTTGTCGAGCCATCCTCATGCATAGGTCCATCAGGCCCTGAAGCACAGCGCTGTATCGGTGTTTTCTCGAGGCTTCCCCACATAGCGCCTGCCGGTCGGGACCTCGGACATTCCCCCGTATGCCGCTGGTCTTGAATCGCTCTCAACAGGTGGTTCATTCCATTTCGTCACAGAATCAACATTCCATCCCGTGCCCAACTGACTCAGATCGAGAAACCCGGTGGAAAAAGCGCAAAAAAAGAGCCCGTGCGGGGAGCACGGGCATGAAAAATGGCACAAGGATTCAAGCCGGATAAAATTTGACGTTTTTCCGGCTCTGTTCTGCTGCCCAAAGGGGCGAATCCCTCTTGCAGGCAGGTGTCCTTTGTGGTAAAATTTATTTATAAATATGTAGAACAGGTTATTTTTTTGCGATCATCTTGTCGGAATGTTGATTCTGAGATTATGACACAAGCCCCAGCCGGTCCAGTGCTCTCTGGTGCTCCGAGCCGGAGGTCACCAGGTAGATGCGGGTAGTCTCAATGCTGCTGTGCCCCAGCAGGTCCGCCAACTTGACGATGTCCCGACAGACCCGGTAAAAGACTGTGGCGAACAGGTGTCGCAGGTTATGGGGAAACACCTTGCTTGGCTCCACACAAGCGTGCTTGCACAGCCCTTTCAGTTCTGCCCAGATCTGACGGCGGCTCAGCTCTCTTCCGCTTCTGGTGCGAAAGATCGCGCCAGAGGCGATCTTTTGTTTCTGCGCGTATTTCAATAGCTTGCGGCGGAGCTTTCCCGGCAACAGGATGGTGCGGATCTTGCCCTTGAGGGATATCTCCGCCTTGCCCTGACGAATGGCTTCCACTGTGACATATTTTACTTCGCTGACCCGGATACCCGTGGCTCCGATGGTCTCCACCAGCAGCCCCAGTCGGTCCCGCCCAAGCTGATAGGCCGTGTTCAAAAGCCGCTGGTAATCGTCTTTAGTCAGTTCCCGGTCAGCGTCCCGGAATAGCCGACGCTGAACCTTCAGGAATTTTACCCGGCAGTCGTTGAGGCCAAGGAATTCCAGCAGACTGTTTAAAGCGGAGAGCATGGCGTTGATAGAGGTGGGCGCGTAGTGTTGCTCTACCAGGTGGTTTTTCCACTCCGCGGTCAGCTCCTTGCTGATCTTCTGCCCGTTTGCCCAAGCAGCGAACGCCCGAATGTCCCGGAGATACTTTTCCAGGGTGGCTTCGCTCTTCTCCTCCAGCTTGAGGTGCTGGGCATATCCCTGAATTTGATACCCTGTGAGTCCTTGTTCTGACATAACAATGAATCCCCCTCGACTTTGCATATCGATATTGTACAGGAAAGGCGGAAACAACGAAGCCCACAGCGGCTATTACCGCTGTGGGCTTCATTCCTATTGCACCGTAAAGATAGGATTGCCACCGGTGCCTGGGAGATATGCGAGTTTTCAGCTTTTCTTTTCATAATTATCTGGTGCTCCATTGTGTCAGCGCGACTTTGCCTGCGGGAAACGGCGGGGTTCCGCCACGCACTCACTGATCCAGCACCGTCCCGCAGCGCCGACAGATTAGGTATTTCAGCCGGTTTCCCAGTAGCCTATGACATCGGAAAGTGACCCATGTTGCCACCCCCTCCGATGTTCTGTGATCCACAGTACTGGCATCTCGCAACAGGTACTTGCGTCAACCTTATCTCTCCGCTCTTTTTTCCCATTAAAACACAATACTGGAAGATGTTTCAAAAGTCGAGGGGAATATTGGATAAGCTCTTGGAGCGGCGTGTAGAAGAAGGTTCGCTCAAACTGTCAATTTCCAACATGCTGTTTGATACTCTATTTGATGTCCCATGCCTTGACACTGCTTGTAGCTCCCGTTATAATGGAAGCCAACGAAGGATCGGGGGTAAGCGGGTTGTTGGAAGAAAAGGATTTGCTGGCGATTGCCCAGCTGATGGATTTTAAGCTGGCCCAGCAGAAGCAGGAAATGATTTTGGAGATGGCTCAGCAAAAGAAAGAAATCATCAGTGAGACCATGGTACTGATGGAGTCTTATTTTGGCCCGAAGTTCAATGCCCTCTCTGAACGGTTTGGCAGCCTTGAAGAAAAACTGATCCCCCACGAAGCCATGGAGATAGTGGAGGATCGCGTTGACGACTTGGAGGATCATGTGGACGGCCTGGAAAAAACAGTTGGTTTCCATACCCAGCAAATCGACGAACTGAAGAAGGCTCAGTAATAGTCTCTGCTCAAAAGCCCGTTCCTATCTTTGACATAGCATATCAAAATTTGACCGCCCCGCTGTTTGGATGGGGGCAACAGTATCAAAAAAGCATCAGAATGGCGGAAGGTGAATCGGTGTAAATCGGCAAGTGTTTGGACACTAAGGAAGCTTTATGTAGAGTGTAAACTTCCACAGCCACTCCAAAACCGCGTGCCGAGGGTTCGAATCCTTCTGCCCCTGCCATTGATTCTTCCAAAAACCCTGAGAAATCAGGGTTTTTTGTTATTTTTTCGAGGGAATGATTTTCGAAAGACCGCGGGTGATGCTCAAATGATGCCCTGAATGTGGTATCTGGCGTCATCCGTTTTTACTGTTTCCGTCTGCTGCAGCATCATTTTAGCATCAAAGTTTTGCGCCCCCGACCGGCTGGTTTTCGGTCAGGGGCGCGTTTTTTTGGAGGTTTTTTCAGAGATCGAATCCTGCCGTGATCCCTGCCAGGCGGGAGGTATCCTTTTTCACGTAGTAGAGTTCTGTGATTTCCGAGGTGGAGTGGCCGAGAAGGTCGGCCACCTGTCGGGGAGAGAGGGAGCGGATGGTTCCATCCGGCTGTTTGACTCCGTTGACCAGATTGGTGGCGAAGGTGTGTCGGAGGGTATGGAGCCCCCGCTGTTCCAGGCCAGCCGCTTCCAGGATGCGGTAGTATCGCTTTCGAAAGTTTACCGGCCGGGTATAACCTCCGTGTTCATCAGAGATGAGAGGGGTGTCCTCTCCGAAGTATCGCTCCGCTCTCAGATCCAGGATGGCGTCTACTGCCGCCTGATTGAGGGGCACATCCCGCTTGCTGGAGGTGCTCTTCAGTTTACCGATTTTCACCTCTCTGCCGCTGGTGGATTCGGTGCCTTCCCGCCGGGAGACCTCTTTTACGCCCCGTTGGAGGTGGATGACGCGGTTCTCCAGATCAATGTCACTGTTCAGCAGGCCCAGCGCCTCCCCTGTGCGGAGTCCGGTGTTCAGCATCAGCGTATAGGCGGCTGCCTGCTGGTAGATGGGTGTCCCGTTTCCCCAGGTCCTGACAGCCTCCGCTTTAAACTTTGCGATCTCCTCTGGGGTGAAGATGGTCACAGTCTCGAAGGTTGGCAGATCCTCCTTGCCCTGGCTGGCCATGAAGTTTGACTTCTTGATCATGGGAGCCGCAGCCATTGGATTCTTTTGGATGCACTCCTGCTGGGTCAGGTAGCGGAAGTAGTCGGTGAGGATGTTGTAGACCTTCTTGACCGTGGTGTAGGCGTAGCCCTCATTCATCCAGTGGTTCAGCAGGGCCTTGATATCTGCAGAGGTGATGTCTCCTACCACCTTACTGCCGAGGACCGGGTAGATCTGGTGGGTGGCGGTGCACTCCAGCCGGTCGTAGGTGCCACGCTCCACGGAGGGGAATTTGAATACCCGGAGCCACCGCCCCATGCTCTCCTCCAGTCTTGCCCTGGACTCATCTGAGGCTGTTAGCTGGCGGTCGAAGTCAGCGAGGTATTCGGTGATCTTCTCCTTGACCTCCTGCTTCGTGGTGCCGCAGAAGGACTTGCGCTTCTTTTCCCCCTGCTCGTCTGAGTACCAGACCACGCCGTTCCAGCGGCCATCCGTCCGTTTAAAGATGTTGCCGTTTGTCAATAGTTTTCGCTGCATAGTTCAGCGCCCCTTTCTCAGCTACACAATACCACACCCTCCCGCGGATAGCCATACCAAAAGAGCGGAGAGGTCCCGAATATTGGTGCCTATTTTTTGTTTTATGCGGCGCAAAATTTGAGCTGGTGGATATTTCCTGAAAAAGCCCCTCCGCACCGTGTTTCCCTGGTGCGGAGAGACTTCTTTTTACATCATTTGCTGCTCCTCATGGTCATCTGCTTTATGCCCCATGGCGATCTTCTGCTCTCGCTCTTTGGTAAGCGCTTTTCTGTCGCCGTGATAGACCCGCGTGGTGCAGTCTACCACTTCATCGCTGGCACTTCCCTCCAATCGTGACAACAGACGGACGATTTTCTCTGTTATCTCAGCAAGATCCGCATCAGAATGCTGAACACCGTGGACACCGCCGCCGCGCCTATGAACGTCATAGGCGTCCAGAGGCGGAACGTGTTCAGCATATCCTCCCCATCCCTCCGAAATCGCCGCTCCATGTCGGAGAGCGTCCTCAAAAACTCGTCGCGCTTCTTCCCAGCCTGTCGGTTCTCCTCCCGCATCTCCGCCAAGACCTGCCGCATGGACTGATACATCTCCTGGTTGAGTTCCTGTACTTTGTTCACCCAGTTTAACAGTTCTTCCGCCGTTGCCAGTGGCTGCAGGCTCTCTTTCGTTGCCAGTTCCGACATGGACGAGCGGATATTCTCCTGCAGCGCCAGAGTGCTCCGCAGGACGCTCTCCAACTGCTCCACTGTCTGCATGGGCATCGTGTAGAGGACGTTGGGGTGCTGATCTGTCAGTGAAGGCGCCCGCTGCTTCAATTTGTCTAAGGCGCTGTTGCGCTGCTCGCCGCCGGATTCGAAACTCATCTTCCATCTTCCCCTTTCTGAATTTCCGTTCATGCAGTTTGTCATCCCTGCACTTCATACCCGTCGGTGTGGTGTAGGTGATGCTCTTTCTTGCATCCTCCCAACGCACGTCGTAGCCCCGCCGCCGCATCTCCCGGATGAAGTCCTCCCTGTTTCCCGCTTTCTTCATCACGTCCTCTATGGCAGCGATAAGCTGGAATTTCCAGCTCTCTCCCCGGACGGCGGCCCGGTACTCCCCTGTCTTGATTCCTTTTTCTCCCTGTGCCTGCCGGTAGGGCTTCAGCGTGGACAGGCCGTGTTCCCGGCAGATCTGGTCGCTGACCAGTCGCATTTTTTCCAGTGTCTTGGGCGTAAAGTGGAGCTTTTTTCCGGTATTCGGCTGGACGGAGTTGATGATGAAGTGGGAATGAAGATGCTCCGTGTCCAAGTGGGTCGCGATCAGAACTTCACAGTCTGGGAAGAACCTCTCCGCCAGTTCCAGCGCGATTCCATGGGCCTCTGCCGGAGTGATCCGCTCCTGCGGAGAGAAGGACTGGACGTACTGATAGAAGAAAGTGTCGTGCGCTTTGCCGTACAGATTCTTGGTGGCCATGAAACTCTGGTAGGCGAGATCCGCCATACAGTTAACGCCTGTGAGGTAGCGGGTTCCATCCTCATCCAAGGTCTTTTGTTCCTGTGCCACATACCGCATGACGCCATGCATCGCGCCCGCCGTCTGTTTGGATTCCTTGATGAAGCTACACGTTGCCATAGGAGATCACCTGACCCTTCTCCGTGAGCAGGGCGTTTACCGCATCGTAGGTCCTGCCCAGTGCCTCCACCGTTTCCCGCAGATGCACCGTCTGGATATGCCCCTCATGGGCCAGCACGGTCAGTTGGTTCAGATTTCTGCCGCAGGCCCGCAGCTCCGACAGGACGGGCTTCAGTTCCTCTACCACATGGATGGTCTGCCCCAGGGCGGCGCGGAGCAGGTACTCCTGCTGGGACTGGCCGGACTGTCTGATCTTGGCGTTGATCTGCCGCCTCTCCGCCTCCGTTACCCGAAAGGCGATGACCTGATGCCGCTTCCGGTGTTCCATCTGTTTTCACCTCCACATAAAAAATCTGGCATGGGGTTGTCCGCTTTACAGCGGAACCACACCATACCAGATTTTTCTGTGGATAGCCATACGGTTTTGTGGGAGTTATCAGAAAGTTATCAATTCACGGGCAATTCAACTTTGGCCGCAACAGGCTTTAGCGTCGCGTTCCGAAGATGGGGCTGAGTGTTTACCCTCTCCGGCCAGGAAAAGGGCACACAGGGCTTTACAGGCGGGAACAACCCCGTTGAGGCCTCAGTTGGTCTTTCTTTGTTTCAGCGTATCATTTTTGCGTCCGGCTCTTCTCGCTGGTCCCGTTCCCGTCCTCAGCTGTCTGACCGTGAAGTGGGTGTGGGCTTCCGCCCGCAAAAAAGCGTTTGACTGCCGCTCGCGGCAAGCCAAACGCTCTGCTTGCCCCACCCGTGGGTGGGTAAAAACAGCTTCCCCGACCGTGCAAGTACCGACGGTTCCAGCGCTCTCCGCGCTGCGGGGATAGTACTTTGGGGTTATCATGCTTTTTCTTTCGCCCTCCGCAGAGCCTCAAAACCGGCTCTCTTCCGCTCTCAGGGGTCCAGCAGGGCTGGGACCATCTCTGCTTCCAAAGCGGGCACACAGGCTCCACACGGCCCACAGTCTCCTCAGCGTCCCCCCGGTACTTCCCTCTCCGCCAAAGCCTCACACAACCCCTCACAGGCGGCAAGGATTGGCTGCTGCGCTCGAGGCCCTGGCGCTCGATCCCAGGCGCTTTGCACCCTTCTCCGGGAGCCTGCTATATTCTTTACTGCGGCGCAATTTTTGCTGGTCCTGCCCCTCGAAATCCTGACCCAGAATGTGACCCAGAATATCGAAAGCCGCCGTGGAGCGGGCAGGAACGACCTTCGGGTTTTTGGGGATTTCAGGCCTAAAAAGGTCCGGAAAGCACTAGGGCGCAGCGGTTTGACAACTAGACTGCAGCTCATAACCCGGAGGTCGGAGGTTCAAGTCAGCCCCCATAACCAGAAAGTCACCGCTTTCCAATCGGAAAGCGGTGACTTTCTTTTGTTTTCCGCGGAGCTTCCACGATCTCTCCTTCGATTCGGGCCGCCTGCCGCTCCCCCTTTTCCAGATCGATGTCCGCCCATTTGAGGCCCAGCAACTCGTCTCGCCGGAGCCCAATAGCCAAGTCCAGGTAGTGCAGCTCGAAGACGCCGCTTTCCCGAGCCTTCCATAGGAAGGAAATCAGCTGCTCCAGCGGCAGGGTCCTCATCTCCTTCTTTTTTACCTTGGGTAGGGCACAGCCGGCAGTCGGGTCTTTGACGATCAGCTCCCGCTCCACCGCCAGCTTCATGGATGGCGGTCTTCAGCCTCTCCCAGGCCTCTGCCCGGCTTCTTCCCAAGGCATTACTCTTTTCTTTGCTCCATTTGCTCAAGGATTGTCTAATTTACCACTTCTGGCAGCGCAAACAAGGCCGGTATCGAAAGATATCGGCCTTGTTTCATCAAAACTTGTACTCCACGAACAGCTCCCGCACGGCGTTGGGGTCAGCGGGCTGGGGGGATGCGGCCTTCGGCGGCTCTGATTTGGGCGCCTCCGCCTCATGGGGGCCATCCCGCCAGGCAAGGAACTTGGGTGCCACCTGGGGGAACAGGGCCAGAGAGAGGACATCCTCGTCGCTCTTGGCGATCTCTTTGAATTCCTCCCGGTACTTGGGCAGTTCCGGCTCCAGCAGATCCGCCGGCCGGCAGGTGATCACTTCCTCCGGCGCGATGCCTGCCTTGGCCCGGACTTCCTCGTTGACCTTGCCGGGCAGGGCGCCGTACTCGCCCCGCAGCATGGCCTTGGATTCCTTGGGGAAGGTCTTGTATCGCTCCCCAAGGATCACGTTCATCACCGCCTGGGTGCCCACGATCTGGCTGGAGGGCGTCACCAGGGGCGGACAGCCGAAGTCCTCTCGGACCCGGGGGATCTCCGCCAGCACGTCGTAGTACTGGTCCTCCTTCCCGGCTTGCTTGAGCTGGGAGATGAGGTTCGAGAGCATGCCGCCGGGCACCTGGTAGAGCAGGGTATTGGTGTCCACGTTCAGCACCTTGGGGTCCAGGGAGCCTTCGTCCTTGAGCCGCTGGGCCACCTTGCGGAAGTGCACGGCGGCCTCGCTCATCTTGTTCAGGTCCAGCCCCGTATCCCGGACGGTGCCCCGGAGGGTGGCCACCAGGGATTCCGTGGCGGGCTGGGCGGTACCATTGGCCAGGGGGCTCAGAGCCGTGTCCACAATGTCCACCCCGGCGTAGGCCGCCATGAGATACACCATGTCGCCGGTACCGGTGGTGTTGTGGGTGTGCAGGTGGATGGGGACGGACACCGTTTCCTTCAGCCGCTTGACCAGGGAGTAGGCGTCCATGGGCAGCAGGAGGTTGGCCATGTCCTTGATGCAGATCACGTCGGCTCCCATCTGCTCCAGCTCCCTGGCAAGCTTCACGAAGTATTCCTCGCTGTGGATGGGGGAGATGGTGTAGCTGAGGGTGGCCTCCACCATGCCGCCGTACTTCTTGGTGGACTGGATGGCCTGCTCCAGGTTCCGCACGTCGTTGAGGGCGTCGAAGATCCGGATGATGTCGATGCCGTTTTCAATGCTCTTGCGGCAGAAGGCGTCCACCACGTCATCGGCGTAGTGCTTGTAGCCCAGGATGTTCTGGCCCCGGAAGAGCATCTGGAGCTTCGTGTGGGGCAGGGCACGGCGCAGAGCCCGCAGGCGCTCCCAGGGGTCCTCGTTCAAAAAGCGCATACAGGCGTCGAAGGTGGCACCGCCCCAGCACTCCAGGGACCAGTAGCCGATGGAGTCCAGCACCTCGCAGGCGGGCAGCATATCCTCCAGCCGCATCCGGGTGGCCGCCTGGGACTGATGGGCGTCCCGGAGGATGGTGTCGGTGAGATACAGCGGTTTGTTCGATAAAAATTCCATAAAAAGCCTCCGCTTGCACACCGGGACCGGTCGCCGTCGCTGCGGCTGCAGGGATCATACCGACCCGGTGGCGAGATAAAGAATCAGCCGAACAGGGAGATCAGCACACCCGCGGCGATGGCGGAGCCGATGACGCCAGCCACGTTGGGGCCCATGGCGTGCATCAGCAGGAAGTTGCCGGGGTTGGCCTCCTGGCCCACCTTCTGGGACACACGGGCCGCCATGGGCACGGCGGACACGCCGGCGGAGCCGATGAGGGGATTGATCTTCTCCTTGAGGAACAGGTTCATGAACTTGGCCAGCAGCACACCGCCGGCGGTGCCGAAGCTGAAGGCCACGATGCCCATGGCCATGATGGCCAGGGTCTGGGGGCTGAGGAAGGTGTTTCCGGTAGCGGTGGCGCCCACGGAGACCCCCAGGAAGATGGTGACGATGTTGATGAGCTCGTTCTGCACCGTCTTGCTGAGCCGGTCGGTGACGCCGCACTCCCGGAACAGGTTGCCCAGCATCAAACAGGCGATCAGCGGCGCCGCGGAGGGCACCAGCAGGGCAACGAACACGGTCACCACGATGGGGAACACGATCTTTTCCTTCTTGGAGACCTCCCGCAGGGGCTTCATGACGATCTTGCGCTCTTCCTCGGTGGTCAGCAGCTTCATAATGGGCGGCTGGATCACCGGCACCAGGGCCATGTAGGAGTACGCCGACACGGCGATGGGGCCCAGCAGGGCCGGAGCCAGCATGACAGTGACGAAGATAGCGGTGGGGCCGTCGGCGCCGCCGATGATGCCGATGGAACCTGCCTCCGGACCGCTGAATCCGATCAGGCGGCAGCCTACGTAGGTCATGAAGATGCCCAGCTGGGCCGCCGCGCCCAGCAGCAGGCTCTTGGGGTTGGCGATCAGGGGGCCGAAGTCGGTCATGGCGCCCACGCCCATGAAGATCAGGCAGGGATAGATGCCCAGCTTCACGCCCAGGTACAGCACATCGATGAGCCCCACCGAAATGGTCTCACCCACGGTGGCGGTGGCCAGCACCGCTTCGGATACCCCGGCAGAGGCCATCTCCGAGAGAAATTCCGCCGTGATGGGAGCCCCGCCAAACAAATCCCAGTGAATGTGCCCCCCGGCGAAGAGGATCTCATGGTACATCTCCGCGCCCGGCAGATTGGTTACCAGCATGCCGAAGGCGATGGGCACCAGAAGCAGCGGCTCAAATTTCTTCACGATGCCCAGGTACAGCAGCACGCAGGCAATGGCGATCATGATGAGGCACTTCCAGTTGCCTCCCTGGGTGAATTGATAAAAGCCAGTGCTTGTGATAAAATTCAGGATAGCGTCCATAGGCCGTCACCCCGTCACTGGATGGTGAAAAGGGGCGTGCCGGATTCCACCGCAGCGCCCTTGGCGGCCTGGATGGCGGTGACCCAGCCGTCCCGGGGGCACATAATCTCGTTTTCCATCTTCATGGCCTCCAGGATCATCAGCACCTGGCCCCGCTTGACGCTGTCGCCCACGGCCACATTCACCGATAAAATGGTGCCGGGCATGGGGGCGTTTACCTGTTCACCGCCGGCCGGTACCGGGGCAGGAGCCGCAGCAGGAGCCGGGGCAGGTGCAGCCGCGGGTGCGGGAGCCGCGCCAGTCAGTTCTTCCAGTTCCGCCTCGTAGGGGACGCCGTTGACGATCACTCTGTACTTCTTCATGGAAACCTCCTAAAACAGTTCTCTCGCTCCGCAGTCAGAGCGGCTTGACGGATACGATGCGGATGCCGGTGATGTCGGTGCCCAGGTCCTCCGCCATGGCGGCGGATACGGCGGCAATCAGCTCCGGCGTGACAGCTCCGGTGGCCGGTGCCGCCGGCTGGGGAGCCGGGGTAGCGCAGGCCGTCGGCTGCTTCCCCACCGCGCACAGCACCGCGCTCATCACGCTGGTCAGCACGATCAGGCAGATCAGCCCGAAAAACACCGTCCCCATTCCCATCAGGCACACAAATGCATGATTGTAGTCCATATCTAATTTCACCCTCCCAAATACCCAGTCTCCTGTTTTCTCTCATCGTTACAAGCATTCCGGCCCAAGGTCCTAGTCCAGGGCTTTGCCCGCAGGGTCTCACCCCCTTTTGGACACTGTATTCTCAAGACGGGCTCCCCTTCGGCACAGGCGCCGCTTTTCTGCCTGTTCCAAATCCAAAGCCTATCAAGCAGTTTCTATTTGAACGTCTCCAGGAAATAGAGAAAATATCCCACTGCCAGCAGATCAGCACACCCTCCGGGGCTGATTCCCTGCCGGCATAATTTTTTGTCCCAGTCAGCCAGAGCCCTTTCCAGTTCTTCCGGCGAAAGGGTCAATGACGCGCATGCTTGACGGGATAGCTCCCGCAGCGCCTGACGGCCTCCTCTGAAGAGGACATTGGTATCCTCCACCGAAGCCATCAATTCCACCAAAGCCCGCATTCCCCGCTGTTCCAGAGAATCAGACCCCTGCCGCAGATGCGGTAGCACGCAGCGCAGAACAGAGCGGAACCCCGATGCCGCCTCCCCGCGGATGCCCGCTGTCCGGTATTTTTCACAGACTGCGTGGCCATGAGTGTCCAACGGTTTTTTCAGTTCCGGCAGGAATTCCTCCGCCAGTGCTTTTTCCTGCCGGCACAGCGTCTCCGCTGTCAGGGTCTCCTCCGGCCTCTCCAGACTGCGGGCAAACCACTGCCCCGCCGCCGCAGCCAGCAGTCCTAGTGAGAAAATCAAACCCTTGTGAGTATTGACACCTCCGGTGGCGTCATACATGGCCGCTTCCGCATCCAGTCCCAGGCGCTGAACGCTCCGACAGAAAGCCACACCTCCCTCAGGATTGTCATATCCCGCCCGGCACAATTTCCCGAAAAAGGGAGCAATGGCAGCGGCACTGTCCACAAATGAGAAAAAGTCCATGTCCTGGTGGGCCCCGCAGTTGATCCGGTCCACCAGTCCCGGTTTCGGGGTCACCGAAACCTCATAGAGCATGGCTCTCAACGCGGCTTTCTCCACCTGTGCGGCATATCGGGAGCGGAAATACTCCCTCAGGCGCCGCACGGTCTCCCATTGCAGCGCCTCCACGCTGTGCCGTCGGCTCCGGCCGCACTCAGCCGCGGGACGGCCGCACAAAAGGCACTGTCTGGGCGGATACCCCACCTGGCCTCTGTCCCATTTGACGCCTCCCCGCGTCACGACATCCAGGTCCAGCAGGCGGCCCAGGTCAGAGATCTGCTCGATGTCGCAGGCAATTCTTTTTGCCGCCCCGGCCGGGGCCTCCAAAGCGTAAAAAGCAGTAGGTCCACCGCTATGGCAGTGCTTTCCCCGATCGGTCCAGGGAATCCCCTCCTGATCCAGCCGGCTTTCCAGCAATCGCTGCGCCTCTGAAAACCCTTTGAGCAGAAGTGGAAAGCTCTTGATAGGTCCGGCCACATTGGCGCTCAGCATGATCAGCGTCTGGCAGCTTTCCAACTGCCGCGTCTGCTCCGCCGCCCGCCATTCCCGCTCTGCCAGCATTTCCTCCAGATCCACGAAAGGTCCTGTAATAAGATCAAGCAGATCTATGATCCCACTCCTCTCGAAGAAACCGCGCCGTCTCCTCCGTCACCAACGGTGTGAGCGCCTTCCAGTCTCCCTGATCTAGCAGTTCCCGCACCCGGCTGGCGCTCACTGCCTGACCGTGCACCTCCGCTCTGGGGATCTCCACTACTTCAATCCCCCACGGGGGAAGCAGATCCTGCATGGTCTGGTTATAGGCAACCGTCAGGCCGCAGAAGGGCTCCTGCCCCACAAAACGCCTGGTAATCCCCAGAGGCGCGGCGAAACGGCGGGCAAACACCGTGAGATCCAGCTCCATACTGCATCGGGACGCCAGAGACTGATCTTTCAGAAAATAGGTAGGAAATGTAGCATTGGATATCATGTAGCTGCCCGTGGGACACACCGCCACGTTATCCAGATCCGCCAGGCTACGGGCAGCCATGGTCATCCGGTCCCGGGCGGAAAAACGGCTGCAATCTTCTGACAGGACAAAAAAATACACAAAGCCGCAGGATCTGGCCGCCTGTTCCGCCAAATACCGGTGGCCTCTGGTGAAGGGGTTGCAATTTGCCACGATGGCCCCCACCGGCGCAGCCGACGCCTCAGGCAGCGCAGAGACAAACCGCGCGGCTCCGTCCCGTCTGTTTTCCATCAAAAGCATCTGCTCCGTCTGTGCCACCGGATAAAATCCGGCGGCGCAGAACAGATCCAGATTTTCGGGTTTCGTGCAGAGCATTAGGTGGCTGTATCCCTGGGCAGCCGCATGATTAACCAGACGACTGACCACGGTATTGCACAGGCCCTCCCCCTGAAATGCTTTGGAAACCGCGATGTGCTGTAAAACAGCACCTTTCAGGGAGCCGGTGGCCGTGATCTCCCCATCCTCCCGCAGAACCACCGTATAGTCCGGTGGGATCACCGGCGGCTCCAGGCCCTGCTGCCGCAAAAAGCGGCCCACCTCCTGAAGCTTCCGGCCGGAGAGTTTTCCGAATTCCAGCTCCATGTTCCTTTCACTCCTTAATCCGCCACTTGGTGGATCAGGTCCATGACCGTTCCATCCCGATAGGTTACGATGCCCACCACCTTATCGGTGTAGTGGATGGGCTCAGGCACACCCACGATCTTTTGTGCCAGATGCTGAAGCTCTTCAATGGAGCACAGCGGGATACCGGCATCCATCACCGCCACACCGTAATCAGTGACCACCACATCAACTGTCTTGCCCGGCGTCACCTGGGTATTGACCTTGGGGACCACACAGGGGATCCGCCCACGCACCAGGGGGCAGACGATCACCGCCAGCGAGGCGCCCCAGGCCGTATCAGGGTGTCCCCCGATGGCCCCGCGGATCACGCCATCGGACCCGGTGAGCACATTGACATTGAACCCGGTATCCACCTCCAATGCGGAGAGCACCACCGCGTCCAGCAGGTTGACTGCGCAGCCGGGATCGGCGGGACTGGCATAGTAAGAGGCGGAGATCTGCTGATGGAAGCGGTTGTTTTTCAGAGACTCTGCCGCCCGCAGGTCGAAGGACTGCACATCCAGGATCTTTTTGATGAGGCCCTCCTCATGCAGATCCACAATGGAGCCGGTGATACCGCCCAGCGCGTAGCTGGCCGTGATCTTCTGCTCCAGCATCCGCTCCCGCAGGAACCGCGCCACCGCCAAAGAGGCCCCGCCGGAGCCCATCTGGATAGAGAAGCCATCCTTGAACACACCGCTGGCGGCAATCACCGCCGCCGCGGATTCCGCGATGGTCAGCTCCTTGGGGTTCTTGGTGAAACGGGTGGCCCCGGACATGATACCCGCGGGATCGCCGATGTTCTCCACCTCAACGATGTAGTCCACGTCCGTGGCGGGGATGCCGAAGGGCGCGTTGGGATAGGGCACGATATGGTTGGTCAGGATGATAGTCTTATCGGCATACTGGGCGTCGCACTTGGCATAGCCCATGGAGCCGCACATAACGCCGCTCTCCATGTCCCGGCTGTAACCGTTGGCGTTTCCGCAGGGGTCGCAGGAAGGTGCCCCCAGGAAGGCCACGTCAATCTTCAGTTTCCCGGCCTCAATGGCGCAGGCACGCCCGCCGTGGCTGCGGAACACCACGGGCACATCCATCAATCCTCCGGAGATGGCGTCCGCCAGCTTTCCCCGCAGGCCGGAGGTCTCGATCCGGCGGATGACACCGTTCTGAATATGGCGGATCAGCGGGGCGTGGCAGTCCGAAAGAGAAGAGGCCGCCAGCACCAGATCGTGGAAGCCCATCTCCGCCAGCTTGTCCACAACCATGTTGACAATATAGTCGCCGTTGCGGAAATGGTGGTGGAAGGAGATCATCATGCCGTCCTTGAGTCCGGAGCGGCGGATCGCCTCTTCCAGAGAGGGAACGATCTTATTGCAGGAATTCTTCCGCTCCTGGATGGTGGTATAGCTCTTGTTCAGCTGCGCATCCTGGAATTCCTCCTGCAGGTCCTGCAGTTCCTCCCGGAAGGGGATCTGATTCAGAAGATCACTCATGCTGTGCTACCTCCTCAAACCGTATGCCCGCGGCTCTGGCCAGATCCAGTGTCCGCTGGGCCCGCAGGACAATGGGACGGTCCACCATCTTCCCGTTCAGGGAGATGACGCCAGACCCCTTGCGATGTGCTTCCTCAATGGCCTCCATCACCGCCAGCGCCTTGTCGATATCCTTTTGGGTGGGTGTATATACTTCATGGACCGTCTTGACCTGTCTGGGATTGATGATGGATTTTCCGTCAAAACCCAACTGGTGGATCAGCTCCACCTCCGCGCGGAAGCCCTCTTCATTGTTGACGTCGCTGTATACGGTATCGATGGCGTCGATCCCCGCAGCTCTGGCCGCCAGCAGGATCATGCTGCGGCCGAACAGCAGCTCGATCCCGCCGGGAGAACGCTTGGTCTTGAGGTCCGTCACATAATCCTCGGCCCCCAGAGCGATGCCGATCAGCCGGGGTGTGGAGAAAGCGATTTCTTTGGCGTTGAGGACACCCGCGGCGCTTTCAATGGCCGCCATCATCCGGGTGGAGCCTTCGGCAATGCCATTTTCCCGCTCGATCCGGGCGATGATCTCCTGGCAGTACAGCACATCCTCCGCGGACTCCGTTTTGGGCAGGCGGATGACCGCCTTCTGGGTCCACACGATGGCCTCCAGATCATCCACACCGCATTTGGTGGCCGGGTCGTTAACCCGGACCACCAGCTCCTTTCCCCGGTAGTCCATGCTGCAAAGAGCCTGATAGACCAGGAAGCGGGCAGCGTCCTTTTCCGTCAGGGAGACGGAGTCCTCCAAGTCGAACATGATGCAGTCCTGGCTGTAAATCCCGGCGTCCTTGATCATGCCCGGATTGTTTCCGGGTACAAACAGCATCGTCCTGCGCAGCTGCTTCATCGTGCGCCACCTCCCCATTGATAGACCTCGCACTGGCAGGCGCGGTAAGCGGAGGCCTTGACCCGCGCCCGGATCACGCAGTCCAGTGCCCCTTTGTCCACCAGGGTCACAGCCGCATTCTGAATGTCCAGCTCCGTCAGTGTCTGGATCACGGCCTCCCGAATGGCCTTCCCGAATTGCTTTTCCACCGTGCTGTTCAGGTCGATCTCGATGCCGTTGGCCTGCGGCGCAATGGTCACCAGCACATCGCTGGACTCCACTGTCCCGGCGGTGGCAGTTTTGACAACCTTCATATGTTCTGCCCCCTCAGTTTTTCTCAGAGTTATAGTAGTTGATCAGGCATCCGGCCAGAATGATCCGGGCCTCATCAGGAGTGAGCCCCTGAAGTGAGAGTCGGATTTCCTCCACGTCACTTCCGTCAGCGGGGATGAGCCATCCGCTCACCTCCGGATCGCACCGTTCCACAGCGGCGGCGATCTGCGGCAGGAAGATCCGGTCCCCGCAGTGCAGCCGCTCCGTCAGACTGCTGTCCCAGGTGAAAGGAACCATGCCCCAGTTCACCAGATTGGAACGATAGCGTTTCGTGGCATACTCCACGCAAATATTGGCAAGGCCTCCCAGCACCCGCTGGCAGGAAGCCGCCTGTTCCCGGGCGGAGCCGTCACCGGGACGGTTGGAGCACACAACACTGCCGATCCCCGTGTCCTTCATGAGCACATCGGGATCGAGGCTGTATCCTGTCTTTTCGCAAACCTCCCGGAAGGTCTCCAGCAGGGCAGCGTCGGGCTCTCCGGACTGCCGGAGGGACTCCTGCCGCTGCACAGCCTTTGCCCGTCCCACATATTCCGGGTCCCGGCGGGAGAGGGTGAAGTCCGACATCTTGATGGGATTGGAGCGGTAGGAGGACGTATCACCGGAGGGAATCAGTTCATCGGTGGTGGTGACCGGATCCGGAATCACAGAGGCCACCTCCAGCAGCATGTTCTTTTGCAGGGGGATCATGCTGGGCCAGTCCGTAATATTGGGTCCCAGACGCAGCTCCACCTCAGGGCGGGGCTTGCCGAAGCCGTTGTACACCGTTTTGCGGTAAAGGTCATCGTCAAAGTGGTAGGCGGGCATCACGTCATCGTAGTCCACTTCCGTGGCAGGGGTCAGATAGCCGCCGTTGATGGCCGTGGTGGCAATGGAACGGGCATCCATCAGCGCCACAGAAGCCATCTGGTTCTCCTTGGGCTTGGACCCCTCCCGGTTGGGGAAGTTCCGGGTGGTGTGCCGGATGGCGATAGTGCCGTTGGCAGGGACGTCGCCTGCGCCGAAGCAGGGACCGCAGAAGGCGGACTTCAAAATGGCGCCGGCAGAGACCAGCTTCTGGATGTAGCCGGTTTTCAAAAGCTCCATCAGCACCGGACCGCTGGCGGGATAGACGCTCATGGAGAAGAACTCGTTGGGAATGGACTTGCCGTCCATGATGCGGGCGGCGCTGACCAGGTTCTCAAAGCTGCCGCCGGAACAGCCGGCAATGTCCGCCTGCTCTACCCGGAACCGGCCGCCATGCAGCTTGCTCTTCAAATCCAGACGCAGATTCGGATTGGCGATCTGCTTCTGGGCCTTCTGCTCCACCTCGTCCAAGATCTCCTCCGGGCGCTCCAGGAACTCCCGGATGCTCCAGACGTTGCTGGGGTGGAAGGGGAAGGCGATCATAGGCTCCACGGCGGACAGGTCCACTACCACCGCGCCGTCATAGCAGGCTCCCTGCTGGGGCTCCAGTCTGCGGTACTCCTCAGGCCGGCCATGGATGCGGAAGTATTCCTGTACCTGATCATCAGTCCTCCACACGGAGGTCAGGCAGGTGGTTTCCGTGGTCATTACATCGATACCGTTTCGGAAATCCACAGATAGCTTTTCCACGCCTGGGCCGATGAACTCCAGCACTTTGTTCTTTACGAAGCCGTTGGAGAACACAGCCGCCACCAAGGCCAGGGCCACATCCTGGGGACCTACGCCGTGCCGGGGCGCTCCATCCAGCCATACGGCGATCACCTGGGGCGGAACAATGTCATAGGTCCGGCTGAGCAGCTGCTTGACCAGCTCGCCGCCGCCCTCACCCACGCCCAGAGTTCCCAGGGCGCCGTATCGGGTGTGAGAGTCGGAGCCCAGCACCATCCGGCCGCAGCCACTGAGCATCTCCCGGGCATAGGAGTGGATCACGGATTGATTCTCCGGCACAAAAATTCCGCCATACTTCTCACAGGCCGACATGCCGAAGAGGTGGTCGTCACGGTTGATGGTGCCTCCCACCGCACAGAGGCTGTTATGGCAGTTGGTCAGAATGTACGGCAGCGGAAATTCCTTCAGACCGCTGGCCCGGGCCGTCTGAATGATGCCCACATAGGTGATATCATGAGAAATCAGGGAATCGAACTTCAGCTTCAGCTGTCCCGGATCGGTACTGGTGTCGTGAGCGGCCAGAATCCCATAGGCGATCGTCTTTTTGCGTCCGTCGGAAAGGGCCCGGGGCTCCGCGTCCTCGAGTCCCTTTTCTCCCAGGCTCACCGGATGCCGGATCAGTTCAATCACAGTTATTACCTCCTCAAAATTGCAGCTTGTGTGGAAAGCTGCCCGGAATAAAGTCGGCTTTCCCCTGGTTGCAGCGGGGAAAGCCGACACTGTGCCGGCTGGAATCAGGCGGCTGTTTTGTCTTTTTTGAATACCTTCTTCAGCATGGGGCCGACCCAGGGCCACACGATGAATAGAATGGACAGAATCACCAGAACCAGGCTGATGGGCCGCTCCAGGAAGATCGTAGCGGAGCCGGTGTACACCAGGCTGTTGATGAAGTTGGACTCCATCATGCTGCCCAGGATGCTGGCCAGAATGAAGGGGGCCGTGGGCACATTGAACTTATAGAAGATGTAGCCGATGACGCCGAAGGCAATGGCCACGCCAATGTGGAAGGGATTGTTCTTGTAGGCGAAGGAACCCGTCACGCACAGAGCCAGGATCGCCGCCGAAAGCACCTTGGGGTTGAGCTTGAGGATCTGGGCGGCAAGATACTTGCAGTACAGCAACGCCATAGGCAGCATCATCAGGTTGCCCACCAGGAAGGCCACAATGATCAGGTAGGCCATGTCCGGGCTCTCAGAGAACAGGGTGGGGCCTGCCACCAGACCATGGATGGTCAGTGCGCCGATAAACAGCGCGGCAGTGGAGTTGCCAGGGATGCCAAGGCTCAGCAGCGGCACCATGGAGCTGGCCACCACTGCATTGTTGGCAGCCTCGGGAGCAGCAATGCCCTCCCATTCGCCAGTGCCGAACTTTTTCTCGGGATGGACGCGCTTTTCCACGTCATAGGCCGTGAAGATAGCCATAGTCATGCCTGCGCCGGGCATGCAACCCAGCAGGTTGCCGATTGAGGAGGCACGCAGCCAGGTAGGCAGCAGCTGACGGCATCTTGCCCGGGAGGGGAAGGCCACCTTGTCCTTGGTACCAGTATGGACCTCATGCTCCGCCTGGTCTACCATCTGGGCATTCCAGTCGCCGCTGTCCCTGCCAACCTTTTCCGCGATCTTCAGCACGGAGAGGATGCCGAACAGGCCGATCATGCGGGGCACCAGGGGAATACCGTCCATCAGGCTCAGGGAACCGAAGGTGAAGCGGGTCATGCCGGTGGAGGTGCTGATGCCGATGCAGCTGAGCCATAGGCCGAAGCCCATGGACAAGAAGTGCTTCCAGCAATCCTTGCCCGCCATACCGATGACGGTGGCGATACCCAGCATACCCAGCATGAAGTACTCCGGCGGGCCAAACTTCAAAGCGAAGGAGGCCAGCAGCGGAGACAGGAACATCAGCACCAGGGCACTGGTGATACCGCCGAAGGTGGAACTGGTCATACAGACGCTCAGCGCCTCCAGTCCATGTCCCTTTTGCCGCAGCTGGTATCCGTCATATGCCGTAACCACCGCGGAAGCCGTTCCGGGGATCTCCAGAAGGACCGCAGGGATGGAGCCGCCGCAGGCAGAGGATACGTAAATACCCACCAGCAGAGCAAAAGCCAGCCGGGAGTCCATACCGAAGGTAACGGGGATCAGCACGGCGATGGTGATGCTGTCATTCAGGCCGGGCAACGCACCCACCGTCAGGCCCAGCAGAACACCCAGGAAAAGGGTCAGCAGTACAATGGGGTCAGCCAACTGCTGGAATCCAAGTAAAATATTTTCCATGTCGGTACCCCCTCTCTTACAGGAACAGCGTGGGCAGCGGCACGTTCAGCAAGCCATAGAACACGCCAAAAACCGCTGCGGTAATAGCGGCCGAAATGATCGGAAGTAGCTTCCAATTCTTGTAGTCAAGTGCATACATGGTAAAAGAAGTCAAAAGGAACGTATCGATGATAAAGCCGATTTTCTTCAGCAGGAACACATAGATGCACATGGCCGCCACGCATTCAAACAGCTTGAGGAAATTGACGCCTGCAAAAACAGGTTTGTGCTCCTTTTTTCTCCACACGGACACGCAGTCGATAATGGAGATCATGATGATGACATAGGACACCAAATTGGGGAACGTGGCGTCCCGGGATGTCATGGACATGGTCGCCACGCGAATGTAGATGCCAAACAGCAAAAACGCGAGCGGGCAGATCAAAGCGGTTAGTTTGGCTTTCGTCATAGTCTCACCTCACTGGATTTCACAGGATAAGGGCCACGGAGGCCCCGTGCTTCCGCGGCCCACTGGGTTCAGCGATCAGTCTTCGCCAGCCATCAGATAATCCTGGAGGCTGGTGATCAGCTCCACCTTGCCGTCGATGAACTCTTGATACTCCTCAGCGGAATTGCAGGCAGGGGTCAGGTTGGCAGCTTCCATGGCGTCGATGAACTCCTGGCTGGAGCAGAGCTTGGCGAACTCGTCCACCAGATAATTGTAAACATCGTCGGGGACGTTGGAAGAGCAGGCAATGGCACGGTCAGCGCCATCCAGGAAGCCCTCATAGCCCATCTCCTTGAAAGTGGGCACGTCAGGCAGACCCTCAAAGCGCTCGTCGGTCAAGATGCCGATGGCCTTCACATTGCCTGCCAAAATGGCGTCGGCGCACTCACCGGCAGTCAGGCAGGTAACGTCGGCATGGCCACCCATGAGTTCAGAGATCTGGACGCTGCCGGAATCCACGTGGATGCAGTCATAATTGATGGTCTCGCCGGTGATGGCCTCCAGCTTGGAGGTCCAGTCCAGGGTGCGGATATGACTGGAAGTGGCGAAGCCGGAGTCATTGACCAGCAGGGTGTTGCTCTTGGCATACTCCAGCAGGCCTTCCACATCGTCAAAGGGAGCGTCGGGGCGGGCGATCATCACGGCAGGATCAGAGTTCATGCAAACGATGACCTTCAGATCATCCACAGTAAAGGGGACGTCCTTCAAGAGGGTGTTGGTGATAACAGAGGCGGTATAGGCCAGCAGGGTGTAGCCGTCGGCCTCAGCGGTCTTGGCAACATAGCCCTGACCGATGGCTCCGCCGCCGCCGGGCTGGTTCTCCACAATGATGTTGGCACCGTTGAAGTAGCCTCCTTCCATGGCCACCTTGGCGATCACACGGGCAACGATGTCGTTGCCGCCGCCGGCGTCAAAGGGGACGATAATGGTAATGTCCTTTTCCGGGAAGCTCAGCTCGGTGCTAGTGGCACCGTCGCCGCTTTCGCTTCCGCTGTCACCGGCCTGTTCGGTCTGGCCGCCGCAGGCCGCCAGAGAAGCGATCATTGCCAGAGACAGGATCAACGCTAAAAACTTCTTCATCTTTTTCATGTTTAACCCTCCATTTTTTGTTATCAAAAGAGAATCTCTCTTTTTTATACAGTTACACAGTTGCTACCCTTAGCCCATGTATCCAGCAGACGGAGCATCTCACCCAGGCTGGGAATATCGATACTGTGGACCCCGTAGTGGGCATATTCGATCACGCCATCCGAATCCACGATAAACAGCGCGGGGAGCTGCTGCGCCTCGCCCTCGCCTGTCTGGCGCTGGTAGTTGCAGGCCGCCACCGCCGCCTGCTTGTCCTGAAATCGGCGCAGGTCCTCCGGCTCTGTGGGTGTCCGTGCCTCCTTGCTGGCGGCTGCACGAACATCCAGTGCCTTATAAAAGGCATGGGCCGTATCGCAGACTACATCGAAGGGGACCTGCATCTGCCCTTTCAGGCCGGTGATGGAATTCCTGCTGCTTTGCAGCACCGCGAAAACCTGCGCATCCCTGGCCTCAAAGCTGCCGTAAACCTTCGCCAGCTCGTCCAGATCATACTGGCAAAACCGGCATCCGATAAACCGCATCACCCAAAACAGGGTGTGTTTCTTTTGCGCGACCACTTCCGAAACCCGCAGCGTTTTCCCCGCGTATGTCTCAAACTGCAGATCCGGAAACTTTTCTCCTACTGAAACCACTGGCAACGAACGCCGCCTCCTTTCTCCTTCCGCGCTTCAGGCAAAACGCTTTTGATACTGCTGGAAAATCTGATCCAGCCCCTGCTTGAGCACTGCCGTGGAGCAGCCGATGTTCAGTCGGATGAAATTTTTGCCCTCCTGGCCGAAGCCGTCGCCCCGGCTGACAGCCACCTTGCAGTCCTGAATCAGAAAATTCGCCAGCTCGTCGCCGCTGATCCCCAGCTCCGAGCAGTCCAGCCACATGAGATAGGTCGCCTCCGGCTCCACCAGCTTGATCTTGGGCATCTTCTCTTTCAGGTACGTCCGCAGGAAATCCACATTCTTTTCCAGGTACACCAGAAGCTGCTCCAGATAGTCCTCGCACTGGGTATAAGCCGCTACCAGAGCCGGCACCGCGAAAATGTTCTGCTGGATGCTGCGGTTCATTTTAAACCGCTCGTTCAGCAGCTTTCGCAGCTCCGGGTTGGGTACCACCACGGCAGAGCCCCGCAGTCCCGCGCAGTTGAAGGTTTTGGAGGGGGCGTAGCAGGTGATGACATTGTTGCGCATCTTCTCGTCACCCAGCATACCCATAGGGATGTGCTTGTGACCGTAAAGCATCAGATCGGAGTGGATCTCGTCGCAGATGACGACCACACCGTTGTCTGCGCAGATTCTTGACATCTCTGTTAGCTCTTCCTCCGTCCAGACCCGTCCCACAGGGTTATGGGGGTTGGAGATGATCATCAGCTTTGCCCGGGGGTCCTCGGCTCTGCGCCGCAGGTCCTCAAAGTCGATGGTGTAACAGCCGTTTTCATAGATCAGACTGTTGTCGCTGATGACGCGGCGGTTGTCATCGATGGCAAATCCGAAGGGATGATAGACCGGACGGGAAATGATGATGTGATCTCCCTCCTGGGAAAGCGCCTGGATCATGGTGTTGAACACCGGCACGATGCCGGTGGTAAACACCAGCCATTCCGGGTCCATTTTCCAGCCGTGGTGCTTTTCCACCCAATCCACCGTGGCCTTCTTGAAGTCCGGGGTGACAAAGGGGTATCCATAAACTGGATGGGCAGCCCTCTTCATGACCGCGTCCACCACAGGCTGCGGACAACGGAAATCCGTGTCGGCCACCCACATGGGCAGCGCGTCGGGATTGCCAACCCGCGGCCCCACGTTGTCCCACTTGGAGGACGCGGTGTTGTGGCGGTCAATGATCTCGTCAAAATCGTAAACCATACACATTCTCCTTGTAATTTGTATGAAAGGTTTGTTTTTTCTGAAAATTTTCAAAAAAATATGGCGTATTACAGAGGGGATGAACTTTGTTCTGTCTGATCTCCTGACACTGTATCTACGCCGTTTACATCTGTTTGCTTTACTTTTGATAGTCCTATTATATGAGCCTTCTTTTTTCGATTCAAATACTTATATTTCGCCCCTCCCATAGCTTTTTTGCACAGCCTCCCCAATAACTTCTTGCGCTGTCCTGTTAAAAATGCTATACTGCCTTTAAGTACATTTGCTGTTTTACAAACCGTCAGTCGAGCCTTTCAAGGCAAGGAGGCACTGTGACCGATAAAGAAATTCTCTATATCTCCACCATCGCTCAGTGCAGCAGCGTCACAAAGGCATCGGAAAAGCTTTTTATCTCTCAGCCATCCCTGACCCAGGCGCTCCACCGCATCGAAGCCGAATGGGGGGTGGAGCTGTTTTTGCGGGGTCAGGGTGGCCTGCGCCTAACAGAGGCCGGGCGTATCTATCTTTCTGCCGCCGGCCAAATGGCCGACCTCTACCAGAAGATGCAGCAGGAGGTCGGGGAGACATCCGCCCGGATGCGGGGGCAGATGAGCCTGGGCATCACACCTTTTCAGGGCGGGATCCTTCTGCCCTCTTTTTTGTCCCAGTACCATAAGCGGTTTCCCGAAATGAAGCTGTCTGTGGTGGAAAACACCTCCGCCCAGCTAGAGCAGATGATTCTCAACGGGCAGATCGATCTGGCCGTTCTCCACAGTCCGGTCAGTGATTACCGCCTGGGCTACGATGCGCTGTATCGGGAGGAATTTTATCTGGCCGTCCCGGTTTTCAGCAAAGAACATGTTGCCGCCAGCGGTGAATTCCCCGTCATTACCCCCAAAATCCTGGCCAGGCAGAAGCTGGTCATGCTCTCGACCAGCCAACGGATCCGCCAGGTTGCCGATGGCATCTGTTTGACCGCCGGCATCAAGCCGAAGATCCAATACACCACCTCCAACCTCATGACCGCGCTGGGCATGACGGCCCGGGGGCTGGGCGCAACCTTTATCCCCAGAAGCTTTGCCAGCTTTTTCGCCGGCAGTTATCCTGTGGTGTATTTCCGGTTTCCCGCGGAGTGGAACGCCGGATGGACCCTGATGGTGGCATATCCCAGAAATGCGCTCCTTCCCAAGTCCAGCCTGGAATTGATCCGGGCCATGCGGGAGTGCATTGCGTCAATGCCGGAGGTCTTTTTATGAATACATCTCTGCTTCGCTACGCCGTGACCTATGCCGCGTGCGGTTCCGCCCAGAAGGCGGCGGAGCGTCTGGGCGTCAGCCGGTCCTCCGTCACCCGGAATATCAAGCGGCTGGAGGAGGAATTGGGTGCGCCGCTGTTTATCGCCGCGCCGGACGGCGTGGTCCCCACATACACCGGAGATATCTGCCTGCGATACGCCCGGGAGATTCTGAACGTGGAGGAGGACCTCTCCTTCGATCTTGCGGAGGATGGAGTCTATCAGGGCTCTGTCAGTATCGGAATGGGAGCCAACCGCGCCCAGCGGGTCCTTCCGGATGTGCTTCCGGAATTCCACCGCCGTTATCCCGGCATTTCCGTGCAGCTTTTTGAGCTCAGCACCGCCGACATTTCCATCGGCCTGATGAATCAGCGTCTGGACTTTGCCGTAGTCGGGCAGCCTCACTCGGCATCGGGCATCTCCTTTGAGCCCCTGATGGCGGAGCAGCTGGTACTGGTGGCCCCAAAGGGGGACCCCTTCGCCCAGGCCCACAGTTGCCGGCAGGACGGGAAATGGATCGTACAGCTGGATGCTTTTTCAAAAAAACAGTTCATTCTGGGCTTTCCCAATCAGAAAAGCCGGTCCGTCAGCGAACGGATCTTCAAGACCCTCTCCCTGGATGTCAAAATCGTCTTTCAGACCCTCAACAGTGTCACTGCCGCTCTGTTGGCTTACAACGGTCTGGCCTATGCGCTGGTCCCGGAAAGCTGTACCATCACGGGCGAAAATCGGCTCCTCCACTATCACCTCCCGCCCGAGCTGGACGCGGAGTGGATCATCGGCATCGCCACACTGGACAAGTATCCTCTCTCCCATGCTGCCAGTCAGCTGCGCAGCCTGATGTTGGAAAAATTCAAGGTCTAATCAGCCAAGAATCACATTCCGCCCCGGCAGAGTTTCTCTGCCGGGGCGGTTTTTTCAGGCGGCCAGTATTTTGATCAGGCTCGGCATAAACGCCATGACGCACAGATACCGCACCAGCTGGAGCACTGCCACCTTGGGGGCGTCGCCTCCCTGTTCCAGCGACACCAGGGCCATATCCGACATGCCCGCCGGGACGGAGGCAAAGAGACTGGTGGGCAGATCCAGCCCGCAGGTCTTGTGGATCAGAAACCCCAGCAGGTAATTCACCATGACACAGTTGACCGCCACTGCCGCGGCCGGTAGCAAAAGCTCCCGGAAAGTCAGCAGCTCCGCCAGGGTGATGGTAACGCCGATGTTGACGCCGGCCAGGCATTGGGCTGTCAGCTTCAGCCGTTTCGGCAGCCAGGCATTTCCCGTGCGCACATTGAACGTCGCTACGGCAAACATGGGAAACACCATGGCACCCGCCGGAAAATGGCTGAGCTTGCCCAAAATGCCGCTCACCGCGGCAATAGCCAGCGTCACAAGGAAATTTTTCCCCGTCCGGGCCGATGCCCGCTTTTCCGGCGGACAGCCAATGGATTCCGGCGCGTATTTTCTGCACAGCTGCACATTTACCTGGGGCAGAATGAGGATGGCGATGAGATAGCGCACCAGCTGGAGCGCCGTGGACCGGGCCGGGTCCGCGCCCACGTCCGGCGCCATCAGCGCCACATCCGTCATGCCGCCCGGCATGGAGGAGAGGATCGCCGTGGCGGTGTCCACCGGCGAGACGCGGCAGATGAAGAGGCCGGTGCCCACACTCATGATCACAATGCCGCCGAAGAGCAGCAGCGCGGGCCGCAGAACTGTGCGCAGTTCCCGCACATCCTCACGGCCGATCCGCTGGCCGATAAAGCCTCCCACCAGGGCCTGGACCCCCGTTTTTACCACCTTGGGAAACCATCCTAGCCCCGTGAGGACCTGAAAGGCTCCCACAAAAACGATGGCGCCCACCATGGCTCCTGCCGGCAATCCCAGCCGGTAGAGCAGTACACTGCCCGCCACGCCGATGGCCACCGTGACGCAAAGCCAGATCAGCGTATCTGTCATGAGGCGGCTACCAGCAGGTCCATGACGGTGCGCAGGTCTCCGGCCTCTTCCAAATGCAAGATTGCCTCCATGGAAGCCTCTACCTGCTCTGGCGGCAGTATACGTCCCGCGCAGGTGCGGTACTTCCTGCACACTTCCTCCAGCGTCAGGGGGGCGTGGAGCGGGTGTCCCTTGGAGTAGCGGACCCACTTTTCCAGCCGGGAACCATCCCGCAGCTCGATCGCCACGTTCTGTTGCGCGGATCCCTCTGCCGGTACATCCACGATCCGCTCCATCATGGCGGCATAGTCGGCGCTGTGCAGGCTCTGGTCTGTATACTGCTCCAGGGTCAGCTCTCCGTCCACAAGCGCCGCCGCGATGCCATAGGAGAGGCTGTATCGGGCCTCCAGATCCGTCTTGGGAATGCGGTAGCGGTAGGTGGGCTTGTCCATCTGGAGATCCACATACACGTGGACCACATCCTCTGGCCGGATACCATGCTCACTTTTCAGCTCCAGCACCGCCTGGAGCACCTTGTGATGTGCCCAGCAGTTGGGATAGGGCTTGATGGTGATGCCCGGGTCCAGCAGCCGCAGCGGTCTGCCCAGATCCTCCGTCAGCTTGGAAATATCGTAGGTCCCCGGACCGCAGAGGGCGTCCATCAGCCCGAACCGCCCTTCCAGAGGCTGTGGGTCTGCCGTAAAGCCCTCCCGGCTCAAAAGAGCGGCGGTGACGCCGTTGCGGCTGGCGTTGCCTGCATGGAGCCCCATGCCCATATTGCCGATGTTCTGGCTCAGACCGCCGCCCAGGGTGGCTGCGATGCCCAGCGCCCTCTGGGATGCCTCCACATCCAGGCCCAGCAGCTTGGACGCCTGGGCCGCCCCGGCTACCGCGCCGAAAAAGCCGGTGGGATGCCAGCCCCGCTTGCGCATCTCCCAGGCCTCCTCCGTCACGGCGTTGAGCCGCTGGAAGATCTCATAGCCCATGACCTGGGCCGTCAGGATCTCCTTGCCGGAAAAGCCGTATTTTTCGCCCAGAGCCAGCAATCCCGGCACCACCGTCACCGACGGATGGGAAGGACCGGAATCGTCAAAGCAGATGGTATGAGCCAAAATGCCGTTGGCAAAGGCGGCATTCTCCACGCTAACCCGGCGTCCATAGCCCAGGACCCGGCAATCCCCCTGGGCGCCGATAGCGTCAAAATACTGCCGCAGGATCTCGCTTCTGGGGTGAGCTGCCTCCACCAGGGCAGAGCCCACACAATCTAGGAAGTGACGCTTGGCCAGCTCCACCGCCTCAGGCGGAAGGTCCTCATAGCGCAGGGACAGAACAAACTCCATCAGTTCTTTGGTGTACGCTTTCATGGCAACGCTCCCTGTTTTCGTTTGATAAAGGGAAAAGCCCACCCTTGCGGGAAAGGCTTTTCCCTTTGTGTTCACTTGGTTCCACTCAGATCCGGCAGGCGCTCCTGCTGCTCCAGATGCATCACAGTGCCCAGAAGTTCCTCCACGCAACTGCTGTCCCACACCTGGGCCAGGGAGCGGAATTTTTCCTCCTCCTGGCGGGCAGTCAGCGGTTTTGCCACACTTCCGGACATGTCGTCCACCTGGCAAACCCAGGTGGTGCCGTCTGTCAGCGTCACAGTGACACAGCTGCCCCACCGGCTGGGATACCGCTGGGAAAACAGCGGTGCCTCCCGTACAATGGTGACCTGGGCAATGCGCTGTACCTGGGGGTCCTCCAGCACCTCAGCGGAAAACTCAGAAAGACCCACATGGCCCCGCACGAAAGCGGCGGCACAGGTGAAGGGAATGCTGAATTTTGCCTCCACAGGGCTGCGGGGATACTCCGGGAAGCCGCACTGCAGCACACCCACCTCATAGGTCTCCACCAGCACGGAGGCGATCTGCTCCGGCAGTACGCCTTCTTCCCGCAGCTGCAAGGCGCCGTCGATGGCGTGGTGAGTGGTCCGGCAGCAGGGATAGGGCTTTTTGTCCACTTTCATGATCTCGTAGCCCTCACCCAGGCCTTCCACCAGTCGGGCCATATCATAGCGGTCGCTGACAGCTTGGTAGAGTCCGCCATCCGCCGCGTCCAGAATGTGCTCCGCTCCTGTCATGCCGCTTTTGACCAACAGGCAGGCGGTAACGCCGTTCAAAGCCGCTCGGGCGGGATGGAGTTTTTTGCAGGTGGTGCCCTCCGCCAGGAAGGCCCACAGTCCGCTGGACTGGGTACCGGCAATGCCGAAGGTGTTCACCGTTTCCTGCTCCGTCAATCCCCACAGCTTTGCAGCGGCGGCCGCTGCTCCGAACGTACCGATGACGCCGGTGGTATGCCAGCCCCGCTTACGGTTGCTGGCCACGTCCATAGCCCGTCCCACCCGGCCCATGACCTCATAGCCTGCAATCACTGCCTCCAGCAGTTCCTTACCTCCCAGGTCCATGGCATCCGCCACGGTCCAGGCGGCAGGCACTACCACCGCACCCACGTGGGACTTGGAGGCAGTGTGAACGTCATCCAGCTCCAGCTCATGGGACAGCATTCCGTTCACCAGCACCGCATTATTGAGGCTGGTCCGGGTGCCCTGGCCCCAGGCGCTGGCCAGGCGATGGTTTTTTCCCACCCCTGACCAGTCCTCCAGCTCCGCGGTGATCGCCCGGATCTCCCGGGAGCGGGTGGCACCCAGGGCCGATCCCAGCGTATCCAGAACACAGAACCGGGCTGCCCGCACCACATCGTCAGGAACGGTTTCCAGCCGCAGCTCCCCTACGAAGCGGGCAAGTGCTCTCAATTCCTCTCCCATATCTCAGATATCCAGAGAGTTGTACTTTTCGATGTAGTTCAGCAGACCGCCCTCGTTGATGATCTTGATCTCCTTTTCGGACAGGGTGAAAGGCATCTCAAAGTCCGGGTCGTTGACCTTTTTGATGACCCGGTTCTTCACATCCACGAACAGCTCATCGCCCTCGTCGATCCGGTCGGTGTCGCACTCGATCAGCAGCATGCCGTTGTTGATGGCGTTGCGGTAGAAGATCCGGCCGAAGGACTTGGACAGCACCGCGCCCACGCCGGCCAGCTTGATGATGATGGGGGCGATCTCGCGGCTGGAGCCGCAGCCGAAATTGCGGTCCGCCACAATGAAGTCATCCTTCTTCACGCCCTGGACAAAGTCGGGGCGGTTGTCCTCCAGCACGTGCTTGGCATACTCGGGTGGATTTGCCCGAAGGGAAATCAGCCGGCCGGGGGCAATGGAATCCGTGCTGACATTGGAGCCAAACTTCCAGGCTCTTCCTTGAATAGAATCTCTGATCATACCTGCATCTCCTTCCAATTTTCAGTCCATGACTTCCCGGGGGTCCGTGATGTATCCCGTCAGTGCCGTGGCCGCCGCCGTGGCGGGGCTGGACAGGTAAATGCTGGCGGTGGGGTTGCCCATGCGGCCCTTGAAGTTGCGGTTCTGAGTGGCCACCACCACCTCATTGTCCGCGGGGATGCCCTGGTGGACGCCCATGCAGGGGCCGCAGTTGGGGGCCTCGATCATGGCGCCGGCCTCCGCCAGGGTCAGCAGGGTGCCGTCCCGCAGGCACTCTTTGAACACGTAGGAGGAGTTGGGGATCACTAGCAGACGGGTTCCCTTGGCCACCTTCTTGCCCCGGAGGATGTCCGCCGCCACATGGAGGTCCTCCACCCGTCCGTTAGTGCAGCTGCCGATGTAGATCATATCCACATGCTGATCGCGGCAGTTTTTGGCCAGATCCACATTCTCCACATAGTGGGGCTTGGAGACCATGGGCTGCAGCTTGGTGGCGTCAATGTCGATGACCCGCTCGTAGTTGGCATCCTCGTCGCCCTTGATCTCCACATAGTCCTCTTCCCGGCCGAACTTCTTCAGGTACTCCCGGGTGTGCTCATCAGTTTCCATGATGGCGTTCTTGGCGCCTACGTCCACGCCCATGCTAGTGATGGTCAGGCGGCCTTCCATAGAGAGGGAGGAAATGGTGTCTCCCCGGAATTCCAGGGACTTGTAAATCGCCTGGTCGGACTTGATAATGCCTGCCAGGTTCAGCATGATGTCCTTGGCATAGACACCCTTGGGCAGCTGCCCGGTGACATTGATGCGGAAGGTCTCAGGCACCTTGATCCAGGTCTTGCCGAACCGGGTCACCGCCACCATGTCGGTGGAGCCGCAGCCGGTGGCAAAGCAGCCGTAGGCACCGTGGACCGTGGTGTGGGAATCGCCCACGATGCACACCGTGCCGCACTTGAGGAAGTTCTCATAGACATGGGCGTGCACATGGCCCGTACCGCCTTCTTCCCAGTGGCAGCCATGCTCCAGGGCATAGCGGCGGCAAAGGGCGTGTTCGTTGGCCACCTCCTTGGTGGACTCCGGTCCGAACTCATTGGCAAAGAGGACCTTGCTAGGGTCAAAGACAGGGTCCTTGTCATAATGACGCTCCTGCATCAGGCGGACCAGCAGCGGACCGGAGCCGTCATGCAGCGCGGCAAAAGCCACGTTGACCACCACGGTCTCCCCGGCCTTTACATCGTAGCCCATGTTTTTGCTGATGATTTTTTCAACCAGTGTTTGTTCCATATTCCATACCACCCTATCTAAAAATAAATAAGATCACTGTTTACCGATGCAACGCGGCGATCAGCCCTTCCGCACCGGGAAGGACCCGCAACTGCTTCACCTGATCCAAAAGGGTCTGGATCTGCTGGTCACTGTAAAGGGCAGAGAGATTGTCCGTGAACTTTCGGCGCACCGCCTGAACATTCAAAGGATTCTGCTCCGTGCCTATCTCCCAGCGCTGGTCCTTGACCAGGGTCCTGCCATCCTTGAGCTTGACTGTGAGGTAACCGGGGAAATATCCTGGGTTGCGCTTGGTATCGTCCTCCACACAACTGATCCGGTCCATCAGGTCCTGGACCTCCGGGTCCTGGGCATACCGCAGGTCGATCTCTCCCGGGCTCACCCGGCCCTTTTCCGCCGCTATGGCCACCACATAAGGCAGGCTGAAGCGCATGACATAGTCCGTCTCGGGACGGGTCTTAACCTCCCGGGGCGTACAGACGATGGGATAGCAGCGGCTTTCGATCCGGCACTCTGCCGATTCGATATCCTTGGCGGTGAATCCGTTCTCGTCCATCAGGGCCCGCATACAGTCGATGAAAGAGTGGGTCATGTGGCACACGGGATACAGCTTGACGGTGATCTCCTTGGTGTGCCAGACCTGTCCCAGGTCGGAAAATGCCTCTTCCAGGCCATCCGTCCCGCCGCAGTGGGTCATCCACATACCGAATTCTCCTTCAAAGACCTGGGCCGGACCAGTAAAGCCTGCCCGGGCCATAGCCAGAGCGTACACAGCACTGTGGGCACCCCAGCCAGGATGAATCTTCTTGGTCCATGTGCCGTCTTGCAGGAACTCCTGCAAACCCGCCGCCTGGCTGCCGCAGATACCCAACGCGTTGGTCAGCACCGTCTCACTGTCTCCCATCAGCTTTGCCGCCACACAGGCAGCAACGTATGCGGCAACCACACCGGTACCATGGAATCCCCGGTCGTGGAAGCGGCCCTTTGCCGCGATTCCAAGACGGGTGATGACCTCCCACCCGGCAACAATGGCTGCTAGGATCTCCTCACCTGTGGAATGGGTATATTCCCCCACCGTTACGGCCGTGGAGACCACCGCCGCGCTGGGGTGCACGATTCCGGCCACATGGGTATCATCATAATCCGCCCCGTGGATGAGGGATGCATTGTACAGCGCCGCGTCAGGCAGGGACGCCTTCTCATTGGTTCCCCACAAAGTGGCCTGCGGCGCACTTCCCATAGCCTCCACCGCCCGCTTGACTGCGGCGGCGTGCTCCATGTTCTGGCAGCTCATAGCCACGCCGAACGTATCCGTAAGCAGTAGCGTTCCATATTCCACAACTTCCTCCGGCACGTCCGCCAGCTGAAGTGACAGGGCAAACTTCGCAATCCTTTGCGAAAGGGACTCCTGATTCTCCATCATTCTTCACCTCCACTTTTTCTGCTCTGAGGGTACTATAGAAAGTTTTTAAAATCCAATACTCTTTTTGCCGACCGGCCATTGCATTTTTGCACACCGTTTTCCTTTTTTATTTCCAAACGGCACGGCATGGGCAAAGCGGTCCTCTTCTGTAGAAGAAGACCGCTTTGCATCATTTTCATAGTAAATTCTTATTTTGCTGGTAAAGAGGCCTATAAGGGCAGATGAACTGCCCAATCTTGTGCGGACAGCACAAAAAGGCCTCAATGTAGTGAAATATGAAGTTTTAAGCGGAGTGGCGCAGTGTGAGCGGCGCCACTCCAGTTTTTATCTGAATGCGCTCATGGTTGTAAAAATCGATGTAGCGATCAATCATCTCATTGGCCTCGCGAAATGAGGCTGGTTTATGGCGGTAAATACAGTCAGTCTTGAGGATGGAAAAGAAATTCTCCGCCATCGCATGGTCATAAGGGTTGCCACATCTTGACATGGACGGTGTAATGCCGTATGTTTGAGTTAGCTCAAAATATGCTTGAGAGGCGTATTGAGCACCCTGGTCGCTGTGGAGCTGCAACTCTGCGGCGACCTTCTTTTCTTCTCGTTTCATGGCCAGACGAATGGTGTCCAGCACCAGATTCACCGTCTGTGCCGTTCCTGTTTTCTAAGCCGCAATGCTGTTATCATAGAGGTCCCGGATCATGGATAGGTACAGCATGCCCTGCCTGGTGTGGATGTAGGAGATGTCCGTTACCCATTTGCTGTTGGGCCTATCCGCATGAAAGCGGCGGTCCAGCAAGTTTTCGTATTGATGTGCCTGCTGCCCCAGATTGCCCCATTTTCTGCGCCGCCGAATCTCTGCAAGCAATCCGTATTTCTCCATGATACGCAGGATGGTCTTGGGATTACGGTGGGTGCCTCGCTTTTTCAGCACCAGCCACATCCTGCGGTAGCCATATGTACGAAAGCTGTGCTCTCGCTGTTCTGCAATGATTTCTGCAAGGGCTGCATCTTTCTCCGGCCTGCCCAGGCGATGGACGAAATCATAGTATCCGCTGCGGGATACCTGAAAGAAGCGACACATAACGGATACCGGATATTCGTTCTTGTGCCGGCAGATCACTGTGTATTTTACCCTTGGCCTCACTTCCTTCCTGTGGAGCGCAGAAAATCCCACAGCAGTTCATTTTCCATTTTTAACTGTTTGTTCTCATACTTATACTCCGCCAACGTTTTTGCAGATTTACGTCCTCGTGTCTTTGGAAGGGCAGCTTCCTTTTGCCAGCACTGAATGGCCCGCCGACTGATCCCATACTCCTGGCACAAAGCACGCTGGCTTTCTCCTGCACGAATTCGTGACACCACTTCTTCCCGTATCCCCAACGAATACTTTTTCATCTTTTTTCCCCGACATACTAAGACCCCCTAATGTAGTTCTATTTTCCTACATTAGGGGGCCTTCTGTCTATTGTCCGGTTTTACTGGACCTGTTCACAGATATATGACAGGCATTTTCCTGCACAGTCAAATCGGGCTATGCACCAGGCATAGTGCCTATGTCATAGAAGCTTTTTCAGAATCGGGCACATCTTTCCCCACTTGCAAATTATCCAGCTCTCTGGCACACCCGGTCTGAACCCCCCGGCGAAGCTCACTATCAGTTTCCCATTTTCTTTGTCGAGGCCTCCAGATCTATCGAGGGCACAAAATCACTAAATATCTTAGTCAGCGCCTTAACGCACTGTCTGCAGGCATCAGAAAAATAGGTGTTCTTCCGGTAGACCACACAGGCCCGCCAGCCCGGATCGTACTCCTCATCGATGTAGTAGTTGGCGCCGCTGGGTGGTTTTGAAAACGACAGATAATGCTCCGGAAAAGTGCGAGTCCCAGACCCACAGCAGAGGTGGTTATGCTGGTTGTAACGTCTTATATCCTCCAGACATAAGAAAAACGAGATATTAAAAAATATCTCTAAAATTGAAAAAGAGAATTGACAAAAGCTACGGCGCAACAGTAGAATATATACTGTCCTGTGCGGCAAGTACATTGCTCCAAAGGATGACAGCATCAATAAAGCATCAAAATTGTGAAGAGCGAACCGCTATGGAGTGGTAAGTGTTTGGGACAGTAAGGGAACATTGTATAGGAAGTCGTTCCCCACAGCCACTCCAAAACCGCGTGCCGAGGGTTCGAATCCTTCTGCCCCTGCCATTGATTCTTTCAGAAAACCCTGAGAAATCAGGGTTTTTTGTTATTTTTTCGAGGGAATGATTTTCGAAAGACCGCGGATGATGATCAAATGATGCCCTGAATGTGGTACCTGGCGTCATCCGTTTTTACTGTTTCCGTCTGCTGCAGCATCATTTTAGCATCAAAGTTTTCCGCCCCTGACCAGTTATCTGCTGGCCAGGGGAGTTCTTTTTTACGTGCCTCAGAGATCGAATCCTGCCGTGATTCCTGCCAGGCGGGAGGTATCCTTTT
>QWCV01002037.1_pt1 | contig 37223 bp, 33 predicted proteins | sample 1972621 | NCBI WGS metagenome assembly QWCV01 (sample SAMN09866699, study PRJNA288562) | Human gut metagenome isolate pre2_stool, whole genome shotgun sequencing... | isolation source: gut | host: Homo sapiens | place: USA: California | reverse complement strand
CAAGCAGCTGGCTGACAAGTTCCACTTCGAGAAGGTCGCTATCACCCTGCGTGAGAGCCACAGCGCATTCGACAACGGCTGGAGCGCTATGCTGTACGACGTTGCTTCCAACGAGTACTGCTTCTCCAAGAAGTACGACCTGCACATCATCGACCGCGTTGGCGGCGGTGACTCCTTCGGCGGCGGCCTGATCTACAGCCTGCTGACCGGCAAGAGCACTCAGGAAGCTGTTGAGTTCGCTGTTGCTGCTTCTGCTCTGAAGCACTCCATCGAGGGCGACTACAACATGATGACCGTGTCCGAGGTCGAGAAGCTGGCTGGCGGCGACGGTTCCGGCCGCATCCAGCGCTAAGCAAGCGTTACAGGAGGTCGTCCGCAATGGATATCCGTTATTCCTGCAACCAGAAGGATTTCAAGCGCTATACCACCGAGGAAATGCGGGACGAGATGCTCATCACCGGCCTGTACAAGGCAGATGAAGTTGTTGCCGTGTACAGCCATGTGGACCGCATGGTCACGCTGGGCTGTATGCCGGTGCACGAGACCGTGTCCATCGACAAGGGCATCGACATCTGGGCAAACTTCGGCACCCATTATTTCCTGGAGCGCCGCGAGATCGGTATGTTCAACATCGGCAAGGATTCCACTGGCATCGTGGTGGCCGACGGCGTGAAGTACGAGCTGGGCTACAAGGACTGCCTGTACATCACCCAGGGCACCAAGGAAGTGACCTTTGCTTCCGCCGATCCTGAGCATCCTGCCAAGTTCTATATGGTGTCTGCTCCGGCACACTGCGCTTACGAGACCCGCCTGATCAAGATGGCCGATGCAAACCATCGTCCTCTGGGCAGCGTGGAGACCTGCAACAAGCGCACCATCAATCAGTTCATCCACCCGGACGTGCTGAAGACCTGCCAGCTGAGCATGGGCATGACCGAGCTGGACCCCGGTTCCAACTGGAACACGATGCCCAGCCACACCCATGAGCGGCGGATGGAGATCTACACCTACTTTGAATTGCCCGAGGGGCAGGTGGTGTTCCACATGTGCGGTGAGCCTACCCAGACCCGCCATATCGTGATGCACAACGAGGATGCTGTCATCAGCCCCTCCTGGAGCATCCACAGTGGTGTCGGCACCTCGAACTATACGTTTATCTGGGCTATGGGCGGCGAGAACATGGAGTTTGACGACATGGACAACATCGCTACCACCGACCTGCGCTAAACACAAACCAGACCCCGCACCGGCGAACCGGCGCGGGGTCTTTCAGTAAAGGAGTTCTACTTATGGATCTTACTGCATTTGATCTGAAGGGCAAGGTTGCCCTGGTCACCGGCGGCGCACACGGCATCGGCTTCTCCATTGCAGAGGGCATGGCAAAGTGTGGCGCTACCGTCTGCTTCAACTGCTCCAACGAGGGCAGCCTGGAAAAGGGCCTGGCCGCCTACAAGGCTGCCGGCATCGACGCACACGGCTATGTGGCCGATGTTACCGATGAGGCTGCCGTGAACGCTATGATCGCCCAGATCAAGGCTGATGTCGGCCCCGTGGACATTCTGGTGAACAACGCCGGTCTGATGAAGCGCGTGCCCATGATCGAGATGAGCCACACCGATTTCCTGCGCGTCATTGACGTGCACGTTGGCGGTGCCTTCAACTGCTCCAAGGCTGTTCTGCCCGATATGATCGCCAAGCGCGAGGGCAAGATCATCAACATCTGCTCCATGATGAGCGAGCTGGGCCGCGAGACTGTCTCCGCCTACGCTGCCGCCAAGGGCGCACTGAAGATGCTGACCCGCAACATCGCCTCCGAGTACGGCGAGTACAACATCCAGTGCAACGGCATGGGCCCCGGCTACATTGCCACCGCTCAGACCGCTCCCCTGCGCGAGATCCAGCCCGATGGCAGCCGCCATCCCTTCGATACCTTCATCTGCGCCAAGACCCCCGCAGGCCGCTGGGGCACCCCCGAGGACATGGTGGGCCCCTGCGTGTTCCTGGCCTCCCATGCTTCCGACTTTGTCAATGGCCAGATCCTGTACGCTGATGGCGGCATTCTGGCTTACATCGGCAAGCAGCCCAAGTAAATAAAGCACCTCGAAATAGAAAAGACCCTCTCCGTCATTGCTGCGCAATGCCGCCCCTCCCTTTTGGAGGTGCTGGCGAGCATCAGCAGGACGGAGAGGGTCTTTGTCATACTTTTCACACTTTTGTAAAGGATTTGTTATTGTATTCTTCGACACATCCTTGTATAATAGTTGCTTGTGGGCAACTTTTCACGAGAGCTGCCCACGAGAAAAGATTTTCGTCACGAACAAGGAGAGATTACACAATGAAACTCAAGAATGTTGCTGTTGTTGCCGCTGCTCTGGCACTGGCTGTTGGTATGACCGCTTGCGGCGGTTCTGCTTCTTCCACCACCGCTTCTTCCGCTGCTTCTTCTGTTGCTTCTTCCGCTGCCGCTTCCTCTGAGGCTGCAAGCTCTGAGGCAGCTTCCAGCGAGGCTGAGGTCGAGCCCGCCGAGTACACTGTCTACAACACCACCGGCGAGAACGTCACCGATCTGTACCTGTACGTTGCCGGCTCTGAGGACAAGGGCGAGAACCTGGCTGCTGACGGCCTGGCTGATGGCGACAGCGTTGTGCTGACCCTGCCCGAGGACGCTGACAAGAGCGCTGAGTATGTCCTGGAGTTCACCACCGAGAGCGGCGACACCCAGAGCTTCGACACCCTGAGCTATGAGGTTGCTCCCATCTCCCTGCTTAGACCTTCTCAATGGTGATGGTCCACTCGCTGGTCATGGCCTCATCGGGCTCCAGCACCTCGTGCTTGCCCTCTTCGTTCACGCTGTTGGCCCAGCCGTTCCAGGGCTCCATGCAGACGAAGTTTTCGGCATCCTGCTGCCACAGCACACCGTTGGTAAAGCTCTCATCGGCATCCACGGTGACCTTGTGGCCGTTGCCCTTATCCGTAAAGGTCATGGGGAACTCCACGCCGGTCATCAGGCGGATGGAGTTGTCAGAACCTTCCTTGCGGGTCAGGGTGATCTTCTCGGGTGCGGCAGGCTGTTCGCCCTTGGCATCCTCGGAGCAGGTGGCACACTTGATGTCAAAGTCCACATTCTCCAGAGCAGAGGCCACAAAGTAGGGATGATAGCCAAAGCTGAAGGGCATCGGAACATCGCCCTCATTGATCACAGTCATGCTCAGGGAAGCGGTGTTGCCCTGCAGGTTGTAGTTCATCAGGACAGTGAAATCGAAGGGGTAGAGGAACTTGGTCAGGGGGCTGGACTCCAGGATCAGGGTCACGCCGTCGGGGCCGACGCTCTCCACTTCCCAGGGGCACAGGTCAGCCATGCCGTGGATCTCCATGGGATAGGCCTGGCCGTTGAAGATGTGCACGCCGTTGTCGGGCTTGCCGCAGTTGGGGAACAGCACAGGGATGCCGAAGCGGGGGCGGTTGCACTCGCTGAAATTGGGGCGGCGGGTCCAGATGTACTCGTCGCCGTCCAGGGTAAAGCCGGTGACCATGCCGCCGCGCTCGGGGGTGATGGTCAGGGCAGTTTTTGCCACGGGGTCGGTGATGACATACTGCTCAAAGCATGCGCCGCCCTCGGTGACGTACTGGGTGGTGATCTGGTTCATAAGTTGTACCTCCATATCATTTGATACAAAAAGGCCGCCGTACGCAAAAAAAGCACGCACAGCAGCCATTTTTCAATTAAAGAACAACGCCATCCTTGAAGATGGAGATCTCGCGGAAGCCGTGCTTCTCGGCCTTGGTCTGCTCACCGCCTGCAACGCGGATGACCAGATCCAGCAGGTCGCGGGCGGCCTCGTCGATGGTCTTTTCACCGTCCGCGATGACACCGGTGTTGAAGTCGATCCAGCCGGACTTCTTCTCGGCCAGCGGGGTGTTGGTGGAGATCTTCAGGGTGGGGGCCGGGGCAGAGAACGGGGTGCCGCGGCCGGTGGAGAAGAGGATCAGGTGAGCGCCTGCGGCGGTCATGGCCGTTGCGGACACCAGATCGTTGCCGGGGCCGTAGAGCATGTTCAGGCCCTTGGTCACCACGGGGTCACCGTAGCCGATGACATCCATGATGGGGGCGGTGCCGCCCTTCTGGACACAGCCGCAGCTCTTGTCTTCCAAGGTGGTGATGCCGCCCTGCTTGTTGCCCGGAGAGGGGTTGTCGTAAACCACCTCGTTGTGGCTGATGAAGTATTCCTTGAAGCCGTTGATCATGTGCTCGGCCTTGACGAATACCTCCTTGTTGATGCAGCGGTCCATCAGGAAGCCCTCGGCACCGAACATCTCGGGCACCTCGGTCAGGACAGTGGAGCCGCCGCGCTGGCCCATCATGTCGGAGAAGCGGCCGATGGTGGGGTTAGCGGTGATGCCGGACAGACCGTCCGAGCCGCCGCACTTCATGCCGACCACCAGCTCGCTCACAGGGATAGGCTCACGCTTGAACTGACCGGCGTAAGCAGCCAGCTCCTTCAGGATCTCACGGGCGGCGGTGAACTCATCGTCCACATCCTGGCAGGTCAGGAACTTGACCCGGTCGTGGTCATACTCGCCCAGCTCTTCCACGAACTGGTCGTGCTGCAGGTTTTCGCAGCCCAGATGCAGCACCAGAACAGCGGCGGCATTGGGGTGGCGGACCAGCGCGGCCAGCAGCTTGCGGGTCTGGGCATGGTCGTGGCCGGTCTGGCTGCAGCCAAACGGATGGGTAAAGGTGTACAGGCCCTCAATGGAGCCGGTGACCAGATCCTGGTTGTCGTTCACCATCTTCTTGGCGATGTCGTTGACACAGCCGACCGTGGGAATGATCCAGATCTCGTTGCGGATGGCGGCACGGCCATCCTTGCGGCGGAAGCCCATAAAGGTCTCAGGCTCCACCTTGGGCAGGGGGGCCAGGTCGGGGGCGGGGTTATAGCTGTACTCCACCTCACCGGACAGGTTGGTGTGGACATTGTGGGTGTGCATCCAGGTGCCCGGCTCGGCATCGGCGGTCGCGTGGCCGATGGGGAAACCGTACTTGATGACATTTTCACCGTTCTTGATGGGCTTTACTGCCATCTTGTGGCCCTGAGGGATATCCTCCAGCGCGGTCACGGCAAGGCCGTCCACCTCCACCAGAGTGCCCTTGGCAATGGGGTGCAGTGCAACCACCACGTTGTCAATGGGGCTGATATGAATCGCCTGCGGCATAGTTATTCTCCTTAATGACATTTACAAAGCACAAGGAGGCCGCTGCCCAAAGCAGCAGCCCCTTGTTGTGCAGGTGATCTTCCAGCTTACAGGCAGCTCTTGTAGGCAGCTTCGGCACCCTGGGTGCGGATCAGCTCCAGATCAGCCAGAACAGCGGCCTCCAGGCCCTCGATCTTGGTCAGATCCTGATCCCACATTTGGGTGTTGGTCAGAACGGCGTGCACCAGCTGAGCGTCGGTGTCGTCCTTGTGTGCATAGTAGAAGTCCAGTGCCCATGCGTCATCCTGGATCTTGTAGGTGTTGCCTGCGGGGCGCTTGCAGATCAGGCCGTCGGCAGTGCGCTCCGAAGGAAGGCATGTTGCGGGCCTTCCACTTGGAGGTGGAGTTCAGGGAGATGCTCATCAGCTCGTGGTTGACGAAGGGGTTGTTGAAGCGGTCCTCAACGGCGGAAGCGAACTCTTCCAGATCCTTCTTGTCCAGAGGCAGGGTGGGGATGATCTCCTCATGCAGCATCTTGTTCATAAAGCCGCGGACGGTATCGTTGTGCATGCAGTCACGCACAATGTCAAAGCCAGCCAGATATGCGCCCAGAACAAAGCCAGTGTGTGCACCATTCAGGATGCGGACCTTGCGCTTCTTGTAGGGGGTAACATCAGGCACGACCATGACGTTGACACCGGCCTTCTTGAACGGCAGCTTGTCCTCCAGACCTGCAGGGCCCTCGATGACCCACACGCCGAAGACTTCGCCGACATCCAGCACCTGATCGTGGTAGCCGTTGGCCTCTTCCATGGCAGCCAGCTCCTTGGGGTCACGGATGCGGCCCGGAACGATGCGGTCCACCAGAGTGGAGCAGAAGGTGTTGGCGTTGTTCATCCAGTCGATGAACTCAGCTTCCAGATTCCAGTCCTTGGCGTAGTTGTTGCAGCACTTCTTCAGCTCTTTGCCGTTGTTGTCGATCAGCTCGCAGCTCAGGATGACCAGACCCTTGTCCGCGGCACCGTTGAATGCCTTGTAGCGCTCGTACAGCACGCGGGTCAGCTTTGCGGGGAAGCTGTTGGGAGGAACCTGATCGAACGCGCTATCGCCCTGAGTGTAAGCGATGCCGGCCTCGGTAGTGTTGGATACAACCGTTTCCAGATCCTCAGAGCGGGCCAGAGCCAGCACTTCATCCCACTTGCCATCGATGTAGGGGCAGACACAGTCAGACACGCAGGAGATCACGCGCTTTGCATCCACCTTCTGGCCCTTCTCGCTGCCGCGCAGATACAGGGTGTACAGGCCCTCCTGCTCGTTGATCCAGTCAGCCATCTGGGGGAAGTTGCCGATGGGCTGCACCAGCTTGACCTTGCCGTTGTAGCCAGCCTTCTCGTTGGCGATATCATAGAAATAGTCCACGAATGCGCGCAGGAAGTTACCCTCGCCAAACTGCATGACCTTGACAGGGGCATCCTTGAGGATGTAGCCGTTGTAGCCGGTCTCAGACAGAACCTTGTAATTCAGAGTTTCCATATCACGTGTTCTCCTTTTAGCTTGCTTTGCTTCTCTCCGGGGCACCCTTTTGTGCCCCGCACTCTGTCTCTATTGTATGCTGTTGTATACAAAGAAGTCAAGTGTTTTTTGCCAGATTTTTGGCCCAAAACAGGCCATTTTTATAAATTCCAGCGTTTTTTACAAGGAAAAGTCTGAAAATTTGTCAGTTTTTCAGTTGTATACATTATCGTTTTCCGCTATACTAAAGATAGGCTTAACACGCCCTGCGTGGGCGCTGTTAAAGGTACCCCATAGTGATATATTAGTACATTAGAATGAAAAGGAGTTTTCGACCCATGAAAGCATTTATGGACAAGGAATTCATGCTCCAGTCTCCTGTGGCTCAGCATCTGTATCACACCTACGCTGCTGATATGCCCATCTGCGACTATCACTGCCATATCTCCCCGAAGGAGATCTACGAGAACCGCCGCTTTGAGAACATCGCTCAGGTGTGGCTGGGTGGCCGCCAGCCCGATGGCTCTCTGGCAGGCGACCACTACAAGTGGCGCGTGATGCGTTCCAACGGCGTGCCCGAGGAGTACATCACCGGCACCAAGCCCGACCGCGAGCGTTTCCAGAAGTTTGCCGAGGCTCTGCCCATGTGCGTTGGCAACCCCATGTACCACTGGTGCCACCTGGAGCTGCGCAAGTTCTTCGGCTATCAGGGTGTGCTGAACGGCGACACCGCTGAGGAAGTCTGGAACCTGTGCAACGACAAGCTGCAGCACGACGACAGCATGACTGTCCGCGGCCTGATCGAGCAGTCCAATGTTGCTTTCATCGGCACCACCGACGACCCCATCGATGATCTGGCATGGCACAAGAAGATCAAGGAAGATCCTTCCATCAAGTTCACCGTTGCTCCCTCCTTCCGCCCCGACAAGGCCATCAACATCCAGAAGCCCGGCTTCGTGGAGTACATGGGCAAGCTGGCTCAGGTCGTTGGCAAGGAAAAGCTGGAGTGCATCAACTGCGTCACCGACGCTCTGACCCAGCGCATCGAGTTCTTTGCCGAGATGGGCTGCCGCGCATCTGACCACGGCCTGGACTATGTGCCCTACCGTGAGGCCACCAAGGAAGAGGTCAACGCCATCTACCAGAAGGCTATGGCCGGTGAGGCTGTGACCGCTGAAGAGGCTGAGAAGTACCAGACCTACATCCTGATCCACCTGGGCAAGCAGTATCACCGCCTGAACATCGCCATGCAGCTGCACTACAACTGCCTGCGCGGTGTCAACCGTAAGATGAACGCCCTGCTGGGACCCGATACCGGTTTCGACATGATCAACACTGCCAAGTGCGGCGGCGAGATCGCTGCTCTGCTGAGCGCCCTGAACGACACCGATGAGTGCCCCAAGGTCATCATCTACAGCCTGAACCCCGCTGACAACGAGCAGATCGGCACCATTCTGGGCTGCTTCCAGAATGATGAGATTCCCGGCAAGATCCAGCACGGCTCCGGCTGGTGGTTCAACGACCAGAAGATCGGCATGGAGAACCAGATGAAGAGCCTGGCAAACCTGGGCCTGCTGGGCAACTTTGTTGGTATGCTGACCGACAGCCGCAGCTTCCTGAGCTACACCCGCCACGACTACTTCCGCCGCATCCTGTGCAACCTGATCGGCCAGTGGGTCGAGGATGGCGAGTATCCCAACGATGAGAAGGCTCTGGAGAAGATCGTCAAGGGCATCTGCTTCGACAACGCAAAGCGTTACTTCGCTCTGTAAGCAGCGCCTCTGCATCCCCTTTCCATAACTCGTAAAAGCGCTCTGCCGGTTTGCCCCGGCAGGGCGCTTTTTTCTTGTGCAGCCGTATTCATAAAAATGTAACTTGCATTCTGTCGTCAAATCGGGTAGGATAACGTTGAATCAAAACCGAAGGGGAACGTGAAGATGCTGAAACGTTTTGTAAAGCGGCTGCTCAGCTGCCTGCTGCTGGCGGCGCTGTTTGTATTGGTGGTCATTGGCGGAACACTGGGCGTGCAGGGCTGGCGGCTCTACCGCGCCACAGCGGCACAAAAGCCCATTGCCGGCCTCTACGATGAGATCAGCTCCCGGCCAGGCTTTGCCAGCTGTGACCAGCTGCCCCAGACCTATATCGATGCGGTTATTTCCGTGGAAGACAGCCGGTTTGAAAGGCACCACGGCATCGACCCGGCGGCCATTGTCCGGGCGCTCTGGGCCGACCTGCGCACCCGCTCTCTGGCCGAGGGCGGCAGCACCCTGACCCAGCAGCTGGCCAAGAACGAGCTGTTCACCCAGGAAAAGCAGATGGCCCGCAAGGCAGCGGAAATGTTTGCCGCCAGGGACATCGAGGATTACTACTCCAAACAGCAGATCTTTGAGATGTACGCAGGCAGCTGCTACTTCGGCAACCAGTGGTCCGGCGTGGCACAGGCTGCGCAGGGCTACTTTGGCAAACCCACCCGGGAGCTGACCCGCGCCGAGTGTGTGGTGCTGGCCGGCCTGCCCAACGCGCCCTCGGTCTACGCCGCCAACGGGGAGCTGGCCCGCAGGCGCGCGCTCGTGGTGGTGGAGCGGATGGAGCGCGTCAAAAAGCTGACCCACACCCAGGCACTGGAGCTTCGGGATGAAGTCAGTGCCCTGCCCCTTTGGTGAGAAAAAACAGAATTTATCCGGGTTTTCCATAAAAACACCCCTCTCCGTCCGTGCAGCTGCACAGCGGAGAGGGGTGATTTTATGCGATCAATCAATAAGGTTCACGAACACCGGGCAGAGCACTGCGGTCAGCACACCGGCCACGGCGATGGACAGGCCGCTCATGGCACCTTCCACCTCACCCATCTGCAGAGCCTTGCTGGTGCCCACGGCATGGGCCGAGGTGCCAATGCCCACGCCCTTGGCAATGGGGTCGGTGATGTGAAACGCCTTGCAGACCGTCTCGGCCAGCAGGTTGCCCACGATGCCCGTCAGGATGACGATGGCACCGGTCAGGGCCGCAATGCCGCCCAGCTCTGCAGCTACATCCATGCTGATGGCGGTGGTCACGGATTTGGGCAGCAGGGTGGCGTACTGCTCCTGGGTCAGGTGCAGCGCCAGTGCCAGTGCCAGCGCGCTGCCCAGGCTGACCAGCGTGCCCACCGAGATGCCCGCAATGATGGCCGCGGCGTTTGCCTTGAGCAGGTCGAGCTTTTCATACAGCGGAATGGCCAGCGCCACGGTGGCGGGCAGCAGCAGGTAGTTCACCGGGGCGGCGCTGACCTTGTAGTCGGCATAGGGGATGCCGCATACCGACAGGAAAACGATCACAAAGATCGCACCCAGCAGCAGCGGGTTAAAAAATGCCTTTCCGGTCACTCTGTTCACAAGGGCTCCCAGTGCAAAGGCGGCCAGTGTCAGCAGCACACCCCAGGCAACAGAGCCCGAAAGGAACTCATTCAGCAATTCCATCATCGGCAGCAGTCTCCTTGTTCTTTTTGCGGCTGGTCAGAGCCTGGGTGGTCTTTCCGGCGGTCACCATGACCAGAACCGTGACCGGGATGATGGCGATGATGATGGGCAGCAGCATCTCCCCCATCTCCGCCCACAGCTCCATCACGCCTGCGGCGGCGGGCACAAAGAGCAGCGGGAAGATACCAGTGAGGAACACGCCCACCTCTTTTACATCCTCCAGCTGGATCAGCCGGAAGTTCAGGGCCAGCAGCAGAAGCACAAGCCCGTACACACTGGCCGGAACCGGCAGCGGCAGTACGGCATGACATACTTCCCCCAGAAAGCAAAACGCGAGGATACGCGCAAATTGAAACAGATAATTCGTAAAAAATCCCCCTTGTCTAACAGCTAAGTCAAAATTATAGTCCAAAACCTCCGGGGGCGCAACAGCAATATCTGACAAGGATTGTTGTATTTTGCCGGAAAAACTGTGGAAAAGAAAAGGGCCCGGCAGAAAGCGCACACCCACGTGCCGCGATCTGCCGGGCCGATGCACCGCAAAGCGGTGTTTTTCTGTATTTCCCGCACGCTCCCTCAGTTCCGCAAAACAGCTTCGATCCGTTCCTTGTCCAGCCCTTCGCCGATGACGATGAGCACCTCCTGCCCTGCCGGAATGGGGGCTGCGGTCAGGCCGTCGGCGGTGGCATTCAGCTCCACCCAACCGGCGGCATCCTGCACAAAGCCCTTGACCCGCAGCACCCGGCCGCAGGCGGCATCCGTGAACAGGCTGGGAATGCGTGCTTCCAGCTGCTGCCGGGGCAGGCCCAGCTCGAGGAAATACGCCGAGCCGAATGCATCGTGCGCATCAAAGCAGAGCTTTTCGCAGTCGGCATGCTGATAGCCGCAGGCATCCAGCGCCGCAAGATCCGCATCCTCCAGGTCGGCCCAGTCCTTGATCAGAAAATCTTCTTCCGCCAGGGTGCGGCTGCACTTGCAGGCCGCAAGGGCACGCTTCAGGTGGTCGATGGCGCTTTCCCGCTGGGCCTGGGTGGCCAGCTGACTGCGGGAGAGCAGGATGCGTCCGGCGCTGGCGGCTTCCGATGCCAGAATGTACTCTGCCTGCGGGGAAAGCGTCTCGGGCAGCAGGGCATCCACAACGGCAAACACATTGCCCAGTGTATACCACCGATCCAGCGGCTCATCCCGCAGAACATCAAAAAACTCGTCCACATCAAAAATGCCGCTGGGCTCCACCACCACCCGGTCGAACCCGCGCATGGCCATTGAGATGAGCTTGGTGCGCATCCGGCGCTGGTGGGTATCACAATCACACCCGCCGCTGATGGTCTCGATCTCGCAGCGTTCCGCCAGCAGATCCTGCACCAGCATGGCATCCACGTTCACAGCGCCAAAGTCATTTTCCAGAATGCAGACATGATGCCCCTGTGCGGTCAGATATGCAGCATATCTGCGCAGGAACGTTGTCTTGCCCGCACCCAGAAAACCGGTGATGAGATCGACCTGTACCATACGTTCCTCCTTATGCGTGGTTGAAGCCCTTGCCGAACACCTCAGTGGTACTCAGCATGGACATGAAGGCGTTCAAGTGCTGTTTGTGGATAAAATCCTGCAGCTGGTCGGCCTCGCGGCGGGTCAGGGTGGTGTAGATGATGTAGTGGGGCTTATCGGTATAAGCGCCGAAGCAGGGCGTATAGGTTGCGCCGCGCACCAGCTTGCGCATGACAAAATCACAGATCGGCTTCCTGTCGTCGCAGACGATGAGGATGGCCTTGCACATCTTGATCTTTTCCAGCACAGCATCAATGACCAGCGATTTCACGGTCAGACCCACGAAGGAATAGAGGGCGGTGTACAGGTCGAACACAAAGCAGGCCGCAATGACCATGAACAGGTCAGTCAGGAACAGCGCCACCGCCACGTTGTGGATGTGGGTATACTTTTCCACAATGAGGGCAATGACATCCGTGCCGCCGGAGGAAGCACCCACATTGAACAGCAGCGCCGACGCAATGGCCGGCAGGGCAATGGCAAACAGCAGGTCGAGCATGGGCTGGTCGCTCAAAGGGCCGCGCAGGGGGCAGATCTTTTCCAGCACCATCAGCTCCAGCGACATGACCACAGTGGCATAGCCGGTGGTCATGGCAAACTTTTTGCCCAGAAAGATCAGGCCCACCCCCAGCAGGATCATGTTGGCCGCCGAGGAAAAGGCCGAAGCCGACAGCGGGGTGAGCTTGGCCGCCAGCGCCGCCATACCGGTCACGCCGCCAAAGACAAAGTTGTTGGGGAATTTGAAAAAGTACACACCCACCGACATGATGGAAATGCTCAACGTGATCATTGCATACTGCTTGACATATTCAATGACCTTGTTCCGCATGGAAGATTCCGCGTTCGTATCCATAAAATTTACCGTTCAATACTCCTTTTTGTGTTTCGCAGCCCAAACAGACAGGCTGTACCGGAAATATTGTAACACGGAACGCCCCGGGGTCAAGGGCAAATTCCACACACGCCGTCTTTTGCGGGTGAAAACTGTCAACTCCACCAAAATTCTCCCTCAAATTTCAGCGGTTCTCCCATCGGGAACTGTTCTCTCACCTGTCTCAGCTGAAACAGCTTGCCAACAAGCTGCGCAATACCCTTGGCTGACACGCAAAAGCGGCCCCGGAGAGTTTTCCTTCTCTCCGGGGCCGCGTTCTGTTCCGGCTCAGCCGAACAGCTTTTTTGTGTTGTGGGTGTAGACCGAGAGCACCAGGCCCACACAGATGTACAGCATCAGCACCGAGCTGCCGCCCGCCGAATAGAACGGCAGGGTGACACCGATCACGGGCAGGACGCGCAGGTTCATGCCCACGTTCACGGCGATCTGGGCCATCAGAGCGCCGCCGATGCCGGCGCAGATGAAGGTGCCCAGCAGGTCCTCGCTGCGGGCACCGGTGAGGAAGGTCTTGATGACCAGTGCAAACAGCACGCCCAGCACCACGCAGCAGCCCACAAAGCCCGCTGCGTTGCCGATCCAGCTCAGGATGAAATCGTTGTGGGCGTTGGGCACGCTGTAATAACTGCCGCCAAACAGCCCATTGCCAAAGATGCCGCCCGAGCCCAGTGCGATCTCGCCGCGCTGCTGCTGGTAGATGATGTTCTTCCAGATGGTCTCGCTGGGGGCCCAGCCGGTCTTGTTATCGGGATCGATGACAGCAAGGATGCGGTACCACTGGTATCCCTTGCCGATCTTATCGCTGAAAAAGGCGAACGCCGTCGCCATAGCCACTGCCGCCGCCGAGACCGCCCCCAGGATATACTTCCAGCTCAGGCCCGCCGCAAACATCATGCAGCAGCCGATGATGGCATAGATGATGGCGGTGCCGTCGTCGCCCTGAACATGGATGATGAGGATGGGCACGGCCAGATGCAGCAGCAGCTTGCCCAACTCCTTTGGCTCGTTGAGCCGGGTGCGCACATTGTTCAGGTGCATGGCAAAAGTCAGGATAAAGCTGATCTTGGCCAGCTCTGTGGGCTGCAGGGTAAAACCTCCCAGCTTGTACCAGGAATAGTTGTCGGTATCGCCTGCGTTGTAGCCGATGGTCAGCGGGCCGATGCTCACATTGCGCAGCACCAGCGTGGGCAGCACCATGCCCCAGGTCAGGGCCACGTGCACCGGCCACACCTTCACCAGGCTGCGGTAATCGATATTGGACAGCAGCACCGCAATGACCAGCCCGATGAGGGCTGCACCTGCCTGCACCGCCGCCCGGCGGTAATCGCCCAGACCGGTGATCTGGCCTGTGATCTCATCCACGGCAAAGCCATTGCCCTGCTTGGCTGCCCAGCTCGAAAGCGCTGTCACAGCCATCACGCTGCTGAAGATGCACAGCAGCAGGTAAGTTTTATCGGTGCGCTTGAAGTAGCGCCGAATGTTTTCCAAACGAAAACACCTCTTTCTTTCATTGGATCGCCCGCTCAGGTCTGCTTCACTCGTCCGCAATGCCAGAGAGGGCGTATACCGCTCCATTATGTAATATAAGTATACCGCACCGCCCATTTCTGCGCAAGATTGCGGAAGTTTTTTCCACAGATCTTTTCATCCTGTGACAACTCTGCAAAATATTTGCCGCAGCCTTGACAAAGCCCTGTCTACCTTCTAAAATGGAAGCAGGAGACCTGCTTTTTCGGCAGGATTTTTCCGGAGGAACTTCCAAGATGAAAACAAATTCTCATCGCTTTCTGTGCGCGCTCTGCGCACTGACTGTTTTTATTTCCGCGCTCTTCCCTGCTTCTGCCTTTGCCGCACAGGCAGCCGACACCGTGGCCCAGACCACGCTGACCACAGCCGATGCTCAGGAGATGCAGCAGGCCGACAGCGCCGTGACCGCCCTGACCGGCAGCGACGCTTACGCTGAGATGACCCGTGCCCAGCGGCTGGATGCCGCCGTGGCACAGCTGCAGCAGCTGGCCGAGGAAGGGCTTGTTTCGGCGCGCTCTCTCCATGTGGACAAAGAAAACGGCATGATCAGCTTTGCGTACAGCTGCGGCGCGCTGGGCGGCGTTCTGGTGGAGGACCCGGACGAAGAGAATACTCCCTTCGTTCCTTCCGAACTGCCCGCTGTGGATCTGCACGAAATGTCCAACGCCCCGCAGGGTGATCTGGGCAGCGCCATGATCTACTACGCCTTTGACAACACCGTGAACAGCTCCCGCTACCCGTACTACTCCTATATGAAGGGCTTCTGGACCGCGATGGGTCTGCACACCCGCATCGATAGCACAGTCACCGTCTCTGACCTGAAACGGATGAACGATTACGGGCTGTGCATCCTCAGCGCCCACGGCTCCTACTACACCTACACCTCCGGTTTTCTGTTCAAGCAGACCCGTACCGAGCCGGTCATCCTGCTGACAGAGGAATCGGATTTCTACAAGGACCTCTACTATGGCATCGATCTGCTGACCCACCGGGTCATCAAGATCAACGGCCTGTACTGCATCACGCCCAGCTTTTTCCAGGCGGCATACCGGGGCGGCCAGCTCAAGGACACCGTAGTGCTCTCCGAGACCTGTGAGTTCCTTGGCGTGAGCGGCAGTCTGGATACCTCCATGGCCGATGCCCTGCTGGCCGGTGGTGCCAAAGCAGTGGCAGGCTATGTGAACAACGTCTACACCGTGTATTCCCGCAGTATGCTGTGGGATACCGTCAATCACCTGATCCTGGGCCAGACCCTGCAGGAATCCGTTCAGCACTCCATGGATACCTATGGTGCGGATGATCTGGTCTGGTACAACGCGCAGGGCGGCAAGCGCCCCCATGCGGCGGCAGCTTACCCGCTGCTGTTCGGCGATGTTGGGGTCCGGCTGATCGAACCGAACGCGGCACCTGCCCCGCAGGAAGTACAGCAGGCCGCTTGAGCGTTGCACTTTTGCTCGATTTATATTATACTGGGGGATGGCAGAAGCTTCTGTCATCCCTTTTGATTTACCTCTCAGTCTGCTTCGCAGACCGCTGGCAAAACGGTTTCGTTTCTGCTGAACTCCTGAAGTTTGATCAAATAATCGAGGTATCCTATGAGCGAATATATTACACACTCCAGAGAAGAAACGGTGGCGCTTGGCCGGAAGCTGGCGGCAGTGCTGCCGGACGGGGCCTTGATCGCCTTCACCGGCGGTCTGGGCGCGGGCAAGACCGCCTTTTGTGAGGGCCTGGCCGAGGGACTGGGCTGCACCGACCCGGTCAGCAGCCCCACCTTTGCCATCGTCAACTATTACCGCGGCCCCCGCCCGCTGGCCCACTTCGACCTCTACCGCATCTCCACCGAGAACGACCTGTGTGCCGCCGGTTTTTACGATTATCTGGATCAGGGTGCCATTGTGGCCGCTGAGTGGAGCGAAAACTTCGCCGATCTGCTGGCCCCGGAAAACCCGATCCATATCAACATTGACCGGGTGGATGACACCACCCGCCGCATCACCATCGAGGGGGTCAGCGTATGAATATCTTAGCCGTAGACACCGCCGGTAAAACACTGGGCGTGGCCCTGCTGCAGGACGACCGCCTGAAGTACGAGTGCTATCTGGACGGTGGCATGACCCACAGCGAGACCCTGATGCCGCTGGTGGATCACTGCCTGAAGCTGTGCGGCCTGACCTGTGCAGACATCGACCTGTTCGGTGTGAACGCAGGCCCCGGCAGCTTTACCGGCCTGCGCATCGGACTGGCCGCCGTCAAGGGGCTGGCTTTCCCCCGGGAGACCCTCTGTGCCCCGGTCTCCACACTGGAAGCGCTGGCCGCTGCCCACACCGGCGAGGGCACCGTGCTCTGCGCGCTGGATGCCCGCCGCGCCCAGGTGTACAGCGCCGCTTTTGACCTGGCCACCCACACCCGCCTGCTGGATGACGATGCCCGGGCTGTGGCTGACCTTGCCCAATTTGTAGAAAATTGCAAAAAGCCCCTGTTTTTTGTTGGTGATGGCGCATCTCTGTGCTATAATAAATACAGCAATGTTCCGGGCGTGCTCACTGTTCCGCCGGAGCTGCGGGGCGGCCGGGCCGCTGCCGTGGCCCTGGTGGCCAAGCAGATGGCCCAGCGGGGCGAAGCCGTTCTGCCTGAGGCCCTGCTGCCGGATTATCACCGCCTGAGCCAGGCCGAGCGGGAACGCGCCGAGCGCCTTGCTGCCGAGGCCGCTGCCCGGAACAACGATACGGAAAACGGAAAGGATTGAAATTTCTCATGGCAAAACCCATTGCACTTGCCGCCGACCATGGCGGTTTTGAACTGAAGGAAGCCGTCAAGGCTCACCTGGACGAGCTGGGGCTGGAGTATATCGACTTTGGCACCCACAGCACTGCCAGCGTGGATTACCCCGATATGGCACTGCCTGCCTGTGACGCTGTGGTCAGCGGCCAGTGCGACAAAGCCCTGCTGTTCTGCGGCACCGGTGTCGGCATCAGCATGGCCGCCAACAAGGTCAAGGGCATCCGCGCCTGCTGCTGCTCCGACAGCTTCAGCTGCGAGTACACCCGCCGCCACAACGATGCCAACGCCCTGTGCATGGGCGGCCGCGTTGTCGGCCCCGGCCTTGCCTGCCAGCTGGTGGATCTGTTCCTGAACACCCCGTTTGAGGGCGGCCGCCACGAAAAGCGCATTGCAAAACTGATGGCAATCGAAACCCGATAAACATAAAAAGGAGCGTGTATTTATGACCCCTATGATCGTTGAGCATCCCCTGCTGCAGCACAAGCTGAGCATCCTGCGCAACAAGCAGACCGGTACCAAGGAGTTCCGTGATCTGGTCGGCGAGATCGCAACCCTGCTGTGCTACGAGGCCACCCGTGACCTGCCCATGGAGGAGGTCGAGATCGAGACCCCCATCACCATGGCAAAGACCAAGGTGCTGGCAGGCCGCAAGCTGGCTCTGGTGCCCATCCTGCGTGCAGGCATGGGTATGCTGGACGGTATGCTGACCCTGCTGCCCGCTGCAAAGGTCGGCTTCATCGGCCTGTACCGCAACGAGGAGACCCTGCAGCCCGTGGAATACTTCTGCAAGCTGCCCCAGGATATCGCCGAGCGTGATGTTCTGGTTCTGGACCCCATGCTGGCAACCGGCGGCAGCGCCATTGATGCCATTACCCAGATCAAGAAGCACGGCGCAAAGCGCATCAAGTTCATCGGTCTGATCGCTGCTCCGGAAGGCATTGAGGCCCTGCACAAGGCTCACCCCGATGTTGACATCTACCTGGGCGCTAAGGACGACCACCTGAACGAGAACGGCTACATCGTTCCCGGTCTGGGCGATGCCGGCGACCGCATCTACGGCACGAAGTAAATCTGAATCAACAAAAAGTGGACGGTTCACACGAACCGCCCACTTTTTGTTTACTCAGATATTACCGCCCGCGGCCACCGCCGCCGCCATGGAAGGAGCCGCCGCCTGCGTGGAAGCTGCCGCCCCCGCCAAAGCTGCCGCCGGAGCGTCCGCCGCCCATGCCGCCAAAGGAACCACCGCCGAAGCCGCCGCCCCCACGGGGAGGACGCGGCCCGCCGCCGCGGGGCGGTCTGGGCCCGCGCGGGCCACGGGGGCCGCCGGGGCCCCAATCATCATACGGAGGTCTGCGCCGCCGTCTGCTGCCCAGGCCGTAGCCCAGCCCGAAACCGAAGAAGGGGCCAAACCCGCCGCCGCCAAAGCCGCGCCGGATGCCGCCGAAGATGGAGGTCAGGGCAAACACCACGATCACCACTGCCAGAAGGGTGAGGAAGGGCGATTGATAGGATGCTGCCGGGGCCTCATAGTAATCATTTCTGTTGTTATAACCATCCGTATTTCCGTTACTGACCATGCCGGTGGTCCCGCTCAGGGTCACACCGTAGAGATCGGCAATGGTGCTGGCCACATTGTTGGCACAGGTGGTCACAGCCGCGTCATAATCGCCCGCCGCAAAGGAATCCTCCATGGTCTGGGCAATGGCGCTGGCCTGCTTTTCCAGCATGGTATTGCGGAAGCCATCGCCGGTGGCAAGGTAATAGTCGCCATCAGTGTACTGCTGGGACTGCATGACCAGCAGGATCAGCACACCGTTGTTTTTGCTGGAGCTGCCCAGCCCCCAGGTGTTGGCGGCCTGCACGGCGTAATCCTCCGTAGATAAACTTCCCGTATAATCCACAGTCAATACGCCGATCTGTGCACCCTCGCACTGCTGAGTGAGCTGTGCATTCAGGTTCTCAATGGCCGTTTTGGTACTGCTGCTCAGGATGTTGGCATCATCCACCACGCACTGACTGCTGGGCAGATCGGGCAGCTGGGCCTTGGTGGCCGCAAAGGCGGCGGGCACCAGAGCCGTCAGGCTGACGGTCAGCACCACGAACAGGGCGCAGATGCGGGCGGCAAATCGTTTCATCGTTTTCATGCGAAGGGTTCCACCTCCTGTACGCCGAACAGCCTGCCCAGCATACTGGCCGGGAAGCCGCCGACATCGTTCTGATACTCATACACTGCATCATTGTACTGCAGATTACCAATGATGGTGTCTGCGCTGTTGAACTGGCCGTACTGGCCCTGCACTGCCCCCATCTTCATGGGGTCAGCGGCCTGCTCCTGCATTTTTGCGTAGAGCTGGTCGATCACCGTGCCCAAAGCCTCATTGGCCTGATAGAGGGCGTGCATGGCACTGCCCTGATAATAGGGCAGCGCGGTCAGGGACTGCTTTTTGCTGCCGTTCTGCACTGCTTCCAGGCAGGCAGAGAAATCATCCAGCGCTGCCTGTGCGGCCTGCACCTCGCCGCTGTCGGCCCCCAGCGTGTTTGCGCCGGTGGTGATGATATTTGCCGCCGTGTTGGCACGGGTGGTCAGCTCCTCGCTCAGGGCATAGCCGTTGTCGGCCGAAACGCCGGTGGTGAACCACTGGCGGGCCTCGTTATACTTCCCCCTGACCTTGGCACCGCCAAAGCCCACGAACGCCGCCAGCATCACCACCACGCTCAGCACAAGGGCTGTGCCCTGCTTTGCCAGTGCGGCGGGCAGCGCCTTTTCCAGCCCGGCCAGCTTCTGCTGCAAGGGGGTCAGGCGCACTGCCTCGGTGTCCGGGCGCTTTGCCTCGCGGTAGCTGCCGCTGTCAAAGCCGCCGGGCGTTTGATTCTGTTCTCTGGAAAAATCAGCGTTTGCCATTTCAGCTCCGGATCTCCATCATCTTTTGTTTCAGCTCGTCCTCGATGCGGGTCAGCTCCTGCTCGGCAGCCACACGCTTTGCGCGGCCCTCGGTCTGGATCTTGTTCAGCTCGTCCAGGGTCTCGATCAGGCTCTTGTTGGTCTGCTGCAGGGTCTCGATATCCACCACGCCGCGCTGGCTCTCCTTGGCGGTCTCGATGGTGCCCATCTTGAGGGCATCGGCATTCTTCTTGAGCAGGTCGTTGGTCATGTCGGTCACGGCACGCTCGGCCTGCATGGCCTTCTGAGTGTGAGCCAGACCCAGCGCCAGCACCATCTGGTTCTTCCACAGCGGGATAGTGTTGACGATGGTGGACTGGATTTTCTCAGCCATCATGGTGTTGTTGTTCTGCAGCAGGCGGATCTGGGGGCCCATCTGCAGGCTGATGTTCCGGGTCAGCTCCAGATCGTACAGCTTTTTCTCAAAGCGCTCGCACTGGTCTGCCAGGTCGCGGGCGGCCTGAGCATCCTCGGGCAGGCCGGACTGCTTGGCCTTGTCCATGGCCTGCTGCAGCTCGGTTGCACGGACCTCGGCCAGCTTTTTCTTGCCGGCCAGGATATACATGCTCAGCTCCTTGAAGTAGGCCATGTTCAGCTCGTACATCTTATCCAGCATGGCGATGTCTTTCAGCAGCTGGACCTGATGGCCCTCCAGCATGGACTGGATGTTCTCCACGTTGGTCTCGGCCTTGTTGTACTTGGTCTTCAGGTTGTCCAGCTCATTGCCCTTCTTTTTGAAGAAGCCCAGAATGCCCTTCTGCTGCTCCTCATTGGCATCAAAGTTCTTCAGCTCCCCGATGAGGTTGGTGATCATATCGCCCACCTCGCCCAGATCCTTGGTGGATACCTTGGCCAGAGCAGCCTCGGAGAAATCGCCGATCTTCTTCTGGCAGGCGGAGCCATACTGCAGCACCTGCTGGCTGTTGGTGATATCGATCTTTTCCGCAAAGGAATCCACCATTGCCTGCTCCTCAGGGGTCAGCTGCACCTCTGGCTGCTGGGCCGCCGGGGCGGGCTCAGGCTTTTTCTCCTCAGCTGCCTCCGGGGTGGGGTCCAGCGTCAGGGTGGGCACTGCAGGAGCATCGAGGTCGAAGTTCAGAGTGTTGTTGTCAGCCATTGTTGATTCCATCCTTTCCAATTACGACAGCGCCTGCCGCCTATCGGCGTGCGCTATTTTCTAACCGGTTTGCCAAGGGCTCCCCCTTCGGGGGAGCTGGCAAAGCCGTCAGGCTTTGACTGAGAGGGTTGTTACAATCCCTGCCCTTTCAGCATATTCTGCAAAACGGTCAGGTCTGCCGAGAGGTCCATGCTCTCGGCAGCATACAGGGCATCCAGCTGATTTTCAAATGCCGTGGCAATGGAGGCTGCGTTGTGTTCCACCTCCGCGCGGATGGAGGCGGCATTCTCGCCCCGTACCCCCTGCTTTGCCAGCTTGGCGTACTGCTGCAGCACGTTCACGGCATCGGGCAGATAGTAATTGGCAAACCGCCGCACCTGCTTTGCCTTGGCGGGGGTGGCTTCCACCGTTTCCACAATGGAGCGGCCTGCCTTTTCCATCCGGGCCATGGCGGCGGAGAGCTGCGGGTCCGGCAGGGCTTCGTTCAGGGCATGGAGGGTGTCCAGCTGCTGCTGCATCTCGGTCAGCATGGCATCCACATCGTCCACACCGGTATGGAAAGGCACTTCCGTTTCCACCACCCGGGGCGGGCAGATCTTTTTGGCCCCGGCAAAGGCCAGCACAGCCGCGCCCAGCGCCGCCAGCAGTGCCCACAGCCGATAGACCGGAAGCACGGCACACAGCACCACAAATGCCAGCGCCGCCGCGTAGTACGGCAGGACGCTGGGCTTCCGGGTGCGAATGATCTTGCTCATGGGTTCCTCCTTTTCCGGGAGCTGCGCTCCCTGTATCTTTCATAATAAATCCTTTTCCAGCGGGGCGCAAGCGTTTCACGAATTATTTACAGGTTTGAAATCGAAATGTCAAACCTCTCAGGCGCTTGCACGCCAGCTCCCCTCATAGGGGAGCCATTGGCATATCGGGTAAGTCCGCACGGCATTCAAGGAAGAATCCAGTCCGACAATTCTTTCTGCCAGATCTCCCGTAATTTTTCCGGCCTGCAGGCGGCATTGGCGGGGCTGGTGCTGGGCAGCCTGACCGCTGGAATGCCGCTGACCGGCTCGAGATACTTTGTATAGATCTTATATGCCGTGGCCCCGTTGCAAAAAACAGCCTCAATGGGCGCTTTTGCCAGCAGACCGGCAATATCATTGGGCACCACGTCCCGGATGGACGCATCCGACGCGCCGGTGATGGTACAGCTTTCCAGCGTATCCCACAGGGCCAGCCCGTGGCGCAGGATGATCTGCTTTTTTGCTTCGATGTCCTCCCGGGCGGGCACAGGCTCCCCGGTCAGGGCCGCCAGCATGGGCCAGAAGCGGTTTTGCGGGTGGCCGTAGTAGAAGGACATTTCCCGGCTCTTGGGGCTGGGCCAGGTGCCCAGGATCAGCGCCCGGCTGTATTTATTGTAGACCGGTGCAAAGCTCACTGCTTTTCCTCCGCGGCTTCCATCTGGCCCCAGGGAGAGCCAAGTTCATGGCCCGAGGGCTCCGCACGGGGGCCGTTGAACCACAGCTCCTCAATGAGGGCGGCAAGGCCGTCCTCCCGCACATCCCCGATGATGCGGTCTGCGGCTTCCTTGGCATCGTCTGAACCGTTGGCCATACAGCAGCCCAGTCCCGCCGCCTTCAGCATCCCCACATCATTGGCGGAATCGCCCGCCGAAACAGCATCGGCCAGCGTCAGCCCCACAGTTTCACACAGGTCAGCCAGACCCACCCCCTTATCAATGCCCTCCCGGACGATATCATAGCAGTGCCAGCTGCCCTCACGCACAGCACCCACCATCATAAAACGGAGATTCAGGTGGCCGTACTTCCGGTTGAACGCCTCCAGCGCCTCATCGGGCAGGCAGGCAAAGGCGGCATGGGGCATATCGATGAGATGGCGGTCCTGATCCTCGCCGTCCTTGCAGGTCAGGTGCGTACATTTCCTCATTGGTCATCGGGTGCTCGGCGATGATCGCGCCGTCCCTGTCCACCACGCAGGCTCCGTTGTTGGTGATGGCGTAGTCGAACCGAATGCCGCCCAGCTGCTGCTTGTTGATCACGCAGTAGCCGCGGCCGGTGCTCAGCACAAATTTGCCGCCTGCGGCCTGCATCTTTTTCACGGCCTTGACCACCGCCGGGCGGGGACAGGGCTCACCAAAGGGAACAAGGGTATTGTCGAAATCGCTTGCCAGAAGTTTATATTGCATAGTTGCTCCTATTTCAGCATCCTCACCCTCTCAGGCCGCTTCGCGTCCAGCTCTCCCAAAGGGAGAGCTTTTGACATAATCGGAAACTTCCCAAAGACTGTCAAGACCTCCCACTTTGGGGGAGGTGGCATCGCGCAAGCGATGACGGAGAGGGTGAACCATTTTATCGTTTTGATACTGTCTAGTATAACACAAAACGCCGCTCCGGGATATCCCGAAACGGCGTTTTGACTGAATATTTTACTTTAACCGAAAATGGCTACCACAATCTGTATCCCAACACCCACAGCCGCACCGGCAGCCCAGGTCAGGCCGGTGATAAAGAGGTTCTGCTTCCAGGAGGGGTTTGCCCGCCAGAGAACGGCCAGGCCCACGCCCGCGCCGGTGCACAGCCCTGCCACCAGACTGGAAAAGCGGAGGGCTCCCTCCACATAGAGCTGGGTCAGCAGGACGCTGGCGGCACAGTTGGGGATCAGCCCCACCAGTGCGGCCACCACCGGCTGGAAGAAACCCATCCGGCCCAGAGCGTCGGCAAAGACATCCTCACCCACGCCCTCCACAATGAGGCCGAACACCAGACTGAACACAAAGATGAACACGAAGATCTCCAGCGTGTGGCGAAGGGCGGCTTTCCAGATGGGGGCTGGCTTGCCCTCCTCATCGCTGTGCTCCTCGTGGCAGTCGATCTCATCGGCGCTGCCGGTATAGCCGCCCCGCAGGCTCCTGGGCAGAACACCCCGCAGGACAAAATCCAGCACCAGGCCCACCGCAATGGCGTAGAGCACCTTGATGACCATGAGCAGCACCAGCTTATCCCAGTAGGCAGGCATGGAGACCAGCAGCGGAACCGCTTCATCGCTGGTGGCGAGGAACACGGCCATCAGCGTGCCCAGGCTGATGACCCGGGACGCATAGAAATTGGACGCAATGGCAGAGAAACCGCACTGTGGCACACAGCCCAGCAGCGCCGCCGGAACAGAGCCCCAGCGTCCGCCCCCCGCCAGAATGGCTTCGATGCGTTCGCCGTGGCGGTTCTCCACATATTCAATGAACAGATAGGCCAAAAACAGGAAGGGCAGCATCTTGGCGGTGTCCACCAGAGATTCGCCCAGAACATCCAGAAACAATTCCATTTGATACTCCAAAAACAACTGTAATGTGCTTCATTGCAGTAAATTGCAATCAATTTGCATTTTCGTGCAAGGGAGATTATACACGCTTCGGATGCAAATTGCAAGAGGAATTTGCAAAAAGTTTGCATTTTTGTTTTTGGGAGAACGAAAATGCCCTCTCCGTCAAGGCCGCAGGCCTTGCCAGCTCACCCTTCGGGAGAGGTGGCAGCGCGTTCACGCTGACAGAGAGGGCGATTCATTTCAGATCAGATCTCGGCCAGGATCGCATCACCCATGGCAGTGCAGCCCAGGCAGGTGCAGCCTTCGCTCATGTTGTCTGCTGTGCGCAGGCCCTTGTCCAGCACCTTGTTCACGGCGTTCTCAATGGCATCGGCTTCCTCAGTCATGCCAAAGGAGTAGCGCAGCATCATGGCGGCAGAGAGGATGCAGGCGGTGGGGTTAACGATATCCCTGCCCGCAATGTCGGGGGCCGAGCCGTGAATGGGCTCGTACAGGCCCCGGGTGCCATCGCCCAGAGAGGAGGACGGGATCATGCCGATGGAGCCGGTGATCATGGAGGCCTCGTCCGACAGGATATCGCCGAACATATTCTCGGTGACGATGACATCGAACTGCGCGGGATTCTTTACGATCTGCATGGCACAGTTGTCCACGAACATCTCGCTGTACTCCACGTCCGGATACTCGGCCTGCAGGCGGTGCATCACACTGCGCCACAGGCGGCTGGTATCCAGCACGTTGGCCTTATCCACACAGCAGAGCTTTTTGCGGCGCTTCTGGGCAGTCTCGAAGCCGATGCGGCCGATGCGCTCGATCTCGTGCTCGGAGTAGGGCATGGAGTCGATGGCCTGCTTTTCGCCGTTCTCGAGGGTGTGGGTCTCGTGCTTGCCAAAGTACACGCCGCCGATCAGCTCCCGCACGATGATGAAGTCAATGCCCTGTGCCACGATCTCAGGCTTCAGGGGGCTGGCCGGGGCCAGCTGGGGCCAGATCTTGGCGGGGCGGTTGTTGGAGTACAGACCCATGCCCGCGCGCAGGCGCAGCAGGCCCTTTTCCGGGCGCTGCTCACCGGGCAGGCCCTCCCACTTGGGGCCGCCCACGGCACCCAGCAGGACGCTGTCGGCAGCAAGGCACTTGTCCAGCTCATGCTGGGGCAGCGGATCTCCGTACTTGTCAATGGCTTCGCCGCCCATGGCGGCATCGGTATAGTGGAAGGTGTGGCCGTACTTTTCAGCCACCTTATCAAGCACCCGGATGGTCTGTCTCACGATCTCGGGGCTGGAGCAGTCGCCCCAGATGACAGCAATGTTTTTTTCCATGAAGTTCTCCTTCTGTTGTCAGGCGGCTCACCCTCTCCGTCACCTACGGTGCCACCTCTCCCGAGGGGAGAGGCAACACATATCCCAGGTTCAGTAGTTGCTGACCGCAGGCCGCCATAGGCTCTCCCTTTGGGAGAGCTGGCATCACGCAGTGATGACTGAGAGGGCAAGACTGTTAATCTTTCTTGGTCAGCGACTTCATCAGGCCACCGTCGGCAATGATCTTCTGGATAAACGGCGGGAAGGGTTCCGCCTGGAAGGTCTTGCCGGTGGTCTCATCGGTGATGAGGCCGGTAGTAAAATCCACGCTGACAGTATCCCCTGCGCTGATGGCATCCACAGCCTCGGGGCACTCCATGATGGGCAGGCCGATGTTGATGCTGTTGCGGTAGAAGATACGGGCAAAGCTCTTGGCAATGACCACCGAGATGCCCGCGGCCTTGATGGCCACGGGGGCGTGCTCACGGGAGGAGCCGCAGCCGAAGTTCCAGCCGCCCACCATAACATCGCCGTCCCTGACGTTCCGGACAAAGTCCTTGTCGATGTCCTCCATGCAGTGGCTGGCCAGCTCCTTGGGGTCCTGGGTGTTCAGGTGGCGGGCCGGGATGATGACATCGGTATCCACGTTATCCGGGTATTTGAAAACAGAACCTTTTGCGTTCATCGTTGTTTCTCCTTTTCGATCAGACCGTGCGGGGGTCGGTGATATAGCCGGTCAGGGCGCTGGCAGCGGCAGTGGCCGGGCTTGCCAGATAGACTTCACTCTTGACATGGCCCATGCGGCCCACAAAGTTGCGGTTGGTGGTGGAGACACAGCGCTCCCCCTCGGCCAGGATGCCCATGTAGCCGCCCAGGCAGGGGCCGCAGGTGGGGGTGGACACGATGCAGCCCGCATCAATAAAGGCCTCGGTCCAGCCGCGCAGGATGCACTCCTTATAAACCGCCATGGTGGCCGGGATGATGATGCCCCGCACGCCCTTGGCAATGTGTCTGCCCTTGAGAATGTTGTAAGCGGCCTCCATATCCTCCAGACGGCCATTGGTGCAGCTGCCGATGACCACCTGATCGATCCGGATGTCCTTTCCCTCGCTGGCGGGGTGGGTGTTCTCCGGCAGATGGGGGTAGCTGACCGTGGGCTCCAGCTTGTCCAGGTCGATCTCGATGGTCTTTTCGTATTCGGCATCCGGGTCGGCCTCGTAGTAGACCGGGGTGCGCTGGCTGCGGCCGTTCAGATACGCTCTGGTGACCTCGTCCACAGGGAAGATGCCGTTCTTGGCACCGGCCTCAATGGCCATGTTGCAGACGCAGAGGCGATCCTCCATGGTCAGGGAAGCCACACCCGGGCCGGTGAATTCCATGGACTTGTACAACGCGCCGTCCACACCGATCATGCCGATGATGTGCAGGATCAGGTCCTTGCCGGATACGCAGGGGCTGAACTTGCCCTTGAGCACAAACTTGATGGCAGAGGGCACCTTGAACCATGCCATGCCGGTGGCCATACCGGCGGCCATATCGGTGGAGCCCACACCGGTGGAGAATGCGCCCAGTGCACCGTAGGTGCAGGTATGGCTGTCGGCACCGATGATGCAGTCACCGGCGGTCACGATGCCTTTTTCGGGCAGGAGGGCGTGCTCAACACCCATCTGACCCACATCGTAGAAGTTGAGGATATCATATTTGTTGGCAAACTCGCGGCACTGCTTGGACTGGGTTGCGCTCTTGATGTCCTTATTGGGGACGAAGTGATCCAGCACGATGGCAATGTGCTCCTTGTCGAACACGCCGTCAAAGCCTGCCTTCTCAAACTCGTTGATGGCGACCGGGGTGGTGATATCGTTGCCCAGCACGATATCGAGCTTGGCATTGATGAGCTGGCCTGCCTTGACCTCCGGCAAGCCCGCATGTGCGGCCAGAATCTTCTGCGTCAGAGTCATTCCCATGGTGATACTCTCCTTTTATCTTTTACAACTCCCCCAGTCGCTTACGCGACAGCCCCCTCTAGGAGGGGGCCTCTTTGCCTTTCCGTTACGCAACAGGCTCCCTCTTAGAGGGAGCTGTCACCGCAGGTGACTGAGGGAGTTCAATTTTTACTTACTGTTAATTGCCGAAACCAGCGCCTTGATGCCGGCGACGATGATATCGGTGTCGGTGCCGGCACCCCAGGTCATGCTGCCATCCCCCCAGGCAAGGCCCACATAGGAAGCTGCACGGGAGGTGCTGCCCTCGTCCAGGCTGTGCTCCGAGTAGCTTTCCAGATGGAAATCCATCCCGGTGGCGCTCTGGATGGCGTTGGCCACAGCATCCAGACGACCATTGCCCACCGAAGTGACCACCTTGCGCTGACCGTTCAGGTCCAGGGTGACCGTGGCGGTAATGCCGTTGACCTGTGCAAAGTGGGCCTCCACCACACGGAGGGGCTTTTCGCGGTTGAGGAAGCTTTCCTCGAAGATGCGGAGCACCTCGCCTGCACTCAGCTCCTTGTGGCTGTGGTCGGACACGCTCTTGACCTTGTAGCCCAGCACCTCGCGCATCTTGGGGGGCAGGTTATAGCCGTAGTTCTGCTCCAGCACAAAGCCGATGCCGCCCTTGCCGCTCTGGCTGTTGATGCGGATGACATCGGCATCATAGGTGCGGCCGATATCGTGGGGGTCGATGGGGATGTAGGGGCAGGTCCAGCGGTGCTCGCCCCGCTCCTTGCGGTAGGCCATGCCCTTTGCAATGGCATCCTGATGGCTGCCCGAGAAGGCTGCAAACACCAGCTGACCGGCGTAGGGGGTGCGCTCGTAGATGTGCATCCGGGTCACGCGCTCGTAGGTAGCGCAGATGGCGGGCATATCGGAAAAGTCCAGTCTGGGGTCTACGCCGTGGCTGTACAGATTCATGGCCAGAGTCACGGCATCCACATTGCCGGTGCGCTCACCGTTGCCGAACAGGCAGCACTCCACGCGCTGGGCACCGGCCAGAACGGCCATTTCGGCGCAGGCAACACCGGTGCCGCGGTCGTTGTGGGGATGGGTGGAGATGATCACGCTGTCGCGGTACTTGAGGTGCTTGTCGCAGTACTCGATCTGGTTGGCGTAGACATGGGGCATACTCATTTCGACCGTGACAGGCAGGTTGATGATCATGGGGCGGTCAGGGGTGGGCTGCATGATGTCCAGCACCGCGTTGCAGACCTCTACGGCATAGTCAACCTCGGTGCCGGTAAAGCTCTCGGGGCTGTACTCAAACAGGAAGTTGCCCTCGTACTCCTGGCTCAGCTGTTTGACCAGCTTTGCGCCGTCGGTGGCGATCTTCTTGATCTCTTCCCTGCTCTTGTGGAACACCTGCTCGCGCTGGGCCACGGAGGTGGAATTATAGAAGTGGATGACTGCGCGGGGGGCACCCTTGACAGCCTCAAAGGTCTTGCGGATGATGTGGTCGCGGCACTGGGTCAGCACCTGCACGGTCACGTCCTCCGGGATCATGTTTTTCTCGATCAGGGTGCGCAGGAACTCGTACTCGGTATCGCTGGCGGCGGGGAACCCCACCTCGATCTCCTTGAAGCCGATCTTCACCAGCATCTGGAAGAACTCCAGCTTTTCCTCCAGGCTCATGGGCACGATCAGGGCCTGATTGCCGTCGCGCAGATCCACACTGCACCAGGCCGGGGCCTTTTCAATGTGATCCTTCTTCACCCAGCTGTCATAACCGGCAGGGACAGGGTAATATCCCGGTGCGTACTTGGTTGCGTCCATCATTTTGCGTGTCCTCCTAAACAAATTACACTTTTGAGGTTTCTTCCTGCCCAACTCCCCCAGTCACCTACGGTGACAGCCCCCTCTGAGATGGGGCCCTTGGCAGTACGGTAAAGTTTCCCGCTTCGCCAGAGGCTCCCTCCCCGAGGGAGCTGGCAGATCCGTAAGGATCTGACTGAAGGAGTTACATACGAAAAGGCCCTCGTCTCCAAGGCGATAAGCCTTGAGAGACGAGGGCCTGTCATTTTTTCTAACAGAGCACCCGTGGTACCACTCTCTTTGCTGGAAAACCAGCCACTCACACGATCAGCTTTTGGCGGCGAATCGCTGCCCCGGTAACGGTGGGCATCCGTCAGAGCCTACTCTCCGTTCAGCTCTGCCGCTCAGGGGCCAGTAGCCGAAACCCTCCGCACTGCCTTGCACCACCCGGCAGCTCTCTGAAGCAGAAGAAGATCGTTTTTTCCCCGTCAACGCATTTGGTCTTTGTGTTTCAAAGTGAGCTTATTGTACCAAACGTCGGATTTGCTGTCAAGAAGTTTGGCTCATATCAAAAATGAAACAAATTCACGTCAGGAGCGGCACAATTTTCCAAATTTTGCGCTTTCTGCATCGAATCGTAGAGCGCTGGGAAAGCGGGGGATGCCCACGCTTCCCTCCCGCCAGGCTTCGGGGTTTGTTAAGAATCTGGGAAGTTTTTGGAAACAAGCCCTCGAAAAGCTTTTTTGTTAATTTTCGTTGTGTTAAGATAAGCTTATCGAAAGAATAAGGCCCCTGACCGATTTGTCAAAGGCTCTCCCTTTGGGAGAGCTGGCTGCGAAGCAGACTGAGAGGGCGAGGCCGTTTACCGAGGAGGAAATCCTATGAAAGAAGTCAAGACACCGCGCAAGCCGTTGGCGATCTACTACGCCCTCGTGCTGCTGATGCTGCTGCTCCTCAACTTTGTGCTGCTGCCGTGGATGGAGGAGCGCCAGATCAAAGAGGTGGACTACGGCACCTTTATGACCATGACCGAGGAGAAGAACATCGGCCGTGTGGACATTGAATCCAACCAGATCATCTTTACCGATAAGGACGAGACGCAGGTCTACAAGACCGGCCTGATGAACGACACCGGCCTGACCGAGCGGCTGTACGATGCCGGAGCCACCTTCTCCAGCGAGATCGTGGAACAGTCCTCGCCGGTGCTGAGCTTTTTGATCTGGTTTGTCCTGCCCATCATCCTGTTCTCGGCCATCGGCAACCAGATGAACAAAAAGCTGATGGAAAAGGCCGGCGGCGGCCCGGGCTCCATGATGTTTGGCGGCATGGGCAAATCCAACGCCAAGGTCTATGTGCAGTCCACGGCAGGCATCCGCTTTGCGGATGTAGCCGGCGAGGACGAGGCCAAGGAAAACTTACAGGAAGTCGTCAACTATCTGCACGACCCCAGCAAGTATGAGAGCATTGGTGCCAAGATGCCCAAGGGCATCCTGCTGGTGGGCCCTCCGGGCACCGGCAAGACCATGCTGGCCAAGGCTGTGGCCGGTGAGTCCAACGTGCCCTTCTTCTCCATCTCCGGCTCCGAGTTCGTGGAGATGTTCGTGGGCATGGGTGCCTCCAAGGTGCGCGACCTGTTCAAGCAGGCCAAGGAGAAAGCGCCCTGCATCGTGTTTATTGATGAGATCGATGCCATTGGCCAAAAGCGCAGCGGCGGCCAGTACGGCGGCAACGATGAGCGCGAGCAGACCCTGAACCAGCTGCTGACCGAAATGGACGGCTTTGAGGGCAACACCGGTGTCATCATTCTGGCCGCCACCAACCGCCCCGAATCCCTTGACCCTGCCCTGACCCGCCCCGGCCGCTTTGACCGCCGGGTGCCCGTGGAGCTGCCCGACCTCAAGGGCCGCGAGGAGATTTTGAAGGTCCACGCTAAGAAGGTCGCGCTGGCCCCGGGCATCGACTTTACCACCGTGGCCCGGATGGCCTCCGGCGCGTCCGGTGCCGAGCTGGCCAACATCGTCAACGAAGCCGCGCTGCGGGCCGTCCGCGCGGGCCGCAAGAGCGTGACCCAATCCGACCTGGAGGAGAGCATCGAGGTGGTCATTGCAGGCTACCAGAAGAAGAACTCCATCCTGACCGACCACGAAAAGTGCATCGTAGCCTACCATGAGATCGGCCACGCTCTGGTCGCCGCCAAGCAGACCCACTCCGCCCCCGTGCAGAAGATCACCATCATCCCCCGCACCTCGGGTGCTCTGGGTTACACCATGCAGGTGGACGAGGGCAACCACTACCTGATGAACAAGGAGGAGCTGGAAAACAAGATCGCCACCCTCACCGGCGGACGTGCCGCCGAGGAAGTGGTGTTCCACTCCATCACCACCGGCGCTTCCAATGATATCGAACAGGCCACCAAGCTGGCCCGCGCCATGCTGACCCGCTACGGCATGAGCGATGAGTTTGACATGGTGGCACTGGAGACCGTCAACAACCAGTATCTGGGCGGCGACACTTCCCTTGCCTGCTCTGCCCAGACCCAGTGTGAGATCGACCAGAAGGTGGTGGAGCTGGTCAAGGCCCAGCACGCCAAGGCTGTGCAGATCCTGACCGACAACCGCGCAAAGCTGGATGAGCTGGCCCAGTATCTGTACCAGAAAGAGACCATCACCGGCGACGAATTCATGGAGATTCTGAACCGGGAAGGTTAAACCCCACCGTCAATGCTTCGCATTGCCACCGCCCCTAATAGGGGCGGCTCTGGCGCTACGTAGAGCCCTGCGAGTTCCCCTTTATGCCAAGGGCCCCACTATTAGGGGCAACAGTAACAACCGCCGCCAGTGGCGGATAAAGGGCGTTGCTGTTGGGGCCGCGGCCAGCAAGACACAAGTGTTGTTTACAACACGAAGTGGATGCTGGGTGCCGCAACCCGGACCTGTCACGCGGAGCGTGACTGAGGGGTTTAACGTTCCATAAAAATTTCCTTCCCCCTGCAATAAACAAGCCGCCCGTTCCGTATTCATTACAGAACGGGCGGTTTTTCGTCCATAGTACAGGAGGTATATTTCTTATGAAGATTCTGAATACCATGCTGGGCCGTCAGGCCATTGCCGCAGCCCTGGTGCTGTCCCTTGCCATCCCCATGAGCGTCGGCGCATTTGCCGAGGAGCCTGCCGCTGCGGCTGCCACCGATGACACCGTTGTTGCAGGCTACCTGCCCCCGCAGGACGAAAGCGTGATGCTTCAGGGCGAGATCGCGCTGCACAGCGGCGACGTTGCCGTGGGCGAGACCGACCCCGCCTACGGCGGCTACGGCGCACCGGAGGGTGACCCCATTCAGGGCGACATCATGCTGATCTCCGCTGACGAGGCAAAGACCACCGAAGCCCGGTACACCGTCAAGGGCCTGCTGGGCCGTCAGGTCCTTTACACCGCCCGGCAGGAGGGCCGCGTCCTGACGCTGGACGTGCCGGACTGCGCCGCCACCTTCCGCACCACCATTCAGGATATGAAGACCCTGATGAATCAGGGCGTGTCCACGCTGGTGCTCACCACGGAGAAGGGTTCCACCACCCTGAACCTTTCCCTGCTGTGTGAGGGCCAGACCGACACCCAGCGGGTGGTGCTGCGGCAGCTGGGCGACAGCGCTTTCCTGACGGTCGGCCTGCGCTGCCGCCGCGACCTCATCGTGGGCCGCTGAGTGGAGTGTGTTCCCCTTTCCTGAAGCTTAACAGAAACACAGCAGGAGCGCTCTGCCGGTATGACCCGGTGGGGCGCTCCTGCTGTGTTTGGGAAATATCAGAGGATGTCAAATTTTACTGCGCGTTCTGCTTGAGGTCCTGTGCCTTCTTCCAAGCACGCAACACGCTGATCTTGGTAACCATGTTGTCCGGATAGAACTTCACCTGTTCAGGGGGCAGCTCTGTATCCTGATCGTTCAGGTCAGGCATGAGGTCGTGCTCCATGGCCCAGCGGGCAGCATGCTGCAGATCCATATCCTGTTCTTCCTGGCCAACATCGGGGTAGAGGATCTCAGATTCCGGCATAGGCTTGCCTGCATCCTCCCACAGCATCATTGCAAGAGCACTGCGGTTGCTGGGGAAGTAAGGCAGACCCCACATCTGGCCCACAAGATCGGTGCCCAGCGTGTAGCCGACCAGTGCGCCGCCAGCCACAACAGCCGTACCGACAATGATGGGGCCAACAACATCAGAACCGTCCTCAATGTCAGCGCTGCGGTACTGTGCGGCCACATCCACATCACCATTCATGGTAAAGGTAATGGACTCTGCTTTGTAATCCTGATCCAGCGGCAGTTCGCCGGTAGACCAGAGATCAAACACCATACCCTCGGGAACCTTCGTCTGGTCCAGCGTCACGGTGACTTCTGCACCATCCGGCACAAGGCAGGTCTGCTTGCCGCTGGTCTCATCGGTGCTGGTTTCCAGTGTGTCGGTCACATCAATGCCGCCGTTTTTCACAGCAAAGGTGCCGCCGGTCACGGTCAGGGTATGATTGACGACAGGCTCATCCTTCTTCCACTGTGCCGTAAACACTTCATCACCCGTCAGGACAAGCTCACTCCCGGCTTTATAGAGCTTACCCTTAAGGCTCAGCCATCCAGCAAACTGGTAGCCTTCTCGTGTGGGAGCTGCTGCAAGCGTCACGCTCTCATTTTCACGGTAATTAGCATCGCTGTAATTGGCAGTTGCGTCGCCAACGCCTTCATTCAGGTTGTACTGGAGACGGTACACACTGGCAACTTCCCTATGTTTTTCCGACCAGCCGCAGTAGTTGCAGGTCTTCGTTACATCCCGCCACTCATTTCGTGCGTCGATCCTTGTCCAATCCGAATAGGTGGTGGTAAAGGCTTGGTCATGCTCACCATCGGTATAGGAGTGTGTCTGCATCTTGCCATCTTTCCAGACCGGCTCCACACTATTGTTCCAGTACACCTCTGTCCGACCACTATTGTTGTCCTTTTTACCGCCAAAACCGAACACCTGCGAGCAGGTCGTTGTATCCCGGACAGCCGTGACGGTCTGGGGATCATTGATGTTGATGATGTACTTATAGCTGCCCATGTTGCTGTCATTGATGTTCAGCGCTTGTTTATAGAGGAAGAAAGTGGAGGAATTCACGGTGCAGTTGTTAAAGTTAACCGTGATGTCATGTTTTCCTGCACTGAAATCCGTGTAAACATTGATTACCTTTCCACTTGCATTAAAGGTGCAGGTATCAAATGTCATGATCGGGGAGCTATACGTCCAGATCGCATAATCTCCACTTGGAGCATTGAAGATCGTATTGATAAACTCTGCACTTTGATAACCCCAGTAGAAGGTCTTGCCGTTGATGACGCAGTTGTCCACCACAGTCCGATCCGCACGGATGAAGCCCAGATAATTTGCATTACCGGAGCGAAGCGTCATATTTTTGAAGGTGACTGTTCCGGCACCATCAAAGCTGTAATCGCCGTTATACTCTGTGCCGAAATTGGCCGGGTCCGGCACCTTAGCACCGATATTCCAGGCCGTTTTGTCAGGCCCCTGCCCCTCAAAGGTCAGATTTTTTCCCTTGGTCGTTTTGGTGCTGTCGATCTTGTACAGTGTATAATTGCCCTCGCCAAGGATGATGGTATCATCGCTCTCTGCCGCTATCACAGCATCCTGCAAGGACTCATAGTACGTTCCCGTTCTTTTGTTCATTACCGCATACGCGTTTTCGGTGCCGGCTGCGTCCTCCGCAAAAGCCAGCATGGGAAGCATCTGAAGCATCATTGCCACTGCCAGCAGGGCAGCCAAAAACCGGTTTTGACTTTTCTGTTTCAACTTTCTTCATTCCTTTCATCGCTATTTGCATTTTTGCAACGGATTCCCCGCAAGGAACCCTCCAGATTCCTACCGCACTGTCACCTCCCCTGTAGGTTCCATTCTCCGCATTGCAGGTCTCAGCCAGGTTGCTGAGTGCTTTGTTCTCAAAGGAATTTTCTGTCATTTCATTATACCCCCCCCCCCTAAATTAAAATCAAGTATTTTGAAAACTTTTGTTGATATTCACAAATCAGGTGTCCTCTTTCGGTCATTTTCACGAAACTGCCTTTGACAAAGAAAAAAGCGGCCTGCCAGTGACTGACAAGCCGCAAAATATTGCCATATTTCAAATGAAAAGCTGCTGACAGCATGGGCCCCAGCTTTTTTGCCGCAAACAGCAGAAGCCCCCCGCCGGTTTTCCCGGCGGGGGGCTTCTGCTGTGGCAACTTATGGTAAACGGAGAGTGGATATCAATTGAGAATGGGATTCAGGATCTCGACCAGTGCATGATACTGGGTGGCGTAAGCTTCTGCGCCGTCCTTGGGGCGGCCCGGCTCGGCCATCTCGGACTTCATCTTCTCGACGATCGGGTTATTCTCAAATTGGAGCTTCTGGCTCTTACCGCCTTTGGCTCCTGGTGCAAAGAAATCAAACATTGCCAGGTGGGGCTCCAGCGTCAGGAAGCCGTGGTAGCCCTCCTCGCAGAAAGCACGGCGAAGCAGCTCAGGGATCTTGCCAAGGCCGGTGCCTGCGGGCACATTCAGCAGGTAGCCGGGCAGAGCATCCTTGATGTGGATATAAACGATCTGGTCATGGAGCAATTCCCAGCACTCCGCGGTGTCCTGCTCACACTGGACAAAGTTGGCAAAATCAAACGCCGCCTTGAAGTGGGGGCAGGCCAGCCGGTCGAACAGTAATTTGCAGCGGGCACCGGTGTCTCCGTAGATGCCCTTCTCATTTTCATGGAGCAGGACAATGTCATGCTTTTCCGCGATCCGGATAAACTGACGCAGCTTATCCAGCACCACATCGGTATAGCTGTCTGCATCGGCATCCTTGGGGATGAGGAAGCTGAACATCCGGATGAAGGAGCAGTCCAGCAGCTTGGCCGTTTCGCAGAGTGTTTCCAGCTGCTCCAGCTGCTTGGCAAAGCCCTCTTCATCGTCCACCTCCACCTTACCGATGGCCGTACCCAGGCTGGAAACGCCCACGCCTGCGGCCCGCAGCTTCGGCAGAAGAACGGTGCGTACTTCCTCGGGGGTGTAATCGGCAATGCCCTTGTGCTCGGCGCTGCGGATGCAGATATACTTCATCCCCAGATCCGTCACAGTTTTGAGCTGCTGGTCAAAGTCCTGGCTGATCTCATCCGCAAAACCGGAAATTTTTTCGTAAACACTCATAAGACACACCTCATTCACCGATCTTTGTTTTCCAAACTTAACAGCACTGTTTCTGGCTTGTAGTATACCACTTCCCCGGAAGCTGTGTAATAATAAATCGAAGGAAAATATCAAAATTCAAAGAACGTTCACAAATTCAACGCAACCGCCAAACAAGGAGGCAAGTTCTTGTGCAATTCAACGAAAAAGAAAAAGTTCTCCAACTTTTTTCGGAGAGTGGGCGAGAAAACGCGGAGGGCTATTTGGAAGCCTGTTCAAGCAGCAGGAGGGGCTGACACCCCGCCAATACCGCCTGCAGCAGCGGCAGCTGGGAAAATAACAGCAGAAGCCCCCCGCCGGGAGAACCGGCGGGGGGCTTCTCTGTATGCGAATGAGGAGTTACTTCTTTGCCAGGTACTTACGGATATCGATGGCCACAGCCACGATGATGACAAGGCCCTGGACGATATAGGTGTAAGAGGAGTTGACGTTCATAAACTGCAGAGCGACCTTCATCAGCTCAAAGACCAGAACGCCGACCAGAATGCCAGGCACGGTGCCGACACCGCCGGTGGTGGAAACGCCGCCGATGGTGGAAGCTGCGATAGCGTCCAGCTCATAGCCCATTGCAGTGTTGACGGATGCGCCGCCGGACTTTGCAGCCAGCAGGCAGCCTGCCAGACCGAACATGCAG
>QWCV01001336.1_pt1 | contig 37304 bp, 37 predicted proteins | sample 1972621 | NCBI WGS metagenome assembly QWCV01 (sample SAMN09866699, study PRJNA288562) | Human gut metagenome isolate pre2_stool, whole genome shotgun sequencing... | isolation source: gut | host: Homo sapiens | place: USA: California | reverse complement strand
GTTAGACTTGCCGCCATTACACGCGGGCCCAGCGCCCATCTCGAATAAGCCTGAAGTTGTCGTACACCGTCAGGTGAACGATACTGTATGATTGTGAAAAGGGGTGCTTTTTGTGGCGAAAGTTATCGCTGTTTATAATAAAAAAGGCGGCTGCGGGAAAACGACTACAGCCACTACACTGGCCTATCTGCTGGCCCGGCGCGGCAAACGTACCGCCCTGATTGATTTAGACAGCCAGGGAGATTCTTCCCTGGCCTACGGGGTGCCAAACCCAGATAAGCTCCAAACTACCATTCTGTCTCTTGTGAAGCAGGTCATCATTGGGGAGCCGCTTCCGAGTCCATCCAGCTATATGTACTCCTACCACGGCGTAGACCTGGTGCCCTCCAATGAGGAAATTTCTACTCTGGAGCGCAATTTGAGCAACGTGGATTTCCGTGAATATATCTTGAAAGAGTACATCAGCCAGATCTCACCGGGCTATGATTACATCATCATTGACTGTATGCCAAACTTTGATACCAGCATGCTGAACGTCATGGTGTGTGCTGACAGCGTTGTAATCCCGACCCAGGCGGAGTACTACTCTGCTATTGGCAGCATGAAATTTATCCGGAATTTCCAGCAAATTCGTCAACATGCAAATCCAAAGCTGGAGATTGCCGGAATCCTGATTACTATGAATCAGGGAAATACCAATCTTTCCACTCAGATCACCCAGGAACTGGAGCGGACAATCGGGAATCAAATTCGGATTTTTAACACTCGGATCCCCCGTTCCGTTAAGGTGGCGGAGGCCAGCGGCTATCAGCAGACGATTTGTGAATACCGGCCTAAAAATCCTGCGGCTGTCGCATACGAAGATTTTTTGAAGGAGCTGATGGGAGATGCGGGTTAAGGATGGACAGCCAAAAATCCAGTTCCAGACGTTTGCCGATATGATCAATTTCCCTGTCAAGCCCGGAGAACAGCCTGAAACCAGTACCTTCATCACAGAGGTCCTTCCACTGGAGCTTTTGGAGGGGTATCCAAATCACGAGGAACATTTCCCCCTCTATACCGGGGCTCGCCTGTCCGGTATGATCTCCAGCATCCAAAAGCACGGTGTGCAAACGCCTATTTTGGTCTGGAAAACAACAGATGGCCGGCACATCATCATCAGTGGACATAACCGGGTCAACGCGTCAAAGCTCGCTGGACTCACCACAGTCTCCGCGGTCATCCGCACGGACCTGACGCCCAAGATGGCGGAAGACCTGTTCTTTGAAATGAATTTTCAGCAGAGGTCGTTGTCCGATCTGCGCTTTTCCCAGCGAGTGCTGTGTGTGGCGGCCCATTACAATGTTATGAAGCAGCAAGGCCGGCGGACAGATCTCCTCGTGGCAAGAGTGGAGGACGATGACGCAACTTCTCCTGACTGTCAGGAGAAGTTGCACACGGACGCCAAGGTGGCCGAGGAGTACGAACTGACGAGAGATAAAATCTCCAAGTACTGCCGTCTTGCCACACTGTACCGTCCACTGCTCCTTTTACTGGACGAGAGCAAAAAGATTGGGCAGCTGGCCGCCTATGAAATCAGCTTTATTGAGAACTCCACCCTGCAAGCCTGCATCCACCAAGTAATTTCCCAGCATGGCGCGACCGTGTCCAAGGGGAAGGCCAAGCTGCTCCGGGAAGAGTTTGAACAAGGAAAGCTGGGTCAACAGCGTATTTTAGAACTGCTGGCCTGCGAGAAACCGGCAAAGCCAGATCGGGGCCCGGTATCTGTCCGCCTCCCCAGAAGCTGCGGGAAGTATTTTTCGGAAGGTGCGTCTCAAAAAGAAATCTCTAAAATTGTAGAAAAAGCTCTTGATTTTTACTTCCAGTCAGGAAGGAACACATCATCCGCATAAAAAGTTAGGGCATGATGGCTTCATCCGCCATCAGCCCTTTCTTTTTGCCCATTTCACATTTTACAACGAGAGGATGGATCAAAATGACAGCAGCAGGAACGCCCTCCACCGCCCGTCCCATGGATGGTCCACTGCTCAGCAGGCTTTATCAGATGGGGATTGTCAAAAGAGATGGAGAAATCAACGTAGAGAACATGCGCTTATTCACAAGGATTTATGCGGCTCAATTCTACTATAACCTGTGTGACAGCTATGCAAAATCGACTGTTGGCACAGTGCTGGCCTCTTTTGATGAACTGTCAGGGCGAAAGGACTATAAGGGCATCTACCTTTTTCTGTCGCTGCAGTATGACCAGCTTAGAAAGCCCCTGCCAGACCCCGTTTGGTGGCTGATGGGCTCACCGAAAGCATTAAAGATATTCTCAATCGGTTTTGTGGAATCGCTGACCGAAGTATTTCGTGAGGAGGAAAGTTATGTCCAAGCTGATGATCGCAATGCCCAGTGATAAAACGCCGCCTTTGTATGATTTCTTCAATGACGAACTGAACGAGAAGCAGCGGCAGAAGCTCCTGTCACTGTTCGCGCTCATGCTTCAGGCCCCAGTTTCCGTCATGCGGGAGCCCTATGTAAAGCATTTCACACTGGAACGGTACAGCAGTCTCTATGAGCTGCGCGCCAAGTCAAAAACCCTGGTCCGCATCATCTTTACCATGACGCCAGATGGCGATGTGCTCTTTTTGACCCCATTTGTCAAGCAGCACCGGCGCGATACTATGCAGGCTTTGGAGTCCTCACTGAGCCTGCTGGACCGAATGCGTGATGGCTCATGCTCCTATCAGGAGCTGTCCATAGAATTTTTTGTGAATGGAGGAAAAACAAAATGAAGCAGAAACTGATCCTGACCTGTGCCGCGGCAGCTGTCCCAGCGCTGCTCTACGCTCTGTACAGAAGGTGGTGGAAACACGCATGAGGAGGCTGGCTGTATTTTTATCGCTGCTCTGTCTGCTGAGCATACCTGTTTCCGCGGCATATATCCCGGAAAGCTCTGTGACAGAAAACCGGGATGGCCGGCAGCTGATCATCAAGACCTACCAACTCAGCCCAGAGGATGATCCATCCGAACTGGTTGACGAGCCGTTTGATCTTGAGGGCTACCACTATGAGCATTTGGAAACGGTAAAGGAAGACCAGACATTCCATGATTCCAAGGCGCATACGGAAACTGTGACCGTAACGACCAGCAGCGATTCTCTGGCCGCAATCCTGGAGCAGCTGGCGCCGACCATGGAATACAGCAAGGATGGATATTCCGGCGTGCTTACCCTGGACCACACTACGCTTCAAACAGAAGCGGCCGGCTATACCACTAAGTATTACACCATTACGGACACAAAGCAGTTTACCGGGCTCCCCAGAAATGACCCGTCTTATGTCCCGACTACCACAGTAAAGGACGGAAAGACGCTGTCCCTCAGCAACATCTCCTGGGCGGTGACAGGGACAGGTCTGGCAGACGATACCCTGGTGCCAACTTCCTATACAGCTACCGCAACCTACCAGGCTACCGGAAGCCGGAGCGCGGCAACCGGATACATCACCACGGCCACCTATACGGGCGAGATCACATCAGAAGGGATTGGCTCCGTCCAATATACGGTGACCTATCTGGGGACAATGCTGAAACCTGAATTTTCGATTGGGCTTCCGATTCTAGCTCTGCTGGCAGCCGGATTGGCGCTGCTTGCGGCTATCCTGGCTTTTCTATATCTGCGCCGGCCAAATGCGGCCATCTATGCGATGAACGCAAAAGGTGTTGCATATAAAAAGCTGGGCAGGCAGCGCATAGCTGTACGCAATCCAAAGCTGGACTTTACCAAGCTGAAAGAATACCCCGCGGGAGATTCCAGCGTGGAATTGAAAAACAAGCTGGCCCGGAAGCTGGCCGGACGGATCATCAGCATCCGCCTTTATGATGGGGTGCGTACGCATCTGGTAGAACCCATTGACGGGAACGAAACAGAAAATTATTGGTTTGCGGTCAAGGACGAGGATAAGGAGGGATCTGAACTATGAAACTGTTCCAGCGCATCACACTCGCTCTGATGGGGTGTATGCTGCTCAGCACGCCGGCAATGGCTGCCGATTACTCTTTTGAAACAAAAGCCCCAGCCGACTATTACGGAAGCACTGCGTATGAGGAGGTTTATGGCGCTCAGTACAATTACGGCGGCCAGAATGCGGTGGATTTTTTAGACCCTCTGGCTGACAGCGCACCTTCCCCGTTGGCGTGGAACACCATTGAGTATGGCATTGGCAGTTCTTCCGGAAGCATCTATCCAGACGGGACTTCCAATGATTACCCGCTTCAGTGGGGAGGACCGTCTGTTACCCCAGTGACGGCCTTTACCCCTGTCAGCGACGTAGAGCAGGCAAACGGCAGCATAGGCACTCTTTCAATCCCAAGCCTGGGCATCCGTTACCGGGTCTATGATGGAACATCCTCCGCGTCCATGCGGAAAGGTGTGGGGCACTTCCCCAGCACGAGCGCATGGAGCGGGAACATTGGTTTGTGTGGACACAATCGGGGCTCCAGCCATAATATCGGCTCTATTAAAAATCTGGAGGTCGGTGATGCCATCCGCTATGAGACAAGTTTGGGAACCCGCACCTATTCCGTCAGCTATGTAGGGATCATCGACTGGACTGACTGGAGCTATTTGAACGCCACATCAGACAATCGGATCACTTTGATTACATGTCTGGCGGATCAGCCAACCAAGCGCGTCTGTGTCCAGGGGATTGAAGTGAGTTCATAAAAAATTCAAATTCAATTTTTTTGAGTTCGTTTTTGCCCCAAAAGAGGCGCAAAGATGGAATTTGGGCACTGATTGCCCAAAGTGCGAAATAACGTCCTTTTACCGAATAAAAAACCTTTGACAAGCTGGATTTCCTGTATTATTGTGAGGCTGTAAGAGGCGCTGCAAACAAAAAGGAAACGAGGTGCTTGTCATGGTCTGTGAATTCCCATTCCGTCAATCCGGCTGTCAAAAGGACGACACAGGCAGGATCAATCTGCGCATGGATCTCACGTTCGATGTCCCTTCCAATATAGCGGAACAGCTGGCGCTGTGGGGCATTTACAGCTTCGATGATTGCCAGTATGACGCTAAACGGAAGGTGCTTCGGTTAAGCGCAAGCACGACACTTTATGAGGAGGGAGCCTGAAATGAAAGCAAAACGTGTTTGGTCTGCGGTACTGTGCGCAGGCTTGGCCCTGAGCATGTGCGTCAACGCGGGGGCTGCCGCTCAAAACGATGAACTGCGGGCCGCGGCCAGCTATGTGTCGGAACAGGGGGTTATGGTCGGCGACCAAAACGGAGACATGGCCTTAGACCAGACTTTGAGCCGCACAGAACTGGCGGTCATTCTGACCCGGATCACAGTGAATCCGGAACATCTGGAAGCGGAGCGGGAGCTCTACACCAGAAAGTGCGAATTCCCAGACGTTCCAGAGTGGGCCAGATTGTATGTCGGATACCTATCCTTCAATGGCCTGATGGTGGGATATGACGACGGTAGCTTTGGCGCCGCAGATCTGGTGACGCCTGCGGTGGCCTGCACGGTAATCCTGCGGCATCTTGGGTATCCAGAATCCAGCGGGTGGGATTACAGCACTGCTTGTGATAAGCTGATCAGCCTCGGTCTTGCTCCAAGCGAGTTGGCGGAAAAGAGCGTTGTCACCAGAGGCGATATGGCCATTCTCCTCTACCGTGCGATGCGCAGCCCAGAGGGCGGCTCCATTCCGGCCGCCAAGGAATCACTTACAATACCGATGGCTCGATCAATATCCCATCGGATGGGTCCCGCTATGTTCCACAGGCTGGAGATGTGATCCGCTGCGATGATGGAAGTAACTACACCATCACTGATGTATCCCGCTATGATAAAAATATGTTTGCATCAGGGCCTGTCGGAGATCTCCCGGAGCCCACTTGTGACTGGAGCCTGCTGGAGCAGCCGGAACTCCCGGAAGCGGAGGCGAGACATTATACTGGGGACAAAGGAGATTATCTCCGAATCTGCAATATCTATGAAACCAGAAGGATGCTCTACACTTTGTATAATGCCATTGGCGATAACCCGGTCACCTGGAAAGATGGGGCGCCGGTCCTGAGCCCAAAAGGCAATCAGTTAGTTCATATCCAGCTGACTATCCCAGAGGGCGAATCCTACCAGATGTTCTGGCCCTGGCGTGCAAGCGAGATCACCAACATTTTTAACAGCGTCCCCCCTGGCACCTACTGCATGCAAGCTTGGGACGTGTTCAAAGATGGGATTTTTCAACACACGGAATACCAAATCTACACAATATAAACAAGCAACGCCTCAAAGAGAAGGAAGTGCGCGGTGAGCGCACTTCCTTTTTGCATCCCGACAACTAAATCACTACCCATTCAACACGAAGGGGGGATGCAGCGTATGGAGGCATCCTCCCTATTTTTATGGAGGTTGCCTATGAAAAAAAGATTTTTTAGTATGCTTCTGGCCTTAATTATGGCACTGGGACTCTTCCCGGCCTCCGCCGCCGCCTCCAGCATTGATGAAGCGCTTGGTGAAATTGATATATATAATGGCGGCACGAAGATGTCCTACCTGTCCATCAACGGCAAGATACAATCCCAGATTTACACCTATTATAATTTTGATAATGGAAGTGGTCAGGTCCGCGAAATTCCAGCGTACTGTGTAAACCCGAATCAATATGGTGTACCACAGACTGTTGAGGTCGGAGAAAGCATCGAGTACCTGGCAGACGAGAAGGCAAGCGATCCGAAGGTGCTTGGAATTGTGGCCAACGGATACCCGACCCGGAGCTTGCAGGAACTTGGGCTCGAAAATAAATATTTGGGCTATTACGCCACCAAGATGGCGCTGTGGTGTTATCTCATCAGTGATTGGGACATCAACAACCTGAAGGTCAATCCCAATCTGAGCGGGGTTGAATTGACACGGGCGCAGAAGGTGTTGGCTGCGGCAAAGGACATTTACGCCCGAGGGACCGCATGGAACGAAGCACTGTCGCCTGAAATTACCTGTACGCCGGATCGGGATACAGCCTATCTGGTAACGGTAGATGGGAAGCAGTATAAGCAGCAAATATTCACGTTCTGGTCGAAAACATGGGTGTGCGACTATGATGTGAAAGTCGCGTTTACCAATCCGGACGATGTGCCTGAAGGGACCCGTATTGTAAATATGTCCAATCAGGACATTACATCGATCACCACAGAAAGTACCGGAGATGGCTACGCCGGAAAGTTCAAAGTGCTGTATCCGCTGGAAAGCGTACAAGGGAATACCGGAAGTGTCCAACTATCATTCAGCACCAACGTATACAAGTACGCCGTATTTTTCGCTGTTTGTCAAGAAAAGGATCAGTACGGAAATCTACCGGCTTGCGAATCCTCAAATATGAGACCGGCACCGAGATTCCAATTAGTGGGGCACTGTTCGAGGTCATCGGCCCGGATGGTGACTCCATCGGTACCTTTGCGACCAATGGGGATGGCCGTATCGAAATTCCGCTGAGCAAAGTGGGGAATTATACCGTAATTGAGCGTCAAGCCCCCTCCCATTATATCATCAGCGAAGAGCCAGCACAGAATGTCACTGTCGTCTACGATGAAGTAGCCGAGGTGACATTTTTTAATGATCCCTATGGCACACTGCGTATCGAGAAAAAATCCGACACTGGCATGAATTTGCCGGGGGCGGTCATCAAAATTGAGCATATCGAAAGCGGCCAGACCTGGACTGCGACGACGACCAGCGCGGGAGTCGCTATTTTTGATGAGATCCCCTTGGGGGCATATCGTATCCAGGAAATCACAGCGCCGGCAGGCTGGAAGCTGGATGATACCGTCTACACCGCCACGGTGGTTGCTGGCGAAACCACTACAATCCCTATCATCAACGAGGAGTTACCGGGATTGCGGATCATCAAGTATGATCGAAAAAATATGGTCGCCATGCCCAATGTCACCTTCGCCGTCTATCGGGACGGCGAATTTTTAGGCAATTTCAAGACGGACCAGTTCGGCGAGATTTTGCTCACCAATGTGGAGCCCGGCACCTACCGGGCGTTTGAAGTAGATACCGGCGATGAGGGGCACATTTTGGACACCACTCCCCAGGAGGTAGAGCTCCACGCCGGAGACGGCATTAAGGAGCTGTTGTTCTTCAACGATGTCAAGCCCGGATTGCGGCTGGTGAAGGTGGATTCCGACGACCCCTCCAAGGTCATCCCCAACGCTGTATTCGAGATCAAATCGGTGGAGGGGACCTATGGACCCCAGGAGTTCTGGACGGACGAAAATGGAGAAATCGACCTTTCCATGCTCCCCCCTGGCTCCTATGTAGTGACTGAAAAATCCTGCGACGGCTATGTGATCGACGAGGCCCAGCGTATCATCGAGCTGAAGCCCAATGAAGATGCCCAGTTCGTTTTCACCAATCACATCAAACCTTCTCTCCAGCTCATCAAGCTGAGCAGCGACGGCTCCCGGCTGGCCGGGGTCACGTTCCGCATCGCCAAGATCGAGGATGGCAGCCACTACCTGGACCGCACCACCAATTCCAATGGCGAGATCCTGATCTCCGATCTGGAGCCTGGCGTCTATTCCGTGCGTGAATTGTCCTCGGTACTGGACCACATCCCGGACGATACCGAGCACCATGTGGAGCTGTTCCCCGGGCAGACCAGCACCATCACCCTAACCAACCACAAGCGCCCCAACCTTTATATCCATAAATCCGATGCGGACACCGGGGAGCCCATTGAGCACACGGTCTATCTGGTGAAAGGTGCAGACGGCCACTCCATTGCGGAAGTGGAGACGGACGAAAACGGCGTCGCTGTGGTGGAGAACTTGCTGCCCGGCGTCGTGGAGGTCATCGAAAAGTCAGTCCCGGAGCCCTACCTGCTGGCCGAGGATTCTCAGATGGTGACACTGTTCCCCAATCGGGATCGGGATGTCTATTTCCAAAATTATAAGCGCCCCACCATCGAGATCATCAAGGAAAATTCAATCACACATGATCGAATCGAAAATGTACCGTTCCAGGTTTGGTACGCATCCAACAACACCGCTACCGGAGAGTACAACGATCTGGGCGTGTTCTACACCGATGAAGAGGGCCGTATCGTGCTCTCCGACCCGGACCTCTCCCTCCGTGATGGCTGGTTTCGGGTAAAGGAGCTGGAGCCGGCGCCGGGCTTTGCTCTGGCGGACCCGGACACGCAGGAGGCGTTTATCGCCGCAGGCGAGGGGCACACGTTCCGCTTCAGCAACCGGCCTCTCTCGGCTATTTCTGTGTGGAAATATGACAGTGAGACCGGAGCCGCCATTGAGGGGGCTGTGTTCCAGGTCCGTTACCTGAGCGGCAACACCTCCGGTACCGGCGGCACCGTCATCGGGACCTACCGGACTTCGGCCAATGGTTCTTTCACCGTCACGGGCTGCAAGGCCGGCACTTACATCATAGAAGAGCTCTCCAGTGATGGCTCTCATGTGATCGACACCCCGCCTCAGACGGTCTATCTCTCCGGCGAGGATCAGGAGGTTGTTCAGGTCTATTTTGGCAACAGTCCCAAGGGCTCGCTACTCATCAAAAAGGTGTCCAGTGCCGATAACTCTCCCATTTCTGATGTTCAGTTCTTTGTGACCGAGAGCGACGGCACGGTGGTGGGCGACAGCAACGGCTATTTCACTACCGATTCCGCCGGGACCATCCTCATTGAGGGCATCGACCCCGGCACCACACTTGTGGTCAAAGAAACCCGGGCAAAAGATGGTTTCCTTCTGGACAACACACCCCAGACTGCCCAAATCAAAGCCGGTCAAACGGTTACCCTTGAATTTCGCAATCAACCCACAGGCCAGCTCATTATCCACAAACTCTCGGGCGACGACAAGAAAACGCCGCTTGAAGGAGTACAGTTCAAAATCACATACTCTGACGGAAGTTTTGTGGATGCCGACAGTGGACAGCTCTCCAGCAACGGCCTGTACTGGACCAACTCTGAGGGGCAGATTATTCTTTCTGGCCTCACGGGTACTGTGGTGGTGACGGAGGTGGAAAGCGTCCCGGGCTATACGATTGACCCCAATACGCAGTCCCAAACCGTGGTGATCAATCCCAATGACACGCAGGAGCTATATTTTTATAACAATCCTATAGGCGGAATCGAGGTCATCAAGGTCAACGCGAGCAAGACCTCCGAACGGATTCCCGATACCACCTTTGAGATCCGCCGCATGGATGACGCCCTGGTAGACACCATCACCACCGATAAAAATGGCAGGGCCTATCTTCCCCTGGAGGACGGCTCTTATTACGCGATTGAGGTCGAGGCCAACCCGGATTTCGTGCTGGACGACACCCCGCATTATTTCGAGGTCAAAAACGGAGAAGTGACCACCCTGCGGATCAAGAATGAGGCCAATTCCGGTATTTTGATCCATAAGGTGGATACCAGCGGCGAGGGTATCTATGGCGTCAAGTTCCTGCTCTACGATGAGGACCGCAATCCCATCGGTGAGTTCACCAGCGATGATAACGGCTATGTTTACATCACCTCTGACGACCTTCCGGACGGCGCCAATACCAGCGGACGGTTTTACTTGAGGGAGCTGGAAGCGGCTGAAGGCTATATCTTAGACGAAGAGTATAAGACCGTCTATGTGCGCCCAGGCCGCACAGCGGAAATTGAGTGGGTCAACGAGGCCATTACCGGCCAGATCCAGATTTACAAGTACGCCTCTGAAGCCAATCCTGTCACAGGTGATCCGGCAGGAACACCCCTCCAGGGAGCTGTCTATGAAATCATCCATGAGCGCAGCGGCCGGGTGGTGGACTACATCACCACGAACGCCCGGGGTGTTGCTGCCTCCAAGCCCCTGCCTTTGATGCGTTATAAAATCCGGGAAGTCACCGCGCCCGCCTATTATCAGCTTGATCCCACTGTCCACGATGTCACGCTGGAGTATGCGGGGCAGATCATCAAAATCGCGGCCTATGACAAGCCGGCCAATCTGAAGGTCACAGTCACCAAAACCGGGAACAAGCAGCTCCTGGCCGGGGACTCTATGCGCTATGACCTCACGGTGGCCAACAACTCCAATGTGGCGCTGGAGAATTTCTATCTCCACGACCAATTCCCCACGGACTGCTCCACAGCCAAGACCATCACGACCGGCACTTACAACACCCGACTCAACTACCAGATCACCTATAAGACCAACTATAACGATTACCGTGTACTGGCAACCAACCTGCTCAGTACCAACAACTACGCCTTCGATTTATCGGCTGTCCAGCTGATGCAGGGCGAGGTAGTCACAGATGTGCGTCTGGAATTCGGAAAAGTCCCGGCTGGATTTGCCTCGGTAGTGAAGCCCACTGTCACTGTGCAGACCAGCGCCAGCCTAGCCAATGGCTATCAGGTGGTCAACCGGGTCGATGCCGGCGGCCAGTACATGAGCCAGTGGGAAACCGGACGGGCTGCGTGGATCACTCTGATCGTCAGACTGAATGAGCCGACGCTGCCTAAAACCGGTTATTAACACCATAAACTGAACTGGTGGGACGGCCTGCGGGCCGTCCCACCGCTTTCCCATACGAACAGGAGGAGAGCTTTTGTGCGATACGCGGATTTCTACGGAAACAATGAGCTTCGCCAAGCGGCGTTTTCCTATGCGTCATTGCTGGGAGGGCGTTTTATTTCCAAAGATGAACATTTGGTGTATATGGATGCGGCCGGCCGCTCCTACGTCCCGCCCGCAGCAAATTACGGTGCGGAGCAGATGCTCAGGCAAGTCCGCCAGGCAGTGTCATGGACATATCCTCTGGATGTGCTGACGATTGTTTGGCTTCATCTGCCCTATGACGCTATGGGGGACATTGATGCCTTTTATGAAAATACAGCAAATCAAACTGCCGGCAATTCCTGTCCGCTGATTCTGTAACGGAAACATGATATTTCAGATTGGAGTGGTCTTTTTGAAGATATATTTCGAGCGTTTGGGGCCTAAGCTCCCACGCTGCTATATGCAGATCATGCTTATCGTGATCCTTCTGTTCAGTATGGCAGTCTCAGCCTCCGCAGTAGAGAATATGTGGGATGCCGCAGACCGCATCATCAAGGATGTCTACACAAAAATCGCAGGCATCAGCACTGTACTGGCCGGATTGATGTCGGCGGTCGCCGTTGTCGGAGCCAAGGTGTCCAATAATCAGCATAAAACCGACCAGGCATGGGATTGGCTCAAACGGATCTGGCTTTGCTGGATCGTCATAAACGGGATTGGGGCATTCCTGGCATACGTCCAGCCTCTTTTCGATGGCCTGGCAACCCTTGATCCGGACGGCGGTACATCCACCCAATGACAGATATGGCGTCAAATCACGGAAAAATCGCCAGGGTATTCCCAAGACGGACGGCCGCTACACCAGAAGACCCATACGCCTTTACCGGCCCGCCGCCTTGCGGGGAATTGCCGGACATCAGCGAGGTCCATATCTCCGTAACCTTCACCTATGATATGCAAAAAGCGGAGCGGCTGGCGGATATGTGGTCCGCCACAGGGCTTCCGGTACGAATGGGCGGTCCGGCCTTTTGTGAGCCAGGCGGTGCGTTCGTCCCCGGCCGCTATCTCAAATACGGATATGTAATCACATCACGCGGCTGCCCTAACCGATGCTGGTTTTGCGCTGTACCAAAGCGGGAAGGCGGCGTTCTGCGTGAGCTCCCCATCACCTCGGGGTGGAATGTACTGGACGACAACCTTCTGGCATGTTCAGAAGCTCATATCCGGGCGGTCTTTGCCATGCTCATGCAGCGGCAGGAACGCCCGGCCTTTACCGGGGGGTTGGAAGCCCGCCTGCTGCGTCCCTGGCATGTCGAACTGCTTCAGGCGTCCAGGGCCAAGCGTATGTTTTTTGCCTACGACACGCCGGATGACTATGAGCCGCTGATTGCGGCCGGACGGCTGCTGCGGTCAGGAGGCATCACACAGACCTCACACCGGGCAGCCTGCTATGTGCTGATTGGCTACCCCGGAGACACGATGGACGCGGCGGAAAAACGGCTGCTTGACACCTACCGAGCCGGTTTTTGGCCCTTTGCGATGCTTTACCGGGACGCCGGCGGGAAGCAGGCGGAACAGTGGCACAAGTTCCAGCGGCTGTGGGTACGCCCCCAGTCGGTTTATCACCGTATCAAAACAGAGTTCCCGGACGGTTTTACCGAGCCGTAGATGCCGGAACATTTTTGCGGAGAGGGGCTGAAGACTGGAAATGAGTCCAGATTCCCATCTAAAAGCACAGGTCAAATTCCTCAAAGGGCAGCTCTCGGTCGGGCAAACTTTGTACTTCGCCCCCTGGGATGCTTACGAGAGGAAGGAAGACGTGATACGGCTGGAGCCGGTCCAAATCAAGCACATCCCCGGGTCTGGCGGGGCGGTAAAGGTTTTGCGTGTAAATGGACAAACCTGCTCCTTTGGAATCAACAGAAACGGCAGGGTGGAATTTCATTTCGGCTATCTGGATTCTGCCCCAGGCAGCGCAGCGCAGGCCGTATTTCTGAGTGAAGAACGCTTTTGGCGCTGGAGGGAATTTTATCGTCTGCTGAATGAGCTCCATGCCAGCGGCATCGCAGAGTGTTATTTCAGCCCGACAGATTCCGGTTTGAAGGCAGCGCGCATTGTCTACGACATCCTGGAGAACGAGAATACAGACTATCAAAATGTGTCCTGTGCCGGCTGCGGTTTCGCAGACGCGCAGGGCGCATTGGTTTGTTCGGGCTGCATCCGTCAAAAGGGCCTCACGGACCGGTGGCGTGCACCGTAACGCCTGAAACGCACGCTATATCTCCCGTCTCCGGTGCTTTGTCCCAGTCAAAGTATAAACCAATAACGGGGGATTGCGTTTGGAAGGAGGCCCGTGCCGAATGGGAGTCCCCCGAATAGGGGGGATTTCCTATCCTTGAAAATATCTTCAAAGGTTTTGTGCAATGGATCTACAGCCTGTGCCTGGAGATGGTGCAGTACATTGCAAATTCCCTGCTGACTGTGTTCAGTATGGACTTGGACTACTTTTTCCGGGTAGCTCCTGTTGCGAAGGACATTCTTTCCATTCTGATTGCCGCCGGCTGGGCGCTCCTAATGGGGAATCTTGTATTCCAAGCCGTTCGGTCCATGGTCTCCGGCCTCGGTTTCGAGGGTGAGGACCCAAAACTCCTCTTCACCCGCACCTTTGTGTTTGCCTTTCTTCTCCTGGCAAGCCAGCAAATCTGTGAGATCGGGCTGAATATTTCCGCTCAGATCATACAAATGCTCCAGATACCAAGCAGTGTTACCGTGACCATTCCGGATGAGAGCAATTTTAATATTGGGGCGTCCTGGCTGCTGATCATCATTGTTGGCTTTGTAGTTATGTGGCAGTTTGTTAAGCTGTGCTTTGAAGTGGCGGAACGGTATGTAGTGACCGCTGTTCTGGTGCTGATGGCGCCGCTTGCATTCGGACTGGGCGGCTCAAAGAGCACAGAGGACATCTTCAAGGGCTGGTGCCGGATGTTCGCTTCAATGTGTCTGATGATGGTTATGAACATCATCTTTTTGAAGCTGCTGATTTCCGCAATGGGCTATGTGCCGTCCGGCCTGGGAGTGCTGCCCTGGATGCTTCTGATTGTCGGCATTGCAAGAGTAGCCCGAAAAATAGACAGCGTTGTGGCACGAATCGGCCTAAATCCCGCAATCACCGGGGATGGGCTTGGGCGTGGGTTACCTGGTATGGTGGCCTTTGCGGCCATTCGCGGGCTTGGAATGGCTGTAACCCGCTCCGCATCGGCCGCATCAAAGGGAAGCGGCGGCGCAAAGCCCCACGGCGGCCACGCTGCGGGCAGCTCCAGCACCCCACCGCCTTCTCCGCCTCCATCCGGGGGTGGGGGGGCTACGCCGCCTGGCGGCGGGTCAGGTCAGGGTGGCCCAGGCCGCGGTCAGTCTGGAACGCACCGGGAGAGTGAACGGGCTGCATATGCGGCAAGCACAAGCGCGCAGCAGTCTGCCTCTACTGAAACACAGACAGCGCCGCCTTCAACGCGCAAGGATCAGCCCAAGTCCGGAGGCCCAAGCTGCCCGCCGGACGCAAAGCCAACCCGGCATACATCTGTTCCTCCCGAGCAGAGAAGCGGTGGAGCCGGTGCCGGCCAGCGCTTCAGAATAAACACGATACTTATGGGGCAGGTGCCAGAAGGGGCTGAGGCAGCCACGCAGGCAGCATCTTCCCAGCATCAGTCCGCAGCACATTCCAAACAGGCTACCGATGCGGCAGGTACTTTTTCACACTCCTATCGGAAAACCGGAAAAGAAGCATTTCGTATCACATCGGAGCGGCAATCGTCTCAGCAAGCCACTCAGGACCGTCCGCAGCGGCCTCCGATACGCCAAAACGGTACGCCTAAAATCTCCACTCCTCCAGGCGTATCTGCGCCCGGGAAAAGCGACTATGGGGCAGGAAAAGAGCCGGATTCCAGTTACAGAAGGGACATACAGCCCCCGACCGATACGGCAGGGACGCGGCGGGCTCCCAGTCCCAGCCGCCCCCCTGTGGGCGGTACCCAGCCCCCGGCTGGTACGGCAGGGACGCAGCGGGCCTCCAGCTCCGGCCAGCCTCCCGTGGGCAGCTCACAGCCCACGATCGGCACAGCATGGGCACGGCGGCCTCCCGGCTCAAGCCAGCATCCCGGGGAGGACACCCAGCCCATGACCGATATGGCAGGGGCACAGCGGGCCTCCGACCCCAGCCGGCCTCCCGTGGGCGGCACCCAGCCCCCAGTCGGTACAGCAGGAACGCGGCAGCCCTCCGGTCCCAGCCGGCCTTCCATGGGCGGCACCCAGCCCCCAGCCGGTACGGCAGGAACGCGGCAGCCCTCCAGTCCCAGCCGGCCTCCCGTGGGCGGCACCCAGCCCCCAGCCGGTACGGCAGGAGCGCGGCAGCCCTCCGGTCCCAGCCGGCCTCCCGTGGGCGGCACTCAGCCTCCGGCCGGTACAGCAGGGACGCAGCGGGCCGCTGGTCCCAGCCGGCCTCCCATAGGGGGCACGCAGGCTTCCACTGGGGCAAAGGAATCACGCAGAATTTCCGGCGCCCCAAGGCCGCCTACAATCCAAACGGCTTCCGAAGAAACCACGGCAAAAGACAGTTCGGCGGGGACTCACCGGATCAAACGGCCGGCGGCTCCGCCCAATGGCAACACATCCAAAAAACGCAATAAGAAAAAATAATTGAAATCCTCAAGGAGCATGGGTGAGCCGCATGGGAAGCGCCCATGCTCCGCCTTTAGAAATTAGAGTCAAACGGGAATCAGAAGGAGGCGTATTTAGTATATGAACGATTATCAGTCCGGATCAGGAGGAAAGGGTATTCGTGTCGCCGCAGCGGCCGCGAATATTGCCCGCGGCGCCGCCTATGGAGGGGTGTACGGCGCGGCTGCCGAGGCCGCCAAGTCTTTTCTGCCGGAGCTTATCAAGTTGGGTGTGATCCTTCTGTTCGTGGTTGTTTTGTTCCCCCTGTTCGCCTTCGTGTCGCTCCCCAATATTCTGTTCGGCTTCAACAGCTCAACAGATCAGGAAATCATCGAATTTACAGACTCTGCTCAAGAACTGACCCAAATTTATGACCGGGCGACCTCCCGGACTCCGTCCATTTTGGAGCGCCTGGTGAATACGATCCTGCCCGGTTTTCGACTTCCAGACGGGAGCGCTCAGTATGACAGCTATTCCGTCACTGAAAATCTGGGGAACTTGAATCAATACTGGCTGGTTGCCATCGGATCGACCAAGTATAAACAGGATTTGACGGCCATGGACGAGGCCGCCGTAGATGACTTGATATACGGTAAGCTGGATTATTCCACCTCTCTGATTGACCGGGTACTGAACATTACTGTCTGGGACATGACGCCGGAGGCATATATGGAAAAGCTCGGCTTCACCGATGAGGAAAAGGAATGGGCCTCCCTCCTGTACTCCGTCCTGGCGGATGATCAGTCTGTATCATATGACGATACGGACGGGGATGGCTACTACAACACCGATTACGGCGATGTGACCTTTGAGCATCAGGACACCCCGGTGGTGTACTACAATCAGACGGACGCCCGTTGGGGCAACAAGCTCTATGGGAAGACCGGGACGATTGGCGCGGAGGGCTGTGGGCCGACCGCGCTGGCCATTGTGGTGGCCACGCTGGTGGATTCATCCGTTACGCCTTACGATGTGGCGAAATGGTCGGCGGAGACCGGCCACCGCTGCGAGGGGAACGGAAGCTATCACAGTCTGATCCCGGATGGCGGCGCACACTATGGGCTCACAGTAACCGGGATTGGAAACAACAGCACCAAGCTGGTAGAGGCGCTTCAGGACGGGAAACTGGTGATCGCCCTGATGTCAAAAGGGCATTTTACAAACGGCGGACATTTTATTGTCCTGCGCGGCATCACAGAAGATGGAAAAATATTGGTTGCCGACCCGGCCAGCGTCAAAAGAAGCAATCAGGAATGGGAGCTCGGCATTGTAGTGAATGAAGCCCGGCGCGGGGCCGCTGCGGGCGGTCCCTTCTGGGTATTTTCTTAGGGGGTGCAGCATACATGGATAAAATTTGCTGGATAAGGGCGTTCAGACTGCGGCATAGGGTGACGATTGCGGAGCTGGCCTTCTGTGCCGGGATCTCATCCCAGCTGCTCAGTCTGATTGAGTTGGATTCTGGCCGGCAGTCGCCGCAGCATGAGGCCATGCTGAGACGCGCCTGCGCAGCTCTGATGTCCGCACGTCATGCGGAACTGGCCCAGATGGAAGCTGAGCTGTCGGCCTGTCCCAATATCTTTGCGATGGAACAGGGGGATCAGGATGGGGTATGAAACTTATCACATTCCGGTAAATTACACCGACGCCGGAAAACTATTCGGCCTGTTCGAGATCCGGAATGTAGTGGAGGCTGTCCTGATCGGACTTCCGGTGCTTGCTCTCTGCGCCAGGTTTCTGCCGCTGGTGATTACCTGGAAGATCACTGTCTCCCTGTTCTTTTTGGTCCCCACAGTTGGCTTTGCACTGATTGGGCTCAAGGACGACAGCTTGACAAGATACCTAAAAACATGGTGGATCTGGCGCCAACGCCGCCGGGTCGTAACATATCGAGGAGAGGTGCATCCGCATGAATCTGAAAGACGTTATCTTCGGCAATTCCGCTGCGGCCGTCCATGACTTAGGCGGCTCCTATTCCGGGAGCAGCCAGGAGTGGCTGCCCATCAAGGATATTCTGAAAGGAGTCATCATAACACGGGACAAGCGCTTTGTCAAAGTGCTGGAACTTCTGCCAGTCAATTTCTACACACTTTCAGAAACGGAACAGGGCAACGCAATCGCCGATTTCGCCGCCTATCTGAAGGTGGCTCCCGATCATCTGCAGATCAACGTCCTGACTCAAAAATTCAATCTGAACGGCTATCTGAAGCTGATGAAGAATCGTTTGGACTGTGAGCAGAACGAAAGCTGCCGTGAAATGATTCTGGAGAGTATGCAGTATGTCCCCCAGCTTGTAGAGCGAGAGGCCATCACCCACCGCTTTTTCCTGACCTTTTCTTATGAGCCAGGTATGAAAGCGGCAAACAATTCTCCAGGCGCCATCGCCGCCCGTCTTAACGAACAGGCGGAAGTGGCGCGGCGCTATTTGGACCGATGCGGGATTTCGGTTCTGGAACCGGAGTATGTGGACAATTTTGTTCTGGAGCTCTTTTATGAACTGGTCAATAAGCATACCTCGCAGCATATCAGGCTCCCAGAGGGTGCGTATGATATGCTGGGGACCATCCACGGTATTTACGATGAAAGCGTTGTCGGCACAGCACTGGAGCAGAAGCCGGAAAGTCCCGGCGCCAAAAAGAAAAAGTGGTTTATGCCAAAGAAAAAAAGCGCGGAGCTGCCTGGGCTGGAGGGCGGCGCGACAACAATCCCTGATCTGATCGCGCCCACCTCCATTGACACGCACTCCCCTCACTTCCTTCTGGTGGACGGCGTGTACCACACTTATCTTTACATTGCCGGGTATGGATACGCCACAGTGGTGGGAAAAGGCTGGCTCACCCCGCTGATTGAAGCGGGAGAGGGTGTCAGTGTCAGCTTCCAGCTGCGAAAACAGCCACGGGAAAAAATCCTCAGTTCCATTTCTCAGGCCACCATGATTAACCGCTCCCGGATGCGGGATGTTGGTGATACCAGGAGCGACTTCGAGGAATTGGGCGACGCCATCAACGCAGGGCTCTATTTGAAAGAGGGGATCAACCGCGAGGGCGAGGATCTGTACTTTATGTACACGCTGATTGAGGTAGTGGCTGATGATCTGGAGACGCTGGAGCAGCGGGCCGCAGCGGTGGAAACGCTATGTGTCGCTTCGGATATGCTGGCGAAACGCTGTGAATTCAAAAACGAACAGGCGTTTTTATCATTCCTCCCCGGCCTGGGGCTTGATCCGGATATTGAGCGGAAAAGCAGAAGAAACGCTCTGACCACCGGTGTGGCCGGAGCGTTTCCTTTTGCCTCCTATGAGCTCAGCGATTCCGGCGGCATTTTCCTGGGCTTGAATCTCTACAACCGCTCCCCCGTGCTGATCGACTTTTATGATGACTATAAGTACACCAACGGCAATTTCGCCGTATTCGGGTCTACCGGCGCCGGAAAGTCTACCATCCTGCAATCTATCGGGAAACGGGTGCGGGAACAGGGGCGCAAGGTCATCTGCATTGTCCCGGAAAAAGGTCATGAGTACCGCCCCCTGTGTGAATCCCTCGGCGGCCAGTTTATCAAGCTCGGCCCGGCGTCTCCGGACTGCATCGGGCTGATGGAGATCAGGCGCTTCCGGGAGGACCCATACAGCTCCCGGTCCTCCGGGGACCGGCGGGAATCCCTTCTGGCGGAAAAGGTGTCCTGGCTGAGTGTGTGGTATTCCCTGCAGAAGAAAAACCTCAGCGAAGAGGATCGGGCCTACATTGACGCATCCCTGATCGAGTGCTACCGCCGCAAGGGGATCACCTTTGACAACAGCACACTCTATGACCAGGACGGGGCATTGAAGGAGATGCCGGTCATAGAGGACTGGTACGATGTTCTGATGGACAATCCGGAGACAAAGCATCTGGCCGTTGTACTGACCCGGTATGTGTCCGGCTCTGCCGCGGCCATGGGCGGGCGCACCAATGTCGATACGGACAACCCCTATCTGGTGATCGACCTGACGGACCTGCCGGATGACCTGATCCTTCCTTCCGTCTACGCGGCCACAGGCTTTGCCACGGATGTCATCGTACAAAACGGGGATGTGGGGACCGCCCTGCTTTCGGATGAGCTTTGGAAACTCCTGGGCGCAAATTCCAATCCCCTGGCTGCGGACTACACCATGCGCATGGTCAAGCTGATCCGCTCCCAGGGCGGCATTGCCGGCGTTACCTCCCAGGGCATGGCGGACATGATGGCCCTGGACGGCGGCAAATACGGCAAGGCGATCCTGGATAGCTGCCGGATCAAATTCATCATGCAGATGGAAGAACAGGAGGCTCGGCTGGTCCAGAATATCCTAAATCTGACGGAGGAGGAGGTGCGGCTCATCACACGCTTCCGGCGCGGCGAGGGCCTGCTCTGCATAGGCCACAACCATGTCCCGATCTCCGTGTTCGTCTCCCCCAAGGAGTATGAGGCCATCACAACGTCGCCCACGGACCGGCGCGCCAGAAACAATGCCTGACCGGGCCCCGAAAAATTCTTACTTTATGCTGTGAAAGGAAACTTCTATGTTATTTGACCAGGATACGATCAAGCAGATCCAGGCCATTGCGTTTGACGCCTACAAGACAACGGGGCGGATCGCCGCCCTGCTGGACGGCGGCGGAGATGGAAATAGATCTCTGGCCCGGGAAATGTCTGCCGCCGCTTTCCGGCTGGAACGCGGTACGGTGGCATTTCGCCGGCTCTGCGAGCAATGCCAGACGCTTCCACCGGAAACCGCAAAGGATGCGCCTCCCCCGGCCCCGCTGGACTTGGCCTGCTGGGTGGAACGCAGCGATTATGGCTGGCTCCATATCCGCCTCAATACCCTCCTGCCCCACTGCCGCTACGACGCACCCATCTGGCTGTCGGATACCGTGGCCCGGGCGCTGGATCGCTATGAGGCCGCCCACGCCAGGCTTCCCATGCTGGAACACGCTCTGCTCATTATTGATGAACATTGCGAGATCGATGCCAGGCGTGTGTACGACCAGGACAACAAGGGCTGGAAGGCAATCGCAAATGCCATCAAAGGGCGCCTGATCCCGGATGACGACCAGTACAGCTTGGGCGTGTGCCTTCTCTCCAGACGCCTGCCACAAAATGTATGCCATATCTACCTCATCCCGGAGCAGGACGCGGGCGACTTTCTCACCCTCCGGGCAGAAAACTATCTACCCTTTTCCCTGACCTCCGGTTACAACTACGGATCAATTCCGAAGTAGACCTTCGGATACGTTCCACCCGCAAATCCCCATATCATCGGTTACATTCCACATACAGAACAAAGGGCCACCATCGGTTACATCCGGTCTTGGAATGTAACCGATGGTGGCGTGTGTTTTCCCTTGCGGCGCACCCCTTTGGCCGCTCCAGCAATGTCGGGACATATCTGGAATGTAAACGTCCTACGCCGTCTGCCGTTACATTGACGCCTCTATTTCCTGCACCGAGAGGAGGAATTGCGTATGCTTTACGACCGCAGGGATTTTGGCCTGCTCCGCTTGGCAGGGACCTATCAATGGCTTCCTGCGGCGCCGCTGAAAAAGCTTTCCGCATTAAAAACGCTCCGCCGGGAGGCGGAGCTGCTGTCCACCCTGGGGCTGGTCAGCTATGCCAGGAGCGGTGAGTACCTGATGCCATCGCCCCAGGGCTATGAATTCCTTTCCGGCATCGACCAGACCTGTCAGCCGCCTACCAAACGCCCATATGCGCAGAGCCCCGCCCTCCGCCGCAGGCTGGAGGTGGGGACCATCCTGCTTACCTGCATCGGGGCAGGAATTGAGCCTGCCTTCGGCAAGGTAGAACACCTGAAACGCCAGCCAGTCTTTTTCCCCGCCTTTGCCCTCCGAAACGCCGGAGGCAACCTGATGAACGCCGCCGGCTGTGCCGGATTCGGCCACTGGGGCTCTACCGCCTATATGACGCTGTACGTCAGCGCGCAGAACACCGGCTTTGTAATGACCAATGAACTGGGCCACCTCCATAACCTGGCTTCTGTGTTCAGTGAAACGCTGGATACGCCGCAGGCTTTGATCCTGGCCGGGGAGAGCTACCAGTCCGTCTATGAGGTCCTGACGAAAAAAACGCTTTCCAAACGGCATGGGAAAAAGGGCTTTGTGGATTACAGCGAGGCATACCAAAAGCTAAGTATTCCGGCCTGCCTTGTATCCTGCGACAACACCGGCGTGATGCAGCTTGCCGTGATGCGGCAGACCGACTACCGGGCCAGGATTGCCCAGGCTGCCTTCGGCGCACGCTGGGACAGCAAGGACGATGGGATACCGGAGGCAGACGGCCATGTGGACGGAAATCCGCTGGTCATTGCGGTGGACATGGATCTGCGCCGCTTGGATCGGGTGTGTACCGCCGCCGTCCGCCAGGGCCGGAAAGAGATCATGGTGGCCGCCCTGGAGGGTCAGATGTCCGGCCTGCTGCTCTCCATCCTGCCCAAAAACGCGACGGTCAGACCCCTACGCATCAACGCCCAGGTCCTCTCCGTGGCCTTTGGCGGGGACTGTAAGACCGGAGATCCCTGGCCGGACGCCCCTCTGACCCTGAAAGGCGGCTTCGTCCATGTTTAGGCTCTCAAAAAAGCTGGCGAAGCTGGAAGACCGCATTGCCGGACGCTGGGGAAAAAAGCTGGACCGGTTTCAAAGCAGGCATAAGGGAGAATGGAAATACCTGATCCCGCTTGGCCTTGTCGCATGGTATTTCGCCGGTATGCTGCTCAACTCCATCCGCCTGGGCATCCAGTCGGTATTTGGGGCGGACTCCGACCAGATCAAAAGCATCTGGGTGGTCAACCCGTTTGTGAACTTCGCGGCGGTGTTTACCCCTACCGGCCTGGCAACCATCGCGGTGGGCGCGCTGATGTTCTGTCTCATCACCAAAAAAGGGTACCATTGGTTTTCGGGGTACAAGTACACCCGGGATAAGCGGGGGTTTGATATTTTACCCAACGGGACGCACGGCACCTCTGCCTTTATGGGAAAGAAGGAACAGGAGAAGGTGCTGCTGACCGGTCCCATTCAGGACTTGGATGGGACTATCTTGGGCAAGCAGAAGGATGACCCGGACGACGATGACAAATATGCTGAATATGTGACACTGAAGCCCGGCTGCGGGCTGACGGAGCACATTATGATTTATGGCGCGACCGGCTCCGGAAAGACCAGGGGCTTTGTCAAGCCCTTCATCCTTCAAGCCATGCGCCGCCGGGAGAGCATGGTCCTGGTGGATGTCAAGGGGGAAATCTACGAGGGGATGTCCCAGATCCTTCGGGACGACGGCTACGAAGTCAAGATGTTTAACCTCTTGGACAAGGAACATAGCGACGCCTGGAACTGCCTGAGCGTGATCGAGCAGGACAAAAACCTGGTCCAATCCATTGCCGAGGTCATCATCAAAAATACCTCCAACGCCAACGAACGTCAGGACTTCTGGGAGAAGGCGGAATTAAATCTGCTCATGGCACTCATGCACTATGTCGCAACTCAGACCATCCCAGGCACCAACCAGCTTCTGCCCATCCAGCAACGGTCTTTGGGGGAAATCTACCGCATCCTTTCCAACGAGTCCTTCGCTGATCTGGAGCAGCGCTTTGAGGCGCTGCCCAAAGGCCATCCCGCCCTGCCGCCCTACGGCATTTTCAAACTGGCCAACCGCCAGATTTGGGGCAATATCGCCATTGGACTCGGAAACCGGCTTTCCGTGTTTCAAAATCCGCTGGTGGATAAGATCACTTCCTACAATGAGATCGACCTGGCACTTCCTGGGCAAAAGCCCTGCGCCTACTTCTGCTGCATCTCCGCGCAGGACTCCTCGCTGGAGTTTTTAAGCTCCCTGTTTTTCTCCCAGCTCTTTTCCAGCCTGATGGAATACGGACGCCGCAATGGAGACCACGGCCGCCTGCCGGTCAGGGTCAACGTGTGTCTGGAGGAGTTCTGCAATATCGGAAAGCTGATGGACTTCAAGCGCGTTTTGGAGGTGTGCCGGGGCTCCAACATCTTCTGTCAGCTTGTGGTTCAGTCGATCCCCCAGCTCAAGGACCGCTATCCCAAGACAGAATGGGAGGAGCTTATCGGCTGTACCGATGTACAGATCTGTCTCGGCTGCAACGATGTAGACACCGCAAAGTACATATCGCAGAAATGCGGCGTTACCACCATCCGGGTGGAGAATAATCAAATGCCCATTGCCCCGCTCTTCTCACCGGTGTATTCCACCACCCGGCCCTATTCCCAGACCAAAAGCAACACCCAGCGCCCTCTTATGTATCTGGACGAAGTGCTCCACATGAATAACCGGGAGTGCCTTGTGCTCCTGCGGGGGCAAAATGTCCTAAAACTCTATAAGATCACCCCGGAAGAATTTCCGGCGTTCTGCCGGCTGAAGGATGTCCGGGTGTCCAGCCATACCCCGCGCTGGCGCATCACGGAGGAATCGGAACGGCGGCACGCTCCACAGCCGGCACAGAAGCCTGCGCCGGCGGCTGATGCCACGCCTCCCCAGCCTCCCCAGGCGCCCCCATCTCCTTCGGCTACCCCCTCTCCCCCGGAAGCGGGGATTGAACGGGAGGCCCGGAGAGAAAAGAGGCGGCCGGCCAGTGAGCCGCAGTATTCCTACGGCCTGATGGACTCCAGCCTGTGCGGTCTGGAGGGCGACGCAGAGGAGGACGCAGGCGAATTGGCGGAAACCGCTCCCTACGGCGCATTGGAGCTGATGGAGACCATGCCGGAGGATATAGGAGGCCCGCCGCTTTAGCGCAGAAACGGGACGGCCGCGGCGTTTTCCGCCTGCGACCGTCCCATTTTCCCTATGACTGGACATCCTCTCCGCCGGCGATGCCAACGGGAAACCCATTCAGCTCCACCGTACCCTCGTCAGCCGGAACGAGAATATACTTCCGGCCGTTGATGACTTGGGTTTCCATCAGATAGCTGCGCTCCGGATCGATAGATACCGCGGCGTCAGCGGTTTTCAGCTCAAAACGCTTGCTGTCAATGAGGTTGGCGGGATTCAGTACAGCGCCGGTGCCGAATGATTCCCCGCATTTTTCTCCAAATGCTTCCGCCTTGGACTCCGACACGCCGCAGTCGCGCAGGATGGAGCTGATTTCCCCCACCGTCAGCGCCAGAGGCTCCGGATTTTTGCTCTCCTTATGCTGCTCGATGGCCTCCCTCAGCCGTTCGTAGACGCCTTGGACCACCTCAACATTGCAGCAGTCCTCCAGGGAGTCGCAAAGCGCGCTCTGGAACGCCTCCTTCTGCTCTGCGGGTGACATGGGAGGCTCCGTATGGAAGACTGCGTCGATCAATTCCTGATGGAGCTCATCTGCTTTTCTGGAATAGAACAGGGCGTTATAGATGTTCGCTGCCCGGTCATCAAAGGCAGGGAAAAGGAAGCCAAGCTCCGGAGGCGCCACGACCTGCCCCTGGGCGCAGCTGTGAAACTCATTTTCCCCTGGGAAAAAGCCCAGCTCCATCTTCCCGTCCTTTACCGGGCAGATCGCGCAGACAATGTATTGGAATACCTCGTCGGAGCCGTCAGCCTGGGCCTCACCATCCTTTCCCCGGTGCGGAACATCGTATGCGTCATGCGCCAGAAGGATCAGATAATTGCTCTCTCCCATATCCAGGCTTTCAATCACCTTTTGATAAAAGGCATCCCGGGCCGCTCCATCCTTCAGGGCGGAAGAGCGGAGCTGAGAAAGCAGCCGGTGCTCCGGGCCATTCATCACCTGTTCGGTGGAAAAGACAATATCAATCAGGTTTTTCCCCAATGTCCCGGACAATGCCTTTTTCAGAAGGCCAAGATATTTTTCGGCCTCCTCCTGGGGCATCTGGCCCAGGGACTCGTCCAGGTAGGAGATGATTTCCCGTCCGCTGTTGACGTAGCAGCCGTACACACGGCTTACCGCGCTTCTATCCGGTCGGAAACGGCGGCGAAGCTCGCCAAGTTCTTTTTGATTCATAAAAGACACATCCCAATTCAAGTGTATTTCCAATCACAGCGCAGGCTGTGCTTTTTATTGTAATGAGAAACGATGAAAAAATCAATCCCCGCCATCTATGCGGCGCGCCGTGTGGGCAGGGCGCATATGGCGGCGGGGCGAGGAGGAATTGTTTGTGAAGGCTGCGCCTATGACACAAAAGCCTGCATTCCGGCTCATGAAGCTGGGAGATGTGCAGAGCGTCTATCACCTGCAGATTCCCCGCTGGCTGTTTACCGACCCGCGCTATACGGCCCTGTCCCTTGAGGCCAAGGTGGCCTATACCTTCCTGCTCAACCGTTTCCAGCTCTCCAGGCTCAACGGCTGGATCAATGACGCGGGCGAGGTCTTTATCATCTACACCAGGAAGTCGCTTGCCGATGAGATGCAGGTGAGCTACCGCAAAGTCATCGACTCCATGAAAGAGCTGTCTGCCGCGGGGCTGATCTGGGAGCGCCGGTGCGGTCGGGGCGACGCCAATCAAATCTATCTTGCGCTGGTGGAGCACCAGGAGTGCCGCAGCAGCAGCGTCCCCTTTGTCTCAAAAAAGCATGAGGCAGCTGGGGCTCCGCCGGCAGAGGAAGCCGGCACAAGAAGTGCGGAAACGGAACTTCTTCAAGCACAGCAGCATGGCGCCGGTCCGTCCGTACTCAGGCAAGAAGTGCCAGAGCAGCACTTGCAGAAATCCCAAACAGGCACTTCTGCAAGTACGGGAACGGCACATCCAGAAGTGCCCGTTTCGCACCCCAGTTATACTGATCCGAGTCATACTGATGGGATTCATACTGAGTCAAGTCAATCTATCCAGCGCCAGCAGGCTTCCCTGAGGAGGGGCGGCGGATACGGCGCCTCGCCGATGGATCGGACGGAGGAACAGGCGCAGCTAAGACAGATCCTGGATAACTGCGACCTGTGGATTTTTGACCCGGAGGACGCAAAGGTATTTGAAACAGCTATTGAACGCCTGTTCTATTCTGACGGACTGCGGGTGGGGAAGGCCGTACTCCCACAGGCGAACATCCGCTCCCGTCTTTGGGATCTGGACGGGACCATGCTCCAGGTAGTGGCCGGAAAGCTGAAAAACAACCAAAGGGAGGTCCGAAATCCCATTGCCTATGTCATGCAGGTCATCTTCAGCTCCATCAATGAGGCGCACTGTGATGTGATGATCGACCCCTATATCAACAGCCTGCGCGCTGATCGCAGCGGGCCGGACAATACGGGAGGCTGAGGCATTGTGTACTTATTTGAAGATCAAAAATTCTTTTTGTCTGTCCTGCGGCAGACGGACTTCATCCGGCCGGACCAGGCCCTTCCCCTGCTCCGCCTGTTTGACCCGCGCAAGACCCAGGGGCAGACGGAGGCGCTGATCCGGCAGCTCCGCTATGCCGGCGAGCTTGCTTTCTCCGGGCAGCTTCTCTGTTCCCCGGAGATGCTGAAAAAGCAGCCGGACCCGGAGATGCTGGAGGCGCTGGATATTTTGTTGGCGCTTTCCGGGCGCAGGCTTCTGGAGGTGAGCCGGAACCCGCCCTGCAAGCTCTCCTTTCTCCTCCAACGCGGTGAGGATTGGATCGACTCCTATGCGGTCATGATCGTCAGGCAGGGTCATGAGCGGGAGGCATCGCTGCTTCTGAATCAGCTTGCGCCGGAAACCACCCTGCTCCTGCGTCTGGACGATTTGGGGCAGCACGGGGCGCTTACGGTCCGTCAGAGCTGCTATTTTGTCGTGCGTCAGGCAGGGAAGCTGCGTTTCTATAAAGGGGGTGAGGCCAGGCACTGAAACTGAGCGCGGAATCTGAACGAGAGCACCAAAATAATTGACGAAACAGAAAGGGGACATAGTATGAGCTACATGAACGAAAGCGCTTGGCCCGGCCCGGATGCGGCGGGGAACGAAGCGGAGGATAGCAGCGTCATCCAGGCTACGCCGGAGAATGAGGCCGCAGATACCAGCGGCGTTCAGAACGCATCTGAGGAGCTGAGACCCGCGGAAGAAGGTGCCTCCGTTGCCGGGCAGGAGCAGACGGCCGCGGTGGTGCCGGAAGCAGATACCACGGAGCCGTCTGGGACAAAGCCGGCACGGAAGCGCGGCGGAAAGAAAAAGCAGGAGGAGCCCGCTGAAGGTGACGCGGTCCTCGGCGAAAGCGGCGGCGAAACATCCCCGGAAGGCACCGGGGAGGCGGAAGATGCCACTGAGGAGGCCATGGATCGTGAAGCTCCGGAACAGCCCGACGGTTTCCCGGAAGAATCCGGCATCCCCGGGCCGCAGGCTGACGGCGCAGCGGCTGAGCAGGACGCCGGCGTGGAGCCGGATGGCACGGCGGCTGGCGGCCCCAAAAGGGCGGCCAGGCAGGCTCCCCGGACGCGGAAGGAGAAAAGCAGCAGGGCCAAGGCGGAGGTGAAGGGCACCGCCCAGACGGACCGGTTGAAGGACAAGCCCCTGGAGGGCAGGCCCACCCTCTCCGACCTGGATCTGAACAAATTGGATCGGGAGCTGACAGACAGGGAACGTGAGGAGTGGAACGAGATCTATGCGTCTCTCCGCTCCCGGACGATTCTGACTGGGACGGTCGTTGGCATCGACACCCATTCCTTCAAGGTCAGGGACCGGGACACCAAGCGGATCGAGTACAGGGAAATCCTCTGTGCAGTTGTCATCGCCTACCGGGTCAAAGTTCTGATCCCGGAGACGGAGATCTGGCAGCCCGGCTCAGAGCGGCCCTCCCACGTCCTGCGCGGCATGGCAGGCGCGGAGATCGACTATGTGATCCTGGATGTGGACCGTGAGGGCGGCGTGGCTATCGCCTCCCGGAAGCTTGGCCTGGCCGCCAGGCAGCACTATTTCAACGCCGAAAAGAACGGCCACAAGATCGGTGAGTATCTGACCTGCCGGGTGGTATCCGTTGGCCCTAGACTGTGCATGGTCGAGTGTGGCGGACGGGACATGACGCTCAAGCAGGCGGATCTGACCTATACCGCGACCCCTGACCTGCGGGAACGCTACCGCCCGGGCCAGAAGCTCCGGTGCGTCCTGACGGAATATGACCCCTACCGGCAGCTGATGAACATTTCCGTCAAGGCCGCCACCGTAAACCCCTTCCAGGGAGCCATCATGCGCCATCCCGTCAACAGCAGACGGCAGGCCACGATCAGCGGCAAGTATGGCGGAGGCGTATTCTGCACCCTGCCGGATGATTCTGTGTGCCTGTGCAGGTATTCCGCTCAGCAGAGAGACCGTGAATTTCATGTGGGCGATTCGGTAATCATTGTGATTACCAAGCACAACTTTGAACGCAGCATGATCTATGGCCGGATTCTCTCCAAGTGGTGAGGTGGTGAAAATGGATCAGCAGATGGGATTGTTGGACCGGCTGGCCCAGATGAGCGGCTGCGTCTGTCTCTCCGATTTGAGAACACCAGCATACCGGCACCCGGTACTGGACGCCCTTGGACGGATCTCCGCCGAGGAATACCCGGCAAAAGAATGGCTGGAGGCGATGGGGTATCTGCTGGTTCCGATGCAGGAGGACGGCAGACATCCGGTATAGCATCCAGTTCCTCCTCACCCTCACACACTAGAATCACATAAACACAAAAAGGTCCCGTCCGGTTCAGATGCCGGATGGGACCTTTTTTATTTTTCCCGGTTCTCGTTTGTATGTTTCATCCATAGAAATTGTGAGATTCATCTATATAGCCTAGTCTATCAAGCTGATGATCGCGACCTCTGGTGGTGCTATCAGATAGGTTGAAACCGCAATCTTGTTCATTTTATACTCTCTGGCATAGGACGCCCCAGATATAAAATCCAGCAATTTTTGGGATTCCACTGAGCCGCATCGTTCCAGATTAAGCACCACAATATGGCCTTCTTTGATTAGACTCGCAATATCCAATGCCTGCTGTTCACGCATGGGCGCCTGAATAAAGATTTTCCCAGCCCGGCTCTGATAGATGGTAATAATATTAGAATCATGGGGCATATTCCTCACCTGCCTGGTGGTCCTATTACCCCCCATTTCAGGGGGGCCTTCCTGTGTATAGCTTCCTCCCCTCTTTCTGAATCATAAAGAGGGGAGGAGCAAAAGGTCCCTTCTAACAAGGACATATATAAAGTTTAAGGGCAGGGAGATCTTGTAGATGCAGTACCCGCCTGTTCCTTTATGCGCTTTTCGTGGTATCCAGTGTATCGTCATATTAAAAAAGATGGCTCCTTACAAAGGATCGAACTTAGAGATTTGCGTGATAAGCAAATTTTTGCTGACCTTGTGAGACAAGGCATAAGCCCCGCTCTCTTTTAATCCAGTCGGCACCCAGACAAAGACACGAGGTAAAGACATTCTAATTTTATCCATCTGCCGTGCGTTTCGCTTTCATGGGGACCCCCATTATCACCAAACGCGTACCTGTGGAGAGAGCAGTAGTCCGGTTAGAGGCTGTGCAGAAAAAGGATCAGGCTGCCCAATCCAGAAATCATCCTTCTTTATTGTATAATGGTCTCCAGCTTTTATAACGGAGGAGATCGATTATGAACAATCTTGAAGCCCTGATCGAGTGTTATTTGGACATCTGCCAATACGAAAAGAAGCTGTCCCAGGATACGCTGAAGGCATACCGAACTGACCTTGCTCAGTTCCGCGCCTTTGTGGGAGGCGCGGAGGTCAGCCGGGATCTGCTGAGCCAGTATATCAAATATCTGAACAACTCCTTCGCGCCGCGGTCAGTCAAACGGAAGCTGGCCTCCCTGCGGGCCTTCTATCGTTTGATGGAGACACGGGAAGCGATTTCACAGAATCCCTTTGAAAAACTGCAAATCCATATCCAGGCGCCGCGGCAACTCCCACGTACCATTCCGGAACATATTATCCGGGATCTGCTGGAAGCCGCCTATATGGAGTACCAGCCGGGAGCCGGAACTGTCCTGCGTGATATTCTCGTGCTGGAGCTGCTGTTTGGAACAGGAATCCGGGTTTCCGAGCTATGCGCCCTCTCTCCCCAAACCGTCCAGCTTGGGGCCCATAAGCTCAGGCTGCTGATCCATGGAAAGGGGCAGAAGGAGCGAGTAATTCAGATTGACACACCGGAACTCCTGGAGCTTATGCGCATTTATTATCAGACCTTTGGGGGCAAAATCCAAGTGTCCAGCACCGTCCTGTTCAATAACCGCGGCAGAGCGCTCTCTCCACAGTCAGTACGGCGGATTATCCGAAAATACCTGCGGAAGCTGCCTGAGCAATATGCGGCCACACCGCATATGTTCCGCCACAACACAGCTCCATTTCAACGACACAAATCTACACCCATGTGGCCGCGCAGCGGCAGGCTGACCTCCTCTGCCAGCTGCATCCGAGAGGCAAGATGTCCTTCCACCTATAAAAAGCACTATGTCACATATATCAGCACAGAATAAATCCATCTTTCTTTTGAACCGTGGACAATGCGACAAACCGATATGGAACAGCCCAGGCAGAGTTTACTCTCCCAGGCCGTTTTCTGTATGTTATCTCGCTTCTCCACTCTGACGGTGGCATCTATCTCACCGCCTGCGACAGCGTGGAGTTTTGTATTCTCCACCCGCCTTCGGTACAACCAACCGCCTTATCCGCTGCCCCCTCCCCCGCCGTTTGCGCTTTCGTGACCTTTACACAAGTGGAGTCCATGCCCAAGTTCTCCATATCCACGTCTGTAGATAGTGCGTGGAATACTGCTTTCAGAGTGCCATCATTCCGTCATTTGGCAATCTGGCCTATAATGGACCGCCATAGGCTATGGATCTCCGGCAGCTCACGCCACTGCGCACCTATCCGGACGATCAAGAGTATCCCGTTGAGCTTTATCCAGTTATCCTTCTATGGACACCCCCGCTTTCCTGTTTCTTCCGGTGGCAGCAACGGCTTGGTTTGTTCCCATTGTTCTTTTGTTAATTCATATCCTTTCATGCTCGTAGCTTCACATAGCTTGGTTTCTTGTTCAATTTTAATTTTTGGAAGAACCAAGGATATGGTCTGGAAACTGATATTTTCGGAATATATCCTTGGTTTACCAACTGATCGGATAGACTGTGTAAACGGAGTGACGCTTAGAGGGTTCCCAGTCAGTCGAGGTCGAGAGGAATGGGAGTAAGAGTGGTATCGTGGCGGACGGTTTCCCCGTAAAAATCGCGGTCTCCAGTGATATGGAGGCCGTATGTTTCTGCAAGGCACAGATAGGTGGTGCTCTGTTCGGGGGAATGCTAGGGGTAAAAGCACTCAATCCCATCCAGCCCTGCGTCATGGATGGCCGCGATGCATTCCGGGGCCCCGGCCTTCCACCGCTCAATGCGCTGGTATTCGTCCTTGTCCAGATAGCGGTCGAAGGTCTTCCAGAGGGATGAGACATCCCAGCACCGGAGCATCACCCGGGCGAAATTGGGGCGGATGACCACTCCGCCGCCGGTGAGGGCCTCCAGCGGCACATCCAACCCCTTCCTGCGGAGAAACGCCGCGATGCGGTATTTCCTCCTCCCGGCTGGTGCGCAGCCTGCGGCAGTGCTCCGCTAGCCTGTGGGCGATTTAGATCGTGTCCATAACAATGACCTCATTCCAGACAAAAGCGGAGGCCGGACATAATGCCCGGCCCCCACAGTGTTGTGTATGTGATACCGCTTTGATCTCTTGCTGGAGGAGCTGCAGGACGTCCTTTGTTGGCACGGACTGCGAATCCCTCGCTTCATCACAGACAGCAAAGCTCGCTCTCTTCATCGCGCCTCCTCTCCCAACCGAACACACTTCGCTGGGCTTCGGCGGGGCCTCTGTGCCCCAGGATAGCGCGGAAGGGTTCGGGAGCGTGCAGCTACTCAGCAACAGAGATTACTGGAGGAGCTGCAGAACGCCCTGGGGCACCTGGTTGGCCTGGGCCAGCATGGCCTGGGCGGACTGGATCAGAATGTTGTTCTTGGTGTAGGCCATCATCTCGTCGGCCACATCGGTATCGCGGATGGTGGACTCAGCATCCTGGATGTTCTCTTCCATAACGCTGAGGTTGTTGATGGTGTGGTCCAGACGGTTCTGAGTGGCGCCCAAAGTGCCGCGGACGTCGGAGACATAGTTGATGGCGTTCTTGATGGTGTCCAGCGCGGCGCCGGCGCCGACCTGGTTGCCGATGTCCAGCGCGTCGATGCCCAAGGCGGTGGTGTGGCAATCCTCGATGGAAACCTTGAGCTGGTTCCAGCTATCAGAGGTATCGCCGATCTGGAGAACCAGGCTGTTATCATCGCCGGTGGTAGAGAGCTTCTTCTCGCCGCTGTAGGTGATATCATACTGTGCAATACCAGCGTCCTGGTTCTCTACCTTGTTGTACTTCAAGTCCATACCGGTGACACGATTGATGGTGGCTGCCACATTTGCACCATCATTCTGCCCAGAATAGGTATCAGCAGCCAGCGTGATGACAGTCACATCGGAGCCCACATCCTTGAGATTCTCGGCAGTAGAACCATTTTTGGCAAACAGGAACTTATGTCCGTCGATCTCAAAAATGTTTTTAGCGGCATCCTCAGCGGTCACAGCCTTGCTACCGTCAACAACGCCCACACCGCTGAAATCAACGACCTGCATCGAGTCCAGACCGACCTTGGTTTTGGTGCCGTCGATCTTACCAGCGGCAAGTTGAGTATCTGTAAACGCGGTGGTATCACTGGATTTCATGCCCAGCGCGGTGATCGTTGCGCCGGAAGCACCTGCGGTCTTGCTGGTGAAAGTCAGAGCGTCGGTATTGAGAGAAATATCAAAGGAAGCGTTCAGGGTGCTGTCCTTCTTCAGCTCCGCCAAGAACGCCTGACCAAGCTCAGTCTTAGTCGGCTTACTGGCCTTCAAATCGTATTCAGTACCATCCGCAGCGACAAGCTTGGTCTGATCGTCCGACATGGTCAGGTCAACGGTCTTGGAGTGCTCGGTTCCAGCCTCATCCTTCCACGAAACCGTGTAGGAAACCGTTTTCCCCGCCGTCATATCCGCCGCGGCCTCTACAAATGCACCGCTGGTTGAAGAACCTGTCACAGCTTTTGTTGCAGCGAACTCAAGGTCACCGGCGGCAGTGGCCTTCCCGGCACTACTCATAGAGCCGTCCAGCAACTTGATGCCGTTGAAGTTAGCGGAGTCAGCGATGCGGTTGATCTCGTCCTTGAGCTGGGTGACCTCCTTCTGGAGCTGGGTACGGTCAGTAGCATCCTCAAAGGTGCCGTTGGCGGACTGCTCGGACAGCTCGTACATGCGGTTGAGCATGTCGTGGACCTCGGTCAGGGCGCCCTCAGCGGTCTGCACCAGAGAGATGCCGTCCTTGGCGTTGTCCTGAGCCTTGTTCAGACCGGTAATCTGGGCGCGCATCTTTTCGCTGATGGCGAGACCGGCGGCGTCGTCACCGGCGCGGTTAATCTTGTAGCCGGAGGACAGCTTCTCTAGGTTCTTGCTCAGGGCGCTGGTGTTGTTGGTGTAGTTGCGGTAGGCGTTCATAGCCATGATGTTGTGCTGAATTCTCATTTCGATCGGTTCCTTTCTTTCTGAAATGATATTGGGTTTGCTGATCCGACGCACAGATCCCTCATGTGCGTGTTGTGGTGTTGCAGACCGGCACGGACGCCGTGGCCTTTGGCGGACTGTGCCCCCTGCGCTTCGATTTATTTCAACCGGTTCGCGGGACCGGGTGAAACCAAACTGAGTGGATAGCGTTATGTGTTCCGGGCCGCTTGATCCCGAAACAGGGCCTGGATCTGACCGGACAACTCTTCCTCCTGCTGGGTGGGGAGCAACTGCTCCAACTGTACCCGCAGGGCCTGGACCTCCTCCCGGGGCCCGTCGGACTCCATCTGGTCCAGAATCTGCTCCATTGCCAGGCACTCCGGCCGGGGAGCCCCCGACCGCTCCAGTACCTTTCCCCGCACAATGGGGATGCTGCGGTCGGCCTCTACCCGAAGGAAGGCGCGGCTACCGGAGAGCTGAGCGAGCTGTACCACAATGTCGCCATGGATGGTGAGATACTCACCGGGACGCAGAGAGAGCTGAAGCATGGGGATCTCCTTGTGTGTAAACATCGTCATAATATTGGGAACGCCCGTCTGACCGGGCTTCCGGCGCGGCTCCCGGTTGGGAGAGGCGCCCTCTCGTTTCCCAACGTCCCCCGCCCGGAGAACGCTGAGGGAAACGGCATCTTCCTGTATGCCGCTTCGCTCAACGCTCCCAGACCGGGAGCATGGGCCTTCACCGGTGTTCCAGCCGGCAGATGTTGTTGTATCAGAGGAGTGGAAGGGCCGCCGCAGCCTGCTGGCTCTGGCCTTTTACCAGTCCGCTGGCCTTGATGTTGATGGCAGCGTTCATCCCCCGCCGGTGCTCCGCTCCGCACACGGGGCAGACCCAGCGGCGTGCCCGGATGGAGAGGGTCTCGTTGACCGCGCCGCAGGCGGAGCAGACCTTGGTGGTTGGAACCAGGCGGTCCACCTCCAGTAGCTGCTTGCCCTGCCGCTCCAGCTTGTAGCGCAGCAGCTCCCGAAACATTCCAAAGCCGGTATCGTGGACGGCACTGCCGCCCAGCTTCCCAGAGATCGCCCTGAGAGAGTCTTCCCGGATACAGACGGCATCCCAGGCGTTGGCTATCCGCCTGGATTCCTTATGGAGGAAATCACGTCTCTGATTGGCGATGTGCTCATGAAGCAGACGGTATTTCTGTACCAGCTCCTGATAGTTTTGAGAACCGGGTTGGGACCGGCTCAGCTTCCGCTGGACGACGGCCAACTTTTCCTGAGACTGCCGCAGCCACCGGGGGGGATCGGCCGAGTTCCCGTTATCCGCGACATAAAAGTGGGAGACAGAATATTTCAGGCCGATGGTCCGTTCTGCTGTGGCCTCGACTGGCTCCGGCTGATATGTGGGACAGGTATAAAGCAGATACCCGTAGTATTTTCCGGTCTTGGTCCGCTCCACGGTGAGTCGGGTCAGCTTCCAACCGCTGCGGGGCCGGCGTGAGAACTTGGCCTTTACCAGCCCAGCTTTGGTCATGCGGACCGCGTCCCTGGTGGCATAAATGGTGGCGCTGCTCCCGAAGAACTGGTTACAGGCAGTGAAGCTGTCCCGGTCGTCCTTTTTCCGCTTGAACTTTGGATAGCCGAACGTCTTCGGATCTCGAAAAAAATTACGGAACGCCTGAGATAGCCTGTTATACTCTTGGGTCAACGCCTGGTTGTCCACTTCCTTCAGAAAAGGGGCTCCCTTTTTATACTTGGCCGGGGTGGGAATAAAGTGAGCGTCGGTTTCCTCATAAAAGCGCTCATGGTCTGAAAGCATCTGGTTCCAGATATACCGGCAGCAGCCGAAGGTCTTTTGGAACAGCTCCTCCTGCTCCGGCGTTGGGCAGAGACGGACTTTGATGGTGTTATATTGGATCACCCGGTTCCCTTCGGCATGGCCGTCCTGTTTTTCCTGTTTCATAACGCCCGTCCCTTTCCGCGCACTTGTCCATGGAATCAGAGATTGTTCTAAAAGGTGTACTTTTTGGAACAGCCTATCGAAATTAAAATTTTTAGAAATAACCTCTTATTTTTGCGGGAAATCGGACGATAACAGTAGTGAGCAACAAATGGAATTGTTGTTGTATGGTTGTTCCAAAAAGTACACATTTTGGAACAGCTTTTATCCTGTTTTGGCTCAGATATAGATAGGCCGGATTTCTGTATCGAACAGAAATCCGGCCTGTTTTTTATATGTCTTTTACACTTGTTCTGTACCGTGCTCTTAAGTTCTATGCCTTGCCGCAATACACTTCATGCTCACCACGAAACTATGCAAAGGCTTAGGGGCATGAAGTGTTTGCGCATGTGGGCCGTCCCGGCCCACATGCTGTAATCTGGTGGCCATGCCGCTGTAAGCGGCACATGACCAATTTTGCTATGCGAAAGCAGCCAGCAGTACGTAGGCTGCCGGTCGTGTCAAGATTTTTTCGCACTTTAGTTTGCAAGCTCTGGCATGAATGGAGTCAGCCGGCAATGGAGGCATCCTCAATGGCGGCCTCCAGGTGCT
>QWCV01000661.1_pt1 | contig 37978 bp, 38 predicted proteins | sample 1972621 | NCBI WGS metagenome assembly QWCV01 (sample SAMN09866699, study PRJNA288562) | Human gut metagenome isolate pre2_stool, whole genome shotgun sequencing... | isolation source: gut | host: Homo sapiens | place: USA: California | reverse complement strand
ACATTACCGTTCAGGCTCTGCGCACGCGATATCCCCAAGGCGCTGAGAAACAGCTGATTCAGGCCATCACCGGCCGTGAGGTGCCCCCCGGCAAGCTGCCCGCAGATGTGGGATGCTGCGTCTTCAACGCGGCGACCACGGCGGCCATCTATGACGCTGTGGCACTGGGCCTGCCGGTCTATCAGCGGGTGATCACCATCACTGGCAGCGCCGTGAAGAACCCTGTCAACCTGTTGGCGCCTGTGGGCACCCCCTTCTCTCACCTGATTGAGGAGGCCGGCGGCTTTAACGGGACCCCCGCCCGGGTGATCTCCGGCGGCCCGATGATGGGCTTTGCCCAGTATGATCTGTCCGTCACCATGGGGAAGGCCAGCAACTGCGTGCTCTGCCTGAGCAAGGAGGATCTGCCCGCCACCAGCGAGAATCCCACCTGCATCCGCTGCGCACGCTGCGTCAACGTTTGCCCCATGCACCTGACGCCCCTCTTCATGAACATGTTCGCCAAAGCCCGCCGCTGGAGCGAGGTGGAGGAGTACCGGATCATGGACTGTATGGAGTGTGGCTGCTGTCAGTACATCTGCCCGGCCAGAATTCCTCTGGTGCAGCAGTTCCGTACCGCAAAGTTTGCCATCCGCCAGCAGGCGGCCAAAAAGTAAGGAGGGGATAGCATGGAAGAGTATAAACTGAGCGTAGCTTCCTCGCCGCACGCATCGTCTCCTGTTGGAACCAAGAATCTGATGCGGGATGTTCTGATCGCCCTGATCCCCGCGATGGCGATGGGCATCTATGTGTTTGGACCACGCGCACTGACCACCACCCTGGTGTCGGTGATTTTTTGTGAAATCTTTGAGTGGGGATACTGCAAGCTGATGCACAAGCCCAATCCCTGCGGCGATCTGTCAGCGGCCATCACGGGTGTGCTGCTGGTGTTTGTATGTCCGGTCACGCTGCCCTATTGGACCATCATCATTGGCGACTTCTTTGCCATCGTGGTTGTCAAGCAGCTCTTCGGCGGCCTGGGCACCAACTTCCTGAACCCCGCACTGGCTGGCCGTGCATTCCTGATGCTGTGCTATCCTGTGCCCATGACCACCTGGGTGCTGCCCGGCAAAGAGAACTGGGCTTCCGTCCTCTCTGCCACAGACGCGGTTACCGGTGCAACCCCCCTGGCCGTGGACTACATGAAGGGCGGCATCGTTCCCGAGGCCTCTGTGCTGGATATGTTCATCGGGAACATCGGCGGCTGCGTGGGTGAGGTTTCCGCCATCGCACTGCTCATCGGCGGAATCTACTTGATCGCCAAGGGCGTGATCCGGATTCGGATTCCCGCCGCGTACATCATCACGGTGGCTGTTCTGACCCTGGTGTTCTCCCGGGCGCCCGAAGGCGTCAACGTCTTCTCCTGGATGCTCCGTGAGATTTTTGCCGGCGGTCTGTTCCTGGGCGCCTTCTTCATGGCGACCGACTATGTGACCAGCCCCAACACCCCCAAGGGCGAGGTGATCTTCGGCATCGGCGCAGGCCTGCTGGTGGTTTTCATCCGTTACTTTGGCGGGTATCCCGAAGGCGTTTGCTACTCCATCCTCATTATGAACATCTGCGTCTGGCTCATTGACAAGGCCACCCTGCCCAAGCGGTTTGGCGTCACGGCGGAGATGCGCAAGGCGGAGAAGGAGAAGGCAAAGGCCGCCAAGAAAGCTGCAAAGGAGGGCGCGGAAGCATGAGCACTGCGAAGAAAGAACCCGGATTGGCTATGCTGGTGATTGTTTTGGCCCTCATCTGTCTGGTGGTTGCGGCTTTGCTGGGCTTGGTCAACCAGGTTACGGCACCTGCCATCGCGGCCAACACAGAGAAGACCATCCAGGACTCCCTGAAGGTGGTCCTTCCCGCGGATAGCTATGAAAAAGTAGAGTATGATGGCGGGGATATTACCCTGGATACTGGCACGGTGGTTCCCGTCCTGGCCGTCTATCAGGCCGGTGAAGAGGGCTATGTGGTGGAGACCAACTCCCCCAATGGCTTTGGCGGCGCCATTGACATGATGGCGGGCATCAATTCCGCTGGCGAGGTAACCGGTCTGGCGATCATCACCCACGCGGAGACGTCGGGCTTGGGCTCCAAGGCGACGGACCCCGAGTGGCAGGCACAGTTTGCAGGCGCCACGGACATTGTGAGTGTCACCAAGGATGGCGGTACCATTGAGGCCATCACTGGTTCGACCATTACCTCCCGCGCAGTTTGCGACGGCGTCAACGCCGCCCGTGCTGTTGTGGAAGCACTGGGTTAAGGAGGGACCGAGACAATGAATGTAAAGAAACAATTTTTTGACGGCCTCATTAACCAGAACCCGTCCCTGGTGCAGCTGCTGGGCATGTGCCCCCTGCTGGCCATCACCACTTCGATGTTCAACGGTCTGGGTATGGGCTTGGCCGTTACCATCATTTTGACTTGTTCCAATGTGGTTATCTCCGCCCTGCGGAAGATCATCCCCAACAAGGTCCGTATTGCCTGCTACATCGTGGTGATCGCCGGCTTCGTGACCATGGTTGACCTGCTGCTCAAGGGATTTGTCCCCGCGTTGTCCGAGAGCCTGGGCCTGTTCATCCCCCTGATCGTGGTGAACTGCATCATCCTGGGCCGTGCGGAGGGCTTTGCTTCCAAGAACAGCATTGGGGCCTCCGCTCTGGACGGCATTTTCCAGGGCTTTGGCAACATGATCTCCCTGACCATCATGAGTATCATCCGTGAGTTCCTGGGCGCCGGAACCTTTGGCGGCGGTATCCTCAACGGCGGCGCAGGCTATCAGATCCTTCCTGAGGATGTGGTGGCACTGGGTATGATCCTCCCTGTGGGCGGCTTCCTGACCCTGGGTGTGGTCATTGCTACCGTGCAGTACTTTATGAGCAAGCCCAAGAAGAATAAGGAGGTGGCGAAGTAATGGAAAGTATCACCAGCCTGCTTTCAATCGCCTTGGGCGCGGTTTTGGTTAACAACTTCGTCCTGTCCCAGTTCCTGGGCATCTGCCCCTTTATGGGCGTGTCCAAGAAGGTTGAAACCGCTCTGGGCATGGGCATGGCAGTTATCTTCGTAATGGGTGTGGCCTCCGCTGTGAACTGGCCCATCAACGAGTTTTTGAACAGCAAGGGTCTGGGCTTTATGCAGACCGTGACCTTTATCTTGGTCATCGCCTCTCTGGTGCAGTTTGTGGAAATGTTCCTGCAAAAGGCAATGCCCTCCTTGTATGAGGCCCTGGGCGTGTACCTGCCTTTGATTACCACCAACTGTGCCGTGCTGGGTGTGACCTTGCAGAACGCGCAAAAGTCCTATAACTTTGGTGAGAGCCTGACCTATGGTATTACCGGCGGCGTTGGTTTCCTGCTTGCCATTGTTCTGTTTGCCAGTGTGCGTGAGCGCATGGAGTTTGCCAAGTGTCCCAAGTGTTTTGAAGGCTTCCCCATCGCTCTGGTGGCGGCCAGCTTGATCTCTCTGGCCTTCATGGGCTTCTCTGGCCTGAAAGTTTGGTAAGGGAGGCGAAGAGAGAATTATGAGTACTACCATTTTAGCCCCTATCGTATTATGCGTGCTGGGTATTATCTTTGGTATTATCCTGGCGGTTGCCTCCAAGGTCTTCGCCGTGGAGAAGGACCCCCGTGAGGAGGCCATTACAGAGTGTCTCCCCGGCGCCAACTGCGGCGGCTGCGGCTATCCCGGCTGCGGCGGCTATGCGAACGCTGTGGTGAAAGGGCTGGCTCCTGTGGATGCCTGTTCCCCCGGCGGCGCGGAAGTGGCCAAAAAGATCGGCGCCATCATGGGCGTGGAGGTGGAAGAGGGCGCGCGCAAGATTGCCCAGGTGATGTGCACCGGCGGCGGCCATGACAAGACCCGCTATGATTATGTGGGCCTGGAAAGCTGTCTGGCGATCTCCCGGGTGTCCTCCGGCCCGCTGCAGTGTTCCTATGGCTGCCTGGGCGGCGGAGACTGCGTGGAGGCCTGTAAGTTTGATGCCATCCATATTGTGGACAATGTGGCGAAGGTAGATTTCGACAAATGTGTCGCCTGCGGCGCCTGCGTGGATGCCTGCCCCCGGAACATTATCCGCATTGTGCCCCTCAACGCCAAGAAGTATACGGAGGTCCCCTGTGCCTCCCACGACAAGGGCCCTGTGGTCCGCCAGGCCTGCGACAACGGCTGTATTGGCTGTAAGATCTGCGTGAAGGCCTGCCCCAAGGAGGGCGCCATTGTGGTGGAGAACTTCCTGGCCAAGATCAACTATGACATCTGCATCGGCTGCGGCATGTGCTCCCGCGCCTGCCCCCGTCAGCTGATCACTGTGGACGGTGTTGTTCTGCCCCCGAAACCCAAGAAGCCCGCGGCGCCCAAGCCCGCAGCGGCCCCCGCTGGAGAGGCCAAGGCGGAAGCGCCCAAGGCAGAGGCGGCCCCCAAAGCGGAAGCCCCTAAGGCGGACGCGGCCCCTGCTGCGGAAGCACCGAAGACAGAGGAGCCTCCCAAGGCGGAGTAAGGTGCTTGCGCAGTGTTGCGTGGAAGAAAAACGGAAAAACCTCGGGATGGAATCACTTCCATCCCGGGGTTTTCTGATTTGTTCGGATCACATGCGGTGGGTGTCAGGGAATCAGAAGCCGTTCTTCTGCTTGGACATCTCATAGGAAGCGCATTCCGTGCAGGCGCATTCCTTGGTGGTGGGGCCGCAGCAGCCCACCTGGATCGAGGACAGGGAACAGACGCTCTTGGCGCTGTTGTGGTGGGTGCAGCTGGAGACGGAGCATTTGATGCTGTTGTTGGCGTTCATGTTATTCATGGGATAACCCTCCTTTTTGAAGTCTGAGGATAGTATGTGCGAAAGAAAGCGGGGTTAGACGTTGGGACCTTCCCGCCATTTTTCGCATAAGATGGATGGGAGGTGAGAGAACATGGATTTGCGGAACAACCAAATTACCGTCCGGGAGCTTCTGGCGGACCCCAAAGCCCGGCAGGTACTGGCCCGCCAGTTTCCCCAGGTCATTAACCGGCCCATTGTGGCAAAATCCGGTTCCATGACCCTGGACAAGGCGATGAAATTGGGGGCGGCCTACGTACCCAAAAGAGTCATTCAGGAGACCCTGGAGGAGCTCAGGCGGCTGTAACAGGAACGGGCCGGGAAAGCCCGGCCCTTACATAGATTCCTGTCCGGGGGAGACAGGACGGTCTCGCCGGTACCACAGCAGGCAATCTGTGCTCCCGGTTCGATGGAGAAGAAAGAGGGAGAGAAGGCCGTCCGCGGCGAACAGAAGAAAAAGAATTTGAGTCAGCCCAAGGGGTATCCGGGCCAGAAGAGGGGAGAACAGCGGCTGCAGCCCATAGACGGTCAACAGGGACAATGCCCCCCAGAAAAGCGTGTATAGGGGGCAGATCCGCCCAGAGAGATTGCCCGGCTGCTGGTCGTATTCCCAGAAACGGACCCCCACGCCCTTTTCGTAAAAAACGGCCACGACATATTCCACCAGTGTGGCCACCAGGGCGCCGGCCAAAAAGACCAGGAGAGGGCGGCGCAGCAGAAGCGCTGGCAGAGACAGCACCGCCAGAGCGCCCAGGCCGTAGACGGGGCAGAGAGGGAGAAACAGGAGACATTTGCGGTCCTGCTTGGGATGATGGCAGAGGCGGGTATACGCCACCTCAATCAAAAATCCCAAAAAGCTGTAAAGGAAGAAAGTGGAAAAGAACTGGTCCATAGCAACACCTCCTTTCTATCATGTCCTCCGCGCGGGTGGTTATCCCAAGGAAAAAAGAAAATTTTCCGAATCTACCTGAAAAAAGTGTTGACAAAACGCTTAAAATATGGTAGCCTATACAAGCTAACGGTTCCGGAATACGTACTTATGCGGGTGTAGTTCAATGGTAGAATCCCAGCCTTCCAAGCTGGTCGCGTGGGTTCGATTCCCATCACCCGCTCCATCTGCAAAGCTGACAGCGATAGGGTGTCGGCTTTGCAGATGGAACGATACGGGAACGGTGGAAGGAAGGGCCGTCAGGCTTTTCCGGGGGCAGCTTGTTATATGCGCCTGTAGCTCAGCTGGATAGAGCAACTGCCTTCTAAGCAGTGGGTCAGGGGTTCGAGTCCCTTCAGGCGTGCCATGTTTCCCTGTTACTGCTTAGGAAGCGATTTGGTGGGTGTAGCTCAGTTGGTTAGAGCACCGGATTGTGGTTCCGGGTGTCGAGGGTTCGAGTCCCTTTACCCACCCCAGATATCTCGGGAGAGAGCCGGAGCAGCGGTTCCGGCTCTCTTCTCATAGAGAGTGGATTCTATGATGGGGTGTCGCCAAGTGGTAAGGCACGGGACTTTGACTCCCGCATTCGCTGGTTCGAGTCCGGCCACCCCAGCCATCTTTTTGACCCGTTAGCTCAGTTGGCAGAGCACCTGCCTTTTAAGCAGGGTGTCCGGGGTTCGAATCCCCGACGGGTCACCAAGAAAACCCTTGAACCTTAAAGGTTCGAGGGTTTTTTAGTTTTATTTTCTTTCTATTTGTTAGTAACTTGATAATAACATCCCGTGTTTTCAACAGCTTGCAAAATATCATCCATATCTACGGTGGTTTAATTCTTTCTTGAGCGTTATTCGCATTGGTTCCGATCACGATAGTTAGAATCAGAAATGCCACCATGACCGGAAATATCCACTTCAAAAACGCCTGGAATGTTTTGCCATTTCAGACGTTTTTTTGTTGCACTTTTTGAAAAAACACGTCTTAAATAGGGAAGGTCCTTTGCAAGGAGCCGTTTCCTGGTGTAAAATTAAAAAAGGGAGTTTTGGAAGACTGTCCCTTGAATGAAAACAAAGGAGGAACAAGAGCATGTTAAAACGAGGATTCGCCTTTGCCCTGGCGCTGGTGATGCTGGTGTCGGTGGCCAGTGCCGTGGAGGCAGTGACGCCGGATGGGGACACGTATGAGGTCTCGGCCTGGGCACAGAAGGATGTGGCGGAAGCATGGAACGTGGGCTTGTATAAAGGGGGGGGATATGAGAACTATCGTATGCCTGCTGACAGGTCCTTGCTTGGACAGGTTGCGTCCCGGCTGGTGGCGCTGGCCTTCGGCGGGGACTATGATGCCTATACCGGGTATCGGGGGCTGCAGAGACAGATCAAGGATCAACCGTGGGGCAGCACGGTGGCGGAGGAATTGGGGCTGCTTCAGGGCCGTGAGGATGGAGACATGGACTACGACGCCGTCATTACCCGGCAGGAGGCTGCTGTGGTTTTGGCGCGGGCCTATCGGCTGTATTGCGATGAGGTCCATGATGACGCGGAGCCACTGTCCTATGCCGACAGCGGGATGATTGCGGACTGGGCAGAAGCCGACGTACAGCTTATGACCCACCTGGGCGTTATGAATGGTGTGGGGGAGAACAAGTTTAACCCCCAAGGCACGTGTACGATCGAGCAGTGCCTGGTTACAGTAGTTCGTCTGTATGAAAACACCTGTAAGGGCAAGCCTGTGGTCGAGAATGATTTCTTTGATCTGACCCCGCGGCAGGCTGCGATCTCTCAGGCCTATCGGCCGGTGCTCTATTGTGGCTCTGCGGAAAACGACAAGACCTTTGCAGTCGTTTACAATACATCGGGAGCATATATAGGTCCTACTCGCATGAAAGTCGTCGTAGTGGATGCCGCTGGGACATGCGCAGAATATCGGACTGTCATCAAAGAGTCTCATAACATCTTTTGGGGGGCCGGTGAGAATGGGCAGTCTGATGCTGCTATCGACAAGATTTGGTTGTCGGAAGATGGCAGCAAGGTTTACTATCAGAGTACGCTGGAAGAAGATGTCTATCCCTATTATCCCGACGGGACCTATGGTGAGCTGTTGTTCGCCAAAGGGGTCTACACTGTGACGCTGGATGTGGCAAGCGGGAAACAGACCTATACGCGGGAGGACTTGCGCTAAATTTTCCTTCAGAGACCTGTTTTACAGGTCTCTGAATTATTTTTGGAGATGTTCGGAAAACACGTTTATTTTTGGGGAGGAATGGTATCTTTTTCAATCATCTAAGAAATAGAGGCCTCAATAATCTCTTAGAAATTCTTTAAGATTGGAACGGAAAAAACAATATGCCGATTGGAACTTACACTATGCTGAAGGGAACCAAGCCCGCTTTTGAAGAGAAGAGCAGCGCCAACTACTATGCCTATGGGCCCAGCGGCTCTGTGGCTACCTACAAGAAGATCTCCGGTCTGATCACGCTCCCGGATAAGGTTCGTCTGGTAGGCACCGGCAAGGGCCGGAACGCGTTTATCTCTCTTGGCGTTACTGCCAAGGGCGGCAAGAGAGGCATCGATATTGGCCTGAGAAACCGCGGACTGGGTTGCCAGAATGAGGAGTTGGATATTAACATTCCCTCCAAGGATACCGGCTATGGTTGGCATCCGTATTGCATCGAGTTGGATAAGACGATCGATGCTGGCTATTACTTTGATGGCCAGAAAAATATTCATAAGACGGATCAGGTCAGTCGAAATGATGCCTATTTTGCGCCTAACAATGCAAAACAGGCACGCTTTGAAATTGTGCCGAACACCAACGGGAGAAGTGTTCACTTCACTGTGACCTGGCTGGATGCAAACGGCACCCAAGTTGGCACTGTGTTCGACAGAGTAATCGATCTGGAGGGGACCTATCAGTGGGACAACTTCTGCCGCTTTGCCTCCTTGGTGACCCCGGAGAGAACGGCCACCATGACAGACAGCACCTACGTGGTAAACGGTGGGTTTGCGACCCTGAAGATCGGCAGCGCCAACTGGGGTATCACCACGTCCCAGGTCCCCCTGGCCTGGATCATGAACGAACCCAAGTGCAAGCTGAACAGCAAGTGGGCGGTGGGGGAGTCGTTCACCATCGACCATTGGGCATAAGCCAGCAACGCTGCCATTGATGCACCGAACAAAGGAGAGCCGCGAACCATCTCGCGGCTCTCCTTCCAAAAAGATTCGCAGGAAAAGGAAAATGCGTAAATCCTTTGTTTGGACTTACGCATTTACGCCACGCAACACTTTTCTTTTAGCACAGAGAACGGAAAAAAGTCAAGGGAACAGACAAGGCTCAGCGCGTAACCCCCATGGTCTTTTTGGCGCGAACGAGAAACCGGCGGGCGGCGGGGGAGAGACTGTCCAGATCGGGCAGGGAGGCGCCCAGCTGCCGGTGGGCCCGGGGAACCAAGGGGCGGACGGTGACGCCCGGGTGGTCCTCATGGAGGTAGAGAGCGGGCATCACCGAGACGCCCAGCTCCAGCCGGACCATGGCCAGGATGGCCAGTTCATCCTTGGAGGTCCAACGGACGTTGGGGTGAACGCCCGCCTCCTGGATCACCCGGGAGATGTCGTAGTCATAGGCCCGGTCTTCCAGGATGAAGGGTTCGCTGGCCAGCTGGGCCAGGGAGAGCTCCTCACAGCCCGCCAGAGGGTGCCCGTTGGGGACCACCGCCCAGATTTCATCCTCCAGGAAGGGAATCCAGTGATTCTGGCTGTTCTCATGGTAGCTGCAAAAGGCCAGGTCCACCGAGCCCTCCCGCAGCCATTCATCCAGCTCCTCCTGCCCGCTCTCCCGGATGGAGACGGTGATGCCGGGGTAGTGCTGGGCGAAGTCCCGGAGGATTTCCGGCAGCCAGAAACGGGAGATGGAGGGAAAGGTGGCCAGGGAGACGGTGCCCACGGCCAGGCCGCGGATATCGGCGGCCTCCTGCTCCAGCTGGCGGCTCTTTCGGTCCAGGTCCCGCAGCAGAGGGAGAATCCGCTGGCAGTCCTCGGTGGGACGGACGCCGGTACGGGAGCGGACCAGAAGGGGAAAACCCAGCTCTGTCTCCAGGGTCTTGATGACATAACTGAGTCCGGACTGGGTGTACCCCAGCTGTTCCGCCGCCCGTGTCAGGTTGCCCAGATCAATGGCGGTGAGCAGGGCCACGCATTTGTTTTGGTCCATGGTGCCTCCTTTCCAGGCAGAGACAGGGGGGAACCATTTGGTTCCATTGGAAAATCCAATGATAAAGGTGGGTTTTCCTTGTTTTACAAAGGGAAGTGGGTTTAGTATAATGCAATTAGAAAGAGAAAGCAAGCAGACCGGCCGGAGAAACTTTCCTTTCTGATCGCTGCAAGGCTTTCATGGACCCAAGAAAGGAGCATTCCAATGAAAAGCAGAACGTCTCATTTGATCCACCTGTTGGTTTGGCTGCTGGTTCTCACGGCCTATGTGGTTGTGCTGAACGGTCTGCCCCAGGCTCCCGGTCTTCTGCTCACCATCCCTGCGGGGTTGGGTGGGATTGCCGCGGCCCAGGAGTGGTCGGATTATCTGACCATGAAGAAACACGCGGCCTGAGTGTGCCTACCATCTCTCTTTTTCAATATTCGCTCGAAGCAAATGGGCTCGCCTTGGAACACCCCCTCTGTTCCCCGGCGGGCCCGTGCTCGTTTGGGGAGACGGCGGACCGCCCTGCGGAGTCTCAGACTCCGCAGGGCGGTCCGCTTCAATGGCCCCGGTGTTTTTCCCGGTGTTTCTCCCGGCGCAGAGCGGCCCGGCGGTGCTGGGCCTGGGTTCGCTTTTGACGGGCGGTCTCCTTCCGGGTCTGGACCCGCTGGGCGTGCTGCAGCTGCAGGGCCTGCTGGGCTTTGGTGCCGATGGCAGGGGCCTGGAGCTGCTTTCGGATCTCCCGCTGGAGCCGTTTGGGGTTGATCCGCGTCCGGGGCACGGTGCCGGCGGGAAGGGGCGGGGAGAACGTCAGGTCTTTCCAGTGCTGCTGGAGAAAGGCATAGACCTCATAGTCCTTGGGCTCTGCCCCAAAGGGAATCTTGCAGACCTGGTACAGGCCTTCCTCTTCCCGTTCGTAAAGCCCCACCCAGAAGGGGGCCTCGAAGGAGATGGTGAGGGTGGAAACTGCCGGTTTCATTTGGGTTCCTCCTTTTTGGGTTCCTATGGGGAAGGGACAACCAAGGAGGCAGGTTACTGACGGTCGAGCCGCTTCCGGACTACCAACCGGAACGTGTTTTTATCCCCACACAGGGATCATAGCAGGATTTCCTCGCCGGTGCAAGCCTTTGGCGTGCGGCGGGGACAGGGGGCTTCGGAGGCAGCGGAGAAAGAGACGGAAAAAAACGGCGGGGTTTTGTGGAAAAGAGAGACTTGACGGCGCCGGAGGGAAGTGCTATGATACAGACAAGTTAAAAATTCCAAACCAGTGAATAAGAGTAGTACCTCTTTCTTTTGCCCTTCAGAGAGCTGCGGATGGTGAGAGCGCGGCGGGACGGGGAGGAGGGAATGGACTTATGAGGGCGGAGCGAACCCCCGGCAATGGGGTAGTAGTGGCCGACGGGGACCGCACCCGTTATCCGGGCGGCACGTATGATGGTACGTGGAAAGAGCGGGCGCAATGCGTCAATTTGGGTGGTACCGCAGGAATTCAGTCTTGTCCCATTTCGTTAGAACAAACGAATGGAACAGGGCTTTTTTTGTTGTCCCATGATTTGACAAAGAGACCCTCACCACCATCGAACTCAAATCAAAAGGAGAAGATCAACATGAAAAACCTGAAAAAACTGCTCTGCGGAGCCCTGTCCCTGACCATGATTCTGGCACTGGCCGCCTGTGGCAGTTCCTCTGGCGGAGACCACGACGACACAGGCGCGTCTGGCGGAGACGTCCCCATCATCGGCATCAGCCAGTACGGACAGCATGGGTCCCTGGACAACTGCCGGGAAGGTTTCCTCTTGGGCCTGGAGAAGGCCGGACTGAAAGAGGGGAAGGACTACCAGATTGACTACCAGAACGCCAGCTTTGACGACAACATGGCCATTCAGATTGCCCAGGCCTTCTCTGCGGAGGACGCGGCCCTGATGGTGGGCATTGCCACCCCCTCCGCCACCGCCTGCTATGCCGCGGCGGAAGACAAGGACATTCCCGTGGTCTTCACCGCCATCACCGACCCTGTGGGGGCGAAGCTGGACAGCGGCAATATCACCGGCACCTCTGACGTGCTCCCGGTGGAGGGACAGCTGGAGCTCATCCGGGCACTCCAGCCGGAGGCCAAGACCATCGGCATTGTCTATACCACCAGCGAGGCCAACTCGGTGTATTCCGTCAAGGTCTATGAGGAGAAGGCGGCGGAGTATGGGTTTACCATTGCGTCTGTGGGGGTCACGGCCCAGTCTGAGGTCACCCAGGCGGTGGATACCCTGATTGCAAAAGGAGTGGACTGCTTCTCCAACCTCACCGACAACAATGTGGTGGGGGTGCTGGGCTCCATTCTGGAAAAGACCAATGAGGCGGGCATTCCTGTGTACGGCTCTGAAATTGAGCAGATGAAGCTGGGGTGTGTGGCCGGTGCCGGCCTGGACTATGTCCAGCTGGGCATCCAGACGGGAAAGATGGCGGCAAAAATTCTCACCGGAGAGGCCACCTGCCAGGACCTGCCCTATGAGGTGATTGAGAACTACTCCCTGTATGTCAACAGCAACGCCCTGGCCCAGATGGGCATCACCCTGCCGGATGACCTGGCCCAGGAGGCGGAAGAGGTGGGCGCGACCGCCTGAGTTTGAGGACCCCAACCAAAGGAGGAGGACCGTATGTCGGACTTGATTGTCTCCACGCTGACCCAGGGCCTGATCTATGCCCTGCTGTCTTACGGCGTGTATATTACCTATTCTGTGCTGGACTTTCCAGACCTGACGGTGGACAGCAGCTTCCCTCTGGGGGCGGCGGTGACGGCCATCCTCCTGCTGGGCGGGGTGGACCCCTGGCTCACCCTGCTGTGCGCGGCGGGAGCCGGCGCCCTGGCCGGGCTGTGCACGGGCCTGATCCACGTGCGTCTGGGGGTTCGGGACCTACTGGCCGGCATCATCACCATGACCGCGCTGTCCTCGGTGAACCTGCTCATTGCCGGTTCCAATGTGACTGTGGAGCGGGCGGTGGATACCATTTTTACCTCCGCGCCGGTGATGGCGCTGCTGGGAGACCTGACCTTGTCGGCCCGGAAGCTCATTGTGGCCCTGGTACTGGCGGTGGTGGTGAAGCTCTTGCTGGACCTCTACTTCCGCACCAAGTCCGGGCTGCTGCTCCGAGCGGTAGGGGACAATGGGACCCTGGTGACCACCCTGGCCCAGAATAAGGGCAACATGAAAGTGCTGGGCGTGGTCATTGCCAACGCCCTGGTGGCCCTCTGCGGCGGGGTTCTGTGCCAGGAACAGCGCAGCTATTCTGCGGTCATGGGCATTGGGCAGGTGGTTTTTGGCCTGGCTACCGTCATCATTGGAATTTCTCTCATCCGATTTTTCACCCGGTCCAAGGTCTCCCAGAGCCTGCGGAAGGTCAGGGGCCTGCGGTTCCTGGCCACCCCCCAGGGGACCACAGCGGTGCTGCTGGGGAGCATTCTATATAAGTTCTGCATTCAAATTGCCATCAACGCGGGCCTGCCGGCCAACATGCTGAAGTTTATCACCGCCGCCCTCTTCCTGCTGGTGCTGGTGATCGCAGGGCGCAAAGGGGAGGAGATCATCCATGCTTGAGCTGCGGGATATGACCAAAATCTACAATGCGGGAACGGTGACGGAGCTGACCCTGTTTGACCGGTTCAATCTCACGGTGGAGGACGGCCAGTTCGTCTCTATCGTGGGCAGCAATGGTTCTGGAAAGACCTCTCTGCTGAATATCCTCTGCGGGTCCATCCCACTGGACGGGGGAGACGTGCTGGTGAATGGAAAAAGCATCCGAAAGCAGAAGGATTTCCAGCGGTACGCCACCATTGGCCGAGTATATCAGAATCCCTCCCTGGGCACCTGTCCCAATTTGACCATGCTGGAGAACCTCTCCCTGGCGGACAACAAGGGGAAACGATTTGGCCTGGGGTTTGGGGTGAACAAGAAGCGGATTGACGCGTATCGGGCAGAACTGGCGGCCCTGGGGCTGGGCCTGGAGGATAAACTGGACGTGAAAATGGGGGCCCTCTCCGGCGGCCAGCGCCAGGCAGTGGCCCTGCTGATGGCCACCATGACCCCCCTGAACTTTCTAATCCTGGATGAACACACCGCGGCGCTGGACCCCAAGACCGCGGAGACCATTATGGAGCTCACCGGCAAAGTGGTCCGGGAGAAGGGTCTGACGGCCATGATGGTCACCCACAACCTTCGCTACGCGGTGGAGTACGGAGACCGCCTGCTGATGCTGGACCATGGGACCATTGTGCTGGATCGGGCGGGAAAGGAAAAGGAGGCTACCTCCACCGAGGAGCTGCTCCAGGTGTTTAACCGGTACAGCATCCTTTGACACAGAGGTCTCCACATGGAACCGACGAAAAAAGTACAGCCCTCCAGAAAGGAGGGCTGTACTTTTTGATAAAAACACGGCCCGGGTGACCCGGGCCGTGAATGAATGGAGTATTTATGCCAGCTTTGCCTTGGACAGCTCGGTGAGCGCGGTGAAGGCGGCCTTGTCGTTGACGGCCATCTCTGCCAGCATCTTCCGGTTGATCTCCACGCCGGCCAGCTTCAGGCCGTGCATGAAGTTGGAGTAATTCATGCCGTTCATTTTGCAGGCGGCACTGATCCGGGTGATCCACAGCTGGCGGAAGTTGCGCTTCTTCTGCTTGCGGCCCACATAGGCGTAGGTCAGGGACTTCATGACCTGCTCGTTGGCCATCTTGAAGTGCTTGGACTTGGCGCCCCAGTAGCCCTTTGCCATTTTCAGGATCTTATTTCTTCTCTTGCGCGTCATCATCGCGCCTTTCACTCTTGCCATGGTATGTTAGCCTCCTATGTCTTGTGGTAAAAAATTATTTATACAGGATCATGCGCTTGATGGCGGCCTCATTGGTTCTGTCCGCATAAGCGCCGGCACGGAGGCCGCGTTTCCGTTTGGTGGTTTTCTTGTTCAGGATATGGCGTTTATTGGCGTGTGCGCGCTTGACCTTGCCGTTTTTGGTCAGGTTAAAACGCTTCTTGGCGCCGCTGTGGGTTTTAATTTTGATTTTAGGCATGGCGGAAAACTCCTTTGTAAGATTTTACTTTTTGGTCTCTTTGTTCTGCCGGCAGGACAGGAACATGGTCATGTGACGTCCATCCAGCTTGGGCTCCTTGTCCATGGTCGCCACCTCGGCGCAGTCGGCTGCGAATTTTTCCAGCAGACGCTTTCCGATGTCGGTATGGGCCATTTCCCGGCCACGGAAGCGAACAGCAACCTTGACCCGGTTGCCATCGGCCAGGAAGCGCTGGGCGTTGCGGACCTTGACATTGAAATCATTGACGTCGATTCCCGGGGACATACGCACTTCTTTGATCTCAACAATCCGCTGGTTTTTCTTTGCCTCCTTGTCCCGCTTGGTCTGCTCAAAGCGATACTTTCCGTAGTCCATGAGCTTGCAGACGGGGGGGACGGCGTTGGGAGAAATCTTCACCAGGTCCAGGTCGGCGTCGCCGGCCTTGGCCATGGCCTCGGCCAGGGGCATGATACCGAGCTGTTCACCCTGGGCGGAGATCAGGCGCACTTCCTTGTCGTGAATTTCCTCGTTGATTTGATGAGCCGTGTGAGCTATGATAGACGCACCTCCAATTCTGAAATAGGAACATAAAAAATGGATACCTTTCGAAAGGTATCCGCACGACAGGCAAACCAACGCCCCCTCCATGGGAGCGATGATGTTACCTTATAAACCTCTGTCGCCCAAGCGCAGAGGTGAGGCAGGCGGAACCTTCCTACTTTATTGTACAGAGGTTAGTATACCATTCTCAACATGGAATGTCAACCGAAACTTGAGAGAACCTGGAGAAAAAGAAATCACCCGAAACCCAGGCAAAAAAGACGGTGGGATTCGGGCGGATTCGCGGGATTTTTACAGGCATTGTCTTATATCATCGAAAGGATGGGAAGAGGGTTCCCAGGGGTCTGGCCTCAGCCCTGGCGGCGCTGCAGGACCAGGCGGTCGGCGATCATGGCGATAAATTCCGAGTTGGTGGGCTTTCCCTTGGAGTTGCTGACGGTGAAGCCGAAGTATTTTTGCAGGGTGTCCAGGTCGCCCCGGTCCCAGGCCACCTCGATGGCGTGGCGGATGGCACGCTCCACCCGGGAGGCGGTGGTGCCGAATTTCCGGGCGACCTCGGGATACAGGACCTTGGTCACGGCGTTGATCACGTCCATGTCCTCCACGGTCATGATGATGGCCTCCCGCAGGTATTGGTATCCCTTGATGTGGGCGGGCACACCGATCTCGTGGATGATGGCGGTGACGTTGGCCTCCAAAGTCTGCCGGGCGGTGGCCGGGCCGGCGGGGTTCTCCCCGCCCTCGGACCAGTGCTGGGCGGCCAGCAGGCGGACCCGCTCCACCACTGAGGCAATGCGGCAGGGCTTCATCATGTAGTAGTCTCCGCCCCGGGCGGCCACCTGATCGGCCATGCAGCCCCGGGCAAAGCCGGACAGGATCAGGGTGCTCACCGGTTTGGACTTGACCGCGTCCAGCACGTCAAAGCCGTCCATCCGCCCCAGCACCAGGTCCATGACCAAGATATCTGGGGACCGGTCCTGCACCATCTGGATGGCCTCTTGGCCGTCGCTGGTCTGTCCTACCACTTCCAGGCCCTCCTCGGCCTGGAGCGCGTCGGCGAGGATGGTACGGAATTCCTCGCTGGTGTCAGCAATGAGAATGGTTTTCTTCGTTTCCATGCGTGTATGTCTCCCCCCGTGGGGAAGCGGCTGTGCCAGCTTCCCCAGATTTTTCAAATGATGTAAAGCGTTTCAACCGGACATCCATAATTTACCACAATGGGACAGAAAACTCAAGACAAAAATAGCAAAAACTGGAAAAACCGTCGCCGCAAGTTTCGACAAAAAACGACACCAATCCGCAAAAAAGTCCAGCAAGGCCTTGGATTCCAAAAAAACCAGAAAAAAACGAACCGCAGGAGAAAATTTGTCGGGAAAACCGGTTTACGAATTGTAGGGAAAATGATATGATGAAAAACGATATATTATTGCAATTCCTGCCCGCACTGTCCGGGCGGGGACACCCAGGAAAGGGGTTTTCCCAATGAAGAAACTGATGCTGGGCAATGCGGCGGTGGCCCGGGGACTCTATGAGGCCGGCTGCGGCCTGATTTCCAGTTATCCCGGCACCCCCAGCACGGAGATCACCGAGCAGGCGGCCCAATATGACGAGATTTACTGCGAGTGGGCCCCCAATGAAAAGGTGGCCATGGAGGTGGCCTTTGGCGCCGCGCTGGCAGGCAAGCGCAGTGCCTGTGTGATGAAGCATGTGGGGGTCAATGTGGCCGCCGACCCGCTGTTTACCATTGCCTATACCGGGGTTAACGCCGGCATGGTGATCTGTGTGGCCGATGATCCCGGCATGCATTCCTCCCAGAATGAGCAGGACTCCCGGCACTATGCGGTTTCGGCCAAGCTCCCCATGCTGGAGCCGGCGGACTCAGAGGAGGCGCGGGCATTTGCCAAACGGGCCTTCCAGCTTTCCGAGGAATATGACACCCCGGTGTTTCTCAAATTGTGTACCCGCATCGCCCATTCCCAGAGCATTGTGGAACTGGGAGAGCGGGAAGAAGTCCCGGCAAAACCCTATGAGAAGAACATTGCCAAGTACGTGATGGTCCCTGGCAACGCCCGTCCCCGGCATCCCATTGTGGAGGAGCGGACCCAGCGGCTGACCGCTTATGCGGAGACCACAGACCTGAACCGGGAGGAGCTGGGAACCGACCGTACCCTGGGCATCATCACTTCCTCCACCTGCTACCAATATGCCCGGGAGGTGTTTGGGCCCCAGGCCTCGATCCTGAAGCTGGGCCTGGTCAACCCGCTGCCCCGGGAGAAAATCCTGGCGTTCGCGGCCAAGGTGGATCAGGTGCTGGTGTTAGAGGAGCTGGACCCGGTGATTGAGACCCACTGCCGCAACCTGGGCCTGACGGTGCTGGGAAAGGACCGGCTGCCCATGGTGGGGGAGTTTTCTCAAGGCCTGGTAGCCCAAAGGATTCGGGATACGGCCCGGCCTTGGATGGAGCTGGAGGAAAACATTCCTCCCCGGCCCCCGGTCCTCTGCGCGGGATGTCCCCACCGGGGACTCTTCTACACCCTGGCCAAACACAAGGTCACGGTGTTGGGGGACATCGGCTGCTATACCCTGGCGGCCTATGAGCCTCTTTATGCCATTGAAACCTGTGAGTGTATGGGGGCCTCGGTGAGCTCCATTCACGGTTTTAACAAGGCTCTGGGGCAGGACAGTGCGGGAAGGACCGTGGCTGTGCTGGGGGATTCCACGTTTATGCACTCCGGCATGACGGGACTGGCCAACATCGCCTATAATCAGAGCAACTCCACCGTCATCATTCTGGATAACTCCACCACCGGCATGACAGGGCACCAGCAGAATCCCACCACCGGGAAGAATCTCCGGGGGGACCCCGCCGGAAAGATTGACTTGGAGACCTTGTGCCGGGCCATGGGAATCCGCCGGGTGCGGGTGGTAGACCCCTACGACCTGAAGGCCACGGAGGAAGTGGTGACAGAGGAGCTGGCCGCGCCGGAACCCTCGGTGATCATCACCCGCCGCCCCTGCGTGCTGCTCAAGTCGGTGGAGAAGCATCCCCCCTACCAGGTGGAGCTGGACAAGTGCAAGGGCTGCAAGATGTGCATGCGGATCGGATGTCCCGCCATCTCCTGGAAGGACAAGAAAGCGGTCATCGACCCCACCCAATGTGTGGGCTGCGGGGTGTGTGAGCAGCTGTGTAAATTTGACGCCTTTCTTCACTGCTGAGCTGGGGGAGAAGGGGCTGCTTGAAAAGATCATTGTGTGCTCCCAAGAGCAACCCGAACGGGAGCAGGACCCAGAGTGAGCCCTGCTCCTTTTTCCTGCCCATTTATTTTTGGGAATCCCAGGAAAACCTTGGGAATATAAGGAAAGTATAAACGAAAGCACGGCGGATGTAAAGAACAGAGAAAGAGAAAATCCCCAATCCTCTGCCGGGCAACATATTTTTCCGGCGGATTTGATACATTGAAACAATCAGGGAGGATCGTTCTGACCGGTCTTTTCCCATGGGAGGAATGGAGCATGGTAAGTCAGATCTTGGCCGTGATAATTTTTGTGGTCATGTTTGTGGAGATTGTCCGGGAGAAATTCCCCCGGTATTTGGTGACCCTGGTGGCGGGCGTGCTGACCCTGGTGGTGGTCTTTCTGCTGGCCATGCAGAGCCTCCCCGATGTGTGGAAGGCGCTGAGCCTGGAGAGCATGGCGGAGACCACCTTCTGGTACACTGGCCACATGACGGTCAATGAGATGAACACCGGCATCAACTGGAGCACCATTCTCTTCATCAGCGGGATGATGATTATGGTGGAGGGAATGAGCGAAGCGGGATTCTTTGACTGGCTGTGCCTGCGCCTGGCCAAGCTGGTCAACTATAAGCCTGTGCCGCTGATGATCTGCTTTATGATCCTGTCGGCGGTGCTGTCCATGTTCATTGACAGCATTACAGTGATTCTGTTTCTGGCGGTGGCCAGTGTCCGCCTGGCCCACCTGCTGAAGTTTGATCCCATTCCTCTGATTATCGCGGAGATTTTCACCGCCAACCTGGGCGGTGCGGCCACCATGAGCGGGGACCCGCCCAACATCATCATTGGCACAGCCCTGGGGCTGACCTTTGGGGATTTTCTCCGGAACACAGGGTTCATTGCCCTGCTGTGCATGGTGGTGATGGTGCCCTATTTCTATTTCTGCTTCCGCAGGCAGATTCAGAGCCGGGATGAGACGGCCCGCGCCGCGGCCATGTCGCTGGACCCCCGGGCGTCCATTTCCAGCCGGAAGGCCTTTGTTGTCAACGTGACCATTTTCCTGGTGACGGTGCTGCTGCTGGTGACCCATGCCAAGACGGGGCTGACCGTGGCCACGGTGGGCATTGTGGCGGCCATTCTGACCCTGCTGGCCAACCCTGCCCCGCTGCGGCTGCTCCGAAAGGTGGACTGGCAGACGGTGCTCTTTTTCCTGGGCCTGTTTTTGACGGTGAGCGGATTGGAGCAGACGGGGGTGCTGGAGGCCATGGCCAATGGCATTGCCGGGATCACAGGGGGCAACCTGTCGCTGATGATCGTGATTCTCATCTGGCTCTCTGCAGTGGCCTCGGCCTTTGTGGACAATATCCCTTTTGCGGCCACCATGGTGCCGGTGATCAGTTCCCTGTCGGCCACCATGGGGGTGGACCTGAATACCCTGGCCTGGACCCTTTCCATGGGCACGGATATCGGCGGCAGCGCCACCCCTATTGGGGCCTCGGCCAATGTGGCGGGCACCGCCATTGCCGCCCGGGAGGGCCACCCCATCAGCTGGGGCCGTTACTGTAAATATTCCGCGCCCGCCGCGGTGATTGTCGTTGCCATCAGCATGGCCGTCATCCTGCTGCGGTACTGAGATAGAGCGGGCAAATTCTTTGATTGGCATGGAAATGGGAGGGAGTCTATGCTCAGCCAAATTTTGGCTCTTATCATTGCGATTGTGTTGTTTTCTGCGCTCCTCCAGGGGAAATATCCCCGGTATCTTCTGACGCTGGCAGCCGGGGGCGCTATGGTTTTGGTGGTGCTGCTGGGGACGATGGGCAGCCCGGCTGCCGCCCTGGAAGCCCTGAGTGTGGATAGTTTTGTCAAGCCCCAATTTTGGTTCGCCCACGGCGGGGTCACTGAGTTTAACGTGGGGATCAACTGGAGTACCATCCTCTTTCTGGCCGGCATGATGATCATGGTGGAGGCGATGAGTGAGGCCGGCTTTTTCGACTGGGTCTGCCTACGCCTGGCCAAGGCGTTGGGGTTTCGCCCCATGCCTCTCATGCTGAGCTTTATGGTGCTGGCGGCGCTGCTGTCCATGTTCGTGGACAGCATTACCGTGGTTTTGTTCCTGGTGGTGGCCACTGCGCGCCTGGCGCATTTTCTCCGGTTTGACCCGGTGCCCATGATCATTGGGGAGATCTTTGCCGCCAACCTGGGTGGTGCGGCCACCATGAGCGGGGACCCGCCCAACATCATCATTGGGACCTCCCTGGGCCTGAGCTTCTGGGACTTTTTGCGGAACAACGGCGTGATCTGCCTGATCGGCCTGGTGCTGGTGCTGGTGTATTTTTATCTCTGCTTCCGCAGTAAGAGTAGGGGAGAGGCCGCCGTTGCGCCGGAGCTCTGGGAAATTGACCCCAACGATGCCATTCCCAGCCGGCGGAGATTTTTGGCGCGGGTCTCTATTTTCGGCGTGGTGATTTTACTCATCGCCACCCATACCTTGACAGGGCTCACCATGCCCACCATTGGGGTGCTGGCAGCGGCGGTGACGCTGGTGAGCACCAAGACGCCCCAAAACCTGGTCAGGCAGATGGACTGGAAGATTCTCGGCTTTATCATTGGCCTGTTCCTTACGGTGAGCGGGCTGGAGCAGACAGGGGTCTTGGATGGAATGGCCCAATTCTTGGCGGCGCTGGGAGGAGACCATGCGGACCAGATGGTTGTGGTTCTGATTTGGTTTACCGCCATCGTGTCCGCTTTTGTGGACAATATTCCCATGGCCACGGTGATGGTGCCGGTGCTCCTGTCCCTGGCGGAGACCTTGGGCATGGACCTGCATACCCTGACCTGGGCGGTGTCCAAGGGCACGGACATCGGCGGCATTGCCACGCCCATCGGGGCCTCGGCCAACGTCACAGGGGTGGCGCTGGCGGCCAAGGAGGGGCATCCCATCTCCTGGAAACGCTATTGCAAGTATGCCATGCCCGCTGCAGTTCTGGTGCTGGTGGTGAGCATGGTGCTGATCCTGGCCCTTCACTGACCGGCGGACAGGCGGGCGACCACCAGCTCGGGACGGTTGTTCAGGCGAATGGGCGCAATGCTGTTGCCCAGGCCCCGGCTGACAATGAGGCGGGTGGTGCCCTGAACATACACACCGGCGTCGTAGAAGGGAAACAGACCCTGGCTGGGGGCGATGACCCCGCCCAGAAGGGGAAGGCGCACCTGGCCCCCATGGGTGTGGCCGCTGAAGACCAGGTCCACGGCGTGAGCCGCGTAGACCCCCATCAGTTCCGGCCGGTGGGACAAGAGGATGGTGTAGGGGGCGGCCGCTGGCAGAAGGCGCCGCAGCTTGGCAGAGACCAGCTCCGCCGGGGAACCGGGAAGCCCCCGCTTCTTGTCGAAGCTGGGGTCGGCCAACCCCAGCAGGGTGATGGTTTCCCCGTCCCGGCACAGGGGGACGGACCGGTCTTCCAGGACGACCACGCCGGCGTCCTTCAGCCCGGATTTGAGGGCAGGATATTGAGGCAGCCTGGCCTCGTGGTTGCCCGGGACGAAGTAAGTGGGGGCAAGTTCGGCGGCCCGTGCGGCAAAGGCAAGGGCCCGGGGCAGGTTGGTGTGCCTGGAATCCACCAGGTCTCCGGTCAGCACAATGAGGTGGGGCTTGGCCTGGGAGAGGGCCTGCAGGAGGCGGCGGTTCTCTTTTCCGAAGGATGCGTTGTGCAGGTCTGAGACCTGGGCGATCCGCATGCCGTCGAAGGCAGGGGGGAGTCCGGGAAGGGAGAGGGGAATCTCGTGGATTAGGAGGGTGCGATTGCCCCATAGCACCCAGAGAAGCAGGGACAGTAGGAGCAGCGGGAGGAAAAACATGGCTGGAAGGAATCTCCTTTTTGGAAAGCGGTTTCTATGGGCCCATTGTATCATGTCCCGGGGCAGGGAGCAAGGTAACACCGGGGGTTGACGTGCCCGCCAAAATTTGCTACAATACCCCCGTTCACTGGAGGGTACGCCATTCAGGATCGTGATGGTAAGCTGGATAAGGTGACAGACTGAGAGGCCTGTTGCCCTGTCCGGCTTTTTTTGTGGCATGGGGCGGAGCCGAAGAGAAAAACCAACGAAGGAAGGGGAACAAAACGATGGATCTGCTGCGAGGAAATATAAAGCACACCTACTTCAAGTATTTGGGCGCGGCCTTTGGCAGTGCCATGCTGGCCTCGGTATATAGTCTGGTGGACATGGCGATGGTGGGGCAGTATCAGGGGCCGGACGGCGCAGCGGCGCTGGCTGTGGTGGCGCCGGTGTGGAACATCATTTACAGCTTGGGTTTGCTGACCGGCATTGGGGGTTCTGTGCTGTCCAGTACGCACCGGGGGCAGGGGAAGCGCCGGCAGGCCAACCAGGCCTTTACTGTGGCGCTGGGCTTTACGGTGCTTCTGGCGGCGGCCAGCTGGCTGGGCCTGATCTTCTTTGAGGTCCCCCTGCTGCGCTTCTTCGGCGGGGACGAGGCGCTGATCCCTCTGGCGCGGGATTATTTGTACCCGGTGAAGTTCTCGGTGCCCTTCTTCCTCTTTACCCAGATGCTGGCGGCCTTTCTCCGCAACGATGGGCGGCCGGCCCTGGCCACCGGCGCGGTCCTGTCCGGGGGCGTGTTCAACGTGCTGGGGGATTACTTTTTTGTCTTTGTCCTGGACTTGGGTATCATGGGGGCGGGCATTGCCACCTGCCTGGGGGCGGCAATTTCCTGCCTGGTGATGCTCACCCATTTCCGTTCTCCCAGGAATACCCTTCGGCTGGTGCCGGTTAAGGGATGGATCAGGCAGATGGGCCGGATTGGCGTGACAGGGTTTTCCGCGTTTTTTGCGGACATTGCCATGGGAATTCTCACCATCCTGTTCAACCGCCAGATCATGCACTTTCTGGGGACCGACGCCCTGGCGGTGTACGGAGTCCTGGTCAATGTGAGCACCCTGGTGCAGTGCTGCGCGTACAGTGTGGGACAGGCCTCTCAGCCCATTCTCTCCCTCAACTACGGGGCCCGGCAGCCCAGACGGATTCTGGATATCCTGCGGTATGCCTTGGGGACGGTGGCGGTCTTTGGGGTGCTGTGGGTGTTGGTGCTGGCCGCGTTTCCCACGGAGATTGTCCGGCTGTTCATGGCGCCGACCCCGGAGGTCCTGGAGGTAGCCCCGGGCATTTTGCGGACGTATGGGCTGTCCTTTTTGCTGCTGCCGTTCAATATCTTTTCTGCCTACTATTTCCAGTCTATTCTTCGGCCGGCCAGTGCCTTTGGAATCTCTGTCACCCGCGGCCTGGTGGTCAGCGGGGGTCTCATTCTCACCTTGCCGGCCCTTTGGGGCGGCTCGGCCATTTGGCTGGCGATGCCGCTGACCGAGCTGGTGGTGGCGCTGGCTGTGGCGGGGTTGATGGTCCGTTCCGTCCGGCAGCTCAAAGGGGAGCTTTGATGAAGAAAACGCGCCCGGAGGCGGTTCCTCCGGGCGCGTTGCGATGAAAAAGGGTGTCATTCCTCACAGGAGACCTCTGGGGAACGGGCACGGATTTCGTCCATGAGCGCGGTCAATCGATCCCCTTGCTGATGGAGAAGGGCCAGATCCTCTGGACTCAGGTTGTGGGTGATGAACAGCTCCTCCATTTTGTGGGTCAGCGCCAAGGTCTTCCGGGCAGTGTCCAGAAAGGTGCTGTAATTCCGGCTGCGCCGGGCGTTCTGGAAGGCCTGACGGTCCCGGGCGATGAACTGAAGAACCTCTTCCGTGCTGGCCAGGCGGCCCTGGACCATGGGATAGGGCCGGGCCCGCTGCAGGTAGCACCGGTTTTCATTGGTGATGGTGAAGATGTAGGTCAGGGTGAGCCCCTCCCCCAGGTCAAAATCCACCACATGCTGTTTGCCGCTGACCACCTTGATTCTGCTGGCGCCCAGCTGGGAGAGGGCGGTGTCGATGAAATCTCCGCTGAATGTAGATAAGCTCATACAAATCTCCTTCCCAAAATAGAGGCGGCCGTGGGGGCCGCCCCAGGTCAATCGGAACTGCTTAGGTAAACCGCAGGAGCAGGAACACGGTGCTGATGGCCACGGAGACCAGCATCAAGGGGAAGCCCACCTTAAAGTAACTGGCAAAGGTGATGGGGAACCCGTGGCGGTTGCTGATGCCCGAAAGGACCACATTGGCCGAGGCGCCGATGAGGGTGCCGTTGCCGCCCAGGCAAGCGCCCAGGGAGACCGCCCACCACAGGGGGGTGACATCCACGCCGCTGCTCTGCATGGTGAGGATCAGGGGAATCAGGGTGGCCACAAAGGGGATGTTGTCCAGGAACGAGGAGACAATGGCCGAGACCCAGAGGATCAGCAGAATGGTCAAGGTCATGTGGCCTTCGGTCAGGTCCATGAGGCCGTTGGCCAGGATCTGGATCACGCCCGTCTCCTGGAGGCCGCCCACCACGATGAACAGGCCGGTGAAGAAGAGAATGGTGGTCCATTCCACGCCGGCCACGATCTCCTCCACGTCCTGACGGCCGATGAGGAGCATCACCGCAGCGGCGGTGAGGGCGATGGTGCAGGACTCCAAGTGGAGCTGAGAGTGAAAGACGAATCCAAACACCACCAGGAGGATCATGACGACGCTTTTGATCAGCAGACTGCGGTCCTTAATGGCTTTGTTCTCATCCAGCTGCAGAATGGAGTCCATGGCCTCCGGCTCCACATGGAGCTTGCGCCCATAGATAAAATAAAAGCAGACAATGGTGGCGGCCAGCACAAAGAGCACGGCAACGCCGGTGTTGGTGATGAAATCCGTAAAGCTCAGCCCCGCGGCGCTGCCAATCATAATATTGGGGGGGTCGCCGATCAGGGTGGCGGTGCCGCCGATGTTGGAGGCCATGATCTGGGTCATGAAGAAGGGAATGGGGTTGATCCGCAGCATGCTGGTAATGGCCAGGGTCATGGGGCCGATGAGGAGCACTGTGGTCACATTGTCCAGGAAGGCGGACAAAACAGCGGTGATCAAAGCGAACAACACCATCAGCGGCCAGGGCCGGCCCTTGGCGATTTTCGCGGCCTTAATGGCAATGTATTCAAAGATGCCGGAGTTTTTGACCACGGCCACGAAAAGCATCATGCCGATCAGGACCCCCAGGGTGTTGAGGTCCACATAGGAAAAGCCGGATTCCACCGACAAAACCCCGGTGAGGATCAGCAGCAGGGCGCCGGCGACGGCGGCCACCGTTCGGTGGAGCTTCTCGGTCATAATGGCTGCCATGGTCACCAGAAAGATGACAATGGCAATGATTTGCGTTGATGTCATGGTCAATCACAATCCTTTCCAGAGAGAACAGGGGCACGCTGTGGGGATGCGGAGGGTTCGGAACAGGAAGACCCTGGAAGAGGATATCCGGCGTCCGATCCTCCGTTGGATTGAGACCGCAAGATGCCCAAATGATGTCTTATTATAAAACCCAATTTCTTAAATGGCAACTATTTTCTTATAGATTTTCCATATTCTGCAAAACATTTGTCGAATGCGGCAAGGCCGCGCCTGGCGGTGGAACGAAACGTGTCCGATAGGAGGCTGCCAGGGACAGATCGGGAGAGAGGGCAGCGGAGCCCCGCTTGGCGGCGTCATAGTGGGCCGAACCCGATTTCTCCGTACAAAATAACCGTGCCTTGCAAGCATTCAAAGCCTGCAAGGCACGGTTTATTGAAAACGTGATACCATCGTTTGAGGGAAACGTCAATCCTCCGAAAGCGCCTCAGACACCCGCGTCTGCGGCGGTGAGCGCCTGGGAGGTGTTGAAGCTGTATGTCCAGCCGTCGGTGGTGAGGACGATGGAGCCGCTCTTTCCCGTTCCGTAGACCGTGGCCCCCACATCGAAGAGGCGCTGTAAGGTTTCCCCGGCGGGATGATGGTAGGCGTTGTCCAGCCCATAGGAGATCACGGCATATTCCGGTTTGACCACCGACAGGAATTCCGCGCAGGAGGCGGTGTCGGAGCCGTGGTGGCTGACCTTTAGGACATCAATGTCCCCGAAGAGAGGGAGCAGCTTGGTCTCCACCTGCTGGGACATGTCGCCGGTGAAGAGAACCTGAACGTTGCCGCAGGTGAGCTGCGCCACGACGCTGCAGTCGTTGCTGTCCTCCCAGTCGTTGCCGGTCTCCAGGATGGACAGGGCGGCCAGAGAGCTGAGGGGGATGATCCGATCCTCCCCGTAGGAGATGGTGCAGCCCTCGGCCTGAACTGCGGCCCAATAATCTTTATAGGTGTCGGTGTCGGATTTGCGCCCGCTGTCGATGACCTCTCCCACCTCAAAGGCCTCCAGGACCGCGTCCAGTCCGCCAACGTGGTCTGCGTCGGGGTGGGTGGCGATGAGGTAGTCTAATTTGCCGTCTATGTAGGGTGTGAGATAGGAGACCACCTCGTCGCCGGCGCCGTTGTTCCCGCCGTCGATCAGGACCTCGGTTTCCCCACAGTCGATGAGGATGCAGTCCCCCTGGCCCACGTCCAAGAAGTGGACCCGGAGCAGGCTGCTGCCGGTTTTGATGACCACCAGGCGGTTGGCGTTGTCCCAGGTGACATAGGCGCCAAAAGCCTCCATCACCGGGCGGATGGGCAGATAGGTACGGGTGTCTACAATCTGCGCGGTGGTGTCCATTTCCACGCGCTTTCCGTTGACCAGCAGGTAGGGCGCGCCGATGGGAACCTCCACCCGGGTACCGTCCTTCTCCGCCACGGCAGTGCGCGTCTCATTGTTCCAGTAGACGGCACAGCCAAAGCTCTCCATAGTCAGCCGGAAGGGCACCTGGGTCCGCCCGGCGCTGTCCAAAAAGGGGCGGCCATATCCATCGTCGTACAGGACCGATGTGCCGTCGATGGTCACACCGATTTCCCCGGCGGCCCCAGCGGGGAGAACCAGCAGGGACAAGACCAGGGCAAAGGAGAGGACCGCAGCCCCTATTTTCTTTCCCAAAATCATGGTACACCTCCAAAATTTCTTTTTTCAGTCTTAATATACCATGAAACCGGTGGACAGGTCAAGGATGTAACCCCGGCGGCGGAAGATTCCGCTGCCGGGGTTGGGTCAGGTGTTTTGGGCCTGGACGGCCTGGTCCAGCATGTTCTGGGCCAGAATGCCATAGCCCCGGTCCGCATGGTCGATGAGCACGTGGGTGACGGCCCCCACCAGCTTGCCGTCCTGGAGGATGGGCGAGCCGGACATCCCCTGGACGATGCCGCCGGTCTTCTCCAAGAGCCTGGGGTCTGTGACCCGAAGCATCAGGTCCCGGGTGTCCGAGGTGTTGGAGTAGACTTTGAGAATTTCCACCGTGTACTCCTCCACCTCCGTGCCGGCCACATTGGCCAGGATGGTGGCCTGTCCGGTGTGGACCTCCTCCGCTGTGGCCACAGGCACAGGGGTGCCCGTGAACGTGCCGGGGTCCTGAAGGTGGCCGAACACGCCGCTCTCCGTGTTGGCGTATAAGGTGCCCAGGTCCTGGCTGGAGGAGAAGGCCCCCCGGAGTTCCCCGGGCCGGCCGTTCACCCCTTTGACCACCCCTGCCACGGAGGCGGGGGTAATGGCCCCGGACTGGAGCTTCATTAGCACCGCAGTGTCCACGTCGTTGATGCCGTGTCCCAGGGTACCGAACAGGCCAGTCTCCGGGTCCACAAAGGTCAGGGTGCCGATGCCGGCCATGGAGTCCCGAATCCAAGCGCCCAGCTTGTAGGCGCCGTCGGTGCTGCACTGGGCGGCCCGGGTGGTCACCTCCTGGCTCTCCTCATCCCGAAGGACGGTCAGTTCCATTTCCTGGCCTTCCAGGTCCTGGAGTATGGTCTGGACCTCCTCAATGGAGCTGACCTGGGCGTCGTTGATGTGGGTGATGACGTCCCCCTCCTGGAGCCCGCAGGCCCGGGCGGGAGAGGCCAGTCCCTGGTCGGTGGTGATGTCGGACAACCCCACTACCAGGACGCCCTGGGCAAAGAGCTTAATGCCCACCGCCCGGCCCAGGGGGATCACCGAGCGGGGGGCGCTGTTCTGGGATTCCGCTGCCTGGGCACCTGGGACCAGCGCCACCGTCATAACCACGGCGGCGGCCAGCAGGAGCAGGGTGCGAAAGAACCATACCGCCACGCCCGACCCATGGCGTTCGTTGGTGTCCTGCAAGAAATCACCTCCCTCTTTCTCAAAACATAGCTGTCAGCAATGGTTTGCCCTGCGGTCCGCGGGCCGCAGCGCCCATACCGGCGCCGGACGGGCTGCCGGCGTACCAGAGGGGCGGGCCGCCGGAAAGACCGGCGGGGCAGGCGTCTTTCTGCGGCAGGACAGAAAGAAAAAAATGGTTGACAGGAAGCGCGAAAAAACGCGCAAGCTTACTATGGCTTGTTTTTTGAAAAAAAGAAGCGGCAAAGTTACACAGTGTTTCCTTGGAAGAGACTGCTTGCTTTTTCAAAGGGCCTTTGTTAAGATGAAAAAAGACCGGAAGGACCGGGAAAGGAGGTGAGATGCCTTGACCATTCAGTATAAAACCAAAGGGGTTTGCTCCCGGCAGATGAATGTAAAAATTGAAAACGGGGTCATCCAAAAAGTGGACATCCTGGGCGGCTGCGCCGGCAACAGCCAGGGCGTGGCCCGTCTGGTGGAGGGCATGCGGGCGGAGGACGCTATCCAGAAGATTGCGGGGATTCGCTGCGGCAACAAGGCCACGTCATGTCCCGACCAGCTGTCGAAGGCTTTGCAGATTGCCCTGGCGGAGGAGGCCAAACGAGCGGGGGCCTGACCTGCCCCGGCGTGCCGATAGGATACAAAATGATTTTTGAAGGAGGAAACCATCATGGCAAATCTGTATTTCCCCGGCTGCAAGGTCAAGGGGGACTTTCCTGCGGCCAGTGAAAAGCTGGCTGCGTACATCCAGAGCAAGCGGGTGGTGACCCCGGTGGGCTGCTGCCGGGTGGACCACGACAAGCTGACCCCGGTAGATACCGCCGTTGTGGTCTGCAACAACTGCGCCAATATCATTGCCGAGAGCGGCGATCCCGGGCAGATCGAGTTTGTCTGGGAGATCATTGACAACGATCCGGAGTTTCCCTTCCCCGATTACCACGGGGAGAAAATGACCATCCAGGACTGCTGGCTGGCCGTGGAGAAGCGCCACGTCCAGGACGCCATCCGATCCCTGATGCGCAAAATGAACATTGACGTGGTGGAACTGGCGGAAAACCACGAAAAGACCCGGTTCTGCGGGATGAATCTGGTGGCCCCCTGCAACCCCAGCAACGCCAAGCTGGCCCCCAAACGCTATGTGGAGGAGGGCGGCCACATGTTCCAGCCCATTCCCCCGGAGGAGCAGGCAGCTTACTTCCAGTCGTATTGTGCCCAGTTTACCACGGATCGAGTGGTCTGCTACTGCAAATCCTGCCGGGGCGGCTTGCTGAAGGGCGGGAAAAAGGCCCTGCACATTCTGGAACTGTTGTTCCCTGAAGAATGAGACTGCACAAGCTGCCTGGAAAGCGCCAAAAAAGCCTGGAAATTTTCCAGGCTTTTTTTGATGGAAATGCAAAGGATGGAGGGATTGCTTCCAAAGGGAAGGTTCCATAGAAGGCCTCACACCGTCAGCTGCCGCCGGCGTGCCAGGTTCAGGACCCCTTCCTGCCGTTTGGCCAGGTGCGGCAGGGTCTGCTCCAGCCCCAGGGCCACGGCGCGGATGGGGTCCTCGGCCAAGTGGGTCTCCATCCCGGTCCGGGCGGCCAGCAGGGTGTCCATGCCCTGGAGCAGGCTGCCGCCCCCGGTGAGGAGGATGCCGCTGACCGCCACATCGGCGGCCAGTTCCGGCGGCGTGCGCTCCAGGACTGCCTGGACGGCGGAGATGATGTTCTCCGCCACCGGTGTGAAGGCTTCCGCAGTCTCCTCCCCGGAGAGAAGGATCTCCCGGGGCAGCCCTGTGTTCAGGCACCGGCCCTTGACCGCCAGGGTTTCCTCTCCCGGCCCGTCCACCCGCCCGATGGCCTCCTTGACCTCTTCCGCGGTGCGGGCGCCGATGAGCAGGCTGTGCTTCTGGCGGATGTACTGCATGAGGGCCTCGTCAAACTGATCCCCGGCGGTGGAGAGGCAGGCGGAGGCCACCACGCCCCCCAGGGCGGTGACCGCCACGTCGGTGGTCCCGCCCCCGATGTCCACCACCATGTGGCCCTCGGGCTGGGTGATGTCCACCCCGGCCCCAAGGGCGGCGGCCAGAGGCTCCTCCATCAGGTAGACCCGCCGGGCGCCGGCCTGGAGGCCGGCCTCCACCACAGCCCGTTCCGCTACCTCGGAGATACCGGAGGGGACGCAGACCAGCAGACGGGGCTTCAGCAGCCGCCCGGGGGCGGCCTTGTGGAGGAAGGCTCGGACCATGGCCTCGGCGATGGTGCAGTCGGAGATGATGCCCTCCCGCAGCGGCCGCACAGCCAGCAGGTCCCCCGGGGTCCGGCCCAGCATCTGCCGGGCGGCCTCCCCCACCTGGAGGACGGCGCCTGTGCGCCGGTCCACAGCCACCACCGAGGGCTCCTGGAGCAGGATGCCCCTGCCCCGTACGGCCACCAGCACGGAGGTGGTGCCCAAATCCATGGCGATATCCCGGGCAAAGCCCCCTTGTACTTGCTTGTCCATATCCACGCTCCCTTTCTTGCGGTTTGTCTCATGCCAAAAGTATAGCCCAAGCAGAGAGAGGCTTTCCCACGAAATATGGGAAAGCCTCTCGGGTTCTTCAAGGGTTTTTGGGCGGGGTACGGCAGAAGGCCGCGGCCACCACCTGCCGGGCGCCCGCCTGGCGCAGGGTGCGGGCCGCCTCATTCAGGGTGGCGCCGGTGGTGAGGATGTCGTCCAGGAGGAGAATCCGCTGCCCGGCCACCTGGGCCGGGTGGGGCGCTGTGTAGACCCCGGCCACGTTGGCCCGCCGCTGGCGGCCCTGGGTCAGGGAGGACTGGGGCGGGGTGTCCCTCGTTTTCTCCAGCAGGGGAACGGCTTGGGCGGCAAGGGCCCTGGCGGTCTCCTGGGCCAGCAGCTGCGCCTGGTCATAGCCCCGCCGGCGGAGGGTCTCTGGAGAGACGGGGACCCAGGTGATGAGGTCGTAGGTCCCCGGCAGGTAGGTTCGAACGGCCTGGGCCAGCACCGGGCCGTAGGCCTTGGCGTAGTCCCGCCGGCCGGAGAACTTGAACCGCCGCAAAGAGGCGCGCAGGGGCTCCCGGTACCACCCGGCGCAGACGCACCGGGCAAAGGCCTCTCCCGTCACCACGGCCTGGGCACCTTCCAGCCAGACATCGCTCCCCTGGCAGTGGGGGCAGGGCGCGGAAACCACGGCCTCCACAGGGCGGTCACAGAAGGGACACCTGGGTGGGAAGAGCAGGTTCAGAAGAAATTGGGGCAGGGCCATGGCTCTCCTCCTTTTCCGAGCGGCCTCGGGCCAGACGGGCTCGCAGCCCGCTGTACCGCCGCTGCTGGCGGTCGTTGGCGGCCATGCGGGCCACCACTTGGTCGTCCCCCACCAGGATCAGCAGTTCCTTGGCCCGGGTCATGGCGGTGTAGAGAATCCCCCGGGTGAGCAGCATGGGGGCGGCCTCCACGGCGGAGAGAATGACCGCCCGGTACTCACTGCCCTGGGCCTTGTGAACGGTGACCGCGTAGGCCAGCTCCAGCTGGGTCATCATATCCGGGGGATAGGCGGCCCGGTGTCCGTCAAAGTCCACCGTGACCAGGCCGCTGGCGGGGTCAATGGACTCGATCCGGCCGATGTCTCCGTTGAAGATGCCCATGCCCACGCCGCCGGCGTGGTCTTCCCAGAGGATGTCGTAGTTGTTTTTCACCTGCATCACCCGGTCCCCCGCCCGGAAGATCCAGTCCCCGAAGCGGCGCTCCCCTTTGCGCTCCGAAGGGGGATTGAGGGCGGCCTGGAGGGCCTGGTTCAGCACCGTGGTGCCGGTGCCCCGGCGGCGGGTGGGGGAGAGCACCTGGATCTGGTCTGCGGGGATGCCCATGCGCTCAGGCAGCCGGCGGCGGCACAGGTCCACAATGGTCTCCACTGCCAGCTGGGGGTCCCGGCGGCGGAGGAAGAAGAAGTCGCTGTCGTTCTGCCTCAGGTTGGGCAGCTCACCGGCATTCACCATGTGGGCGTTGCGGACGATGGCGCTCTGGGCGGCCTGGCGGAAGATCTCGGTGAGGCGGACCATGGGCACCGCCCCGCTGCGAATCAAGTCGGAGAACAGGTTGCCCGGCCCCACCGACGGCAGCTGGTCCGGGTCCCCCACCAGTACCAGGCGGCAGTCCCCCCGCAGGGCGGAGAGAAGGGCGGCCATCAGAGGCACGTCCACCATGGAGACCTCGTCCACAATGACCGCGTCCACCTCCAGGGGGTCGTACTGGTCGTGGGTGAAGGCCAGCTGTCCCGTGCTGGGGTCGAAGCCGGTCTCCAGCAGCCGGTGGATGGTGGAGGCGTCGGTGGAGCACAGCTCCCCCAGGCGCTTGGCCGCCCGGCCGGTGGGGGCGGCCAGGGCGGTGTCCAGCCCCATGGCCTCAAACAGGGCCAGCACCCCCCGCAGGCAGGTGGTCTTGCCGGTGCCCGGCCCGCCGGTGAGGAGCATCACCTGCCGGGAGGCGGCCATCTCCACCGCCTGGCGCTGCTGGGGGGCGTAGGTGATGCGCTGCTCCCGCTGGATGCGGGCGATGATCCGGTCCAGCCCGTCGGGGGGCAGCAGCTCCGCCTGGCTCATCTCCCCGATGCGGTGGGCGATGTAGGTCTCCGCCTCGTACAGGGCGGGGATGTACACGGCGTCCTGGCCGGCGATGGTCTCCCGGTCCAGTTCGCCCCGATTGGCCAGGGCCTCCAGCCGCTCCTCCAGCAGGTCGCTGGGCGCTTCCAGCAGCTGCCCGGTGGCGGCGATGAGCTTCTGGGCGGGGAGGAAGGTGTGGCCGTTGTTCCAGTTGTTGTGGGAGAGCTCAAAGAGCAGTCCGGCCTCCAGCCGCTGGGGGTCGTCCGCGGCGATGCCCAAAGAGAGGGCCAGGGCGTCCGTCTGGGAGAACTCCACCCCAAATTCCACGGAGGCCAGGACATAGGGATTGGCCCGCACCACCTCCAGGGCCACGTCTCCGTAGGCCCGGTACAGGGGGCCGGACAGCTCCGCGGGGAGCTGATGCTCCGTCAAAAATTCCAGCAGGCGGCGCATCCCCATCTGTTTTCGGAAGGCGTCGCTGATGGTACGGGCCCGCTTGGGGGAGATCCCTTTCAAGGTGGTGAGCTTCTCCGGCTCCTCCTCGATGACCCGCAGGGCGTCCTCCCCGAAGGTTTCGATGAGCTGCCGGGCGGTGGCCTTGCCGATGCCCTTGATGGCTCCGGAGGCCAGGTAGTGGAAGATCTCCTTCAAGCCCTGGGGCAGGCGGCGCTCCACCACGTCGGCCCGGAACTGGGTGCCGTAGGTGGCGTGGCGCACCCACTGCCCCCGGACAGTGAGGTACTCCCCCGGGGACACCCCGGGCATGGAGCCCACCACCGTCATCTCCTCCTCCCCCGCGTCCAGGCGGAGAATCGTATAGCCGTTTTCCTCGTTTTGAAAGATGATGGAGGAGACGGTCCCCTCCAGGGTGGATTGTTCCTCTGTGAGCTGGGGCACTGCGGTCCCCTCCTTTCTTTTGTCTGCTCCATATTTGCCTGGATTTCGCCGCTCTTTTTAAGCCTTCCCCTCGGGGAGAAGGTGGCACGGCGAAGCCGTGACGGATGAGGGGGCAGGTTTCGGATTTGGTTCATTATCCGCAGGGGGTATTTCGCCGCCTGCGGGCGGCGAGTTCCTTTGCCCATGGCGGCAAAGGAACCAAAACGCCACCGGGGACGGCTCCGGATGAGCACTTCGTGCTCATAGTCGCCTTTCCCCGGACCCCATTACGGGGGTTATCCCTTTGGCCCGGAAATGGATTTCCGGCGCGCAAAATCTGAGTGGCGGTCTGCGTTTTCTCCCGGCCCACTGGGGCCTGGGTTTGCAAAAATTGCTGCCGGTGCGGTTCCACTTCTGCGCCTGACTTGGCCGAGCCAACGCTTATGGTGTGGAAACTTTGTAGGGCGGGGGCTTGCCCCCGCCGTTTTGGAGGTTTCTACTTTCAGTAGGGCGCGACGACCCGGACGCGCCGCTCGTTTCCAAGTCGCGTTCTCTCACCGCCCCAGCCACTCCTCCAGCGCCCCACTGGGACAGCAGGTGACCCAGGACCACCGGAGGGACAGGCGCAGAGCCAGCTCCCGGCCCTCCGGGGTGAGGCCGGCGTCCCAGATCACCGCCTCCCCCCGGAACAGGCCCGCCCGGCGCAGCCAGGCCAGCTGCCGGAGGGCGGCCTCCAGCGTGCCGCCGTCCCCCCTGCCGGGGATCACTATCCAAAGATTATGTACCGAGGCCGGATGGACCAGCCAGCCAAAAAACAGCCAGAGCATTACAGCTGCTCCCAACGCGCACAGCAGGGTCAAAATCGCCTCTGTCACAGGACCCACAGGGCACCACCTCCGGGCCATCCTATGCCAGAACCGGGGCGAGAGTGCCGGAAAAACGGTCCAGCTCGGTCAAAAGCGCCTCATTCCTCCAGGGGCGGCACGCAGTCGGACATGACCGTATTTTGCAGGTACCCCGCGAAGCGGTCATAGGCCTCCTGGGTCAGGGTCCCCGGGGCGGACATCACCACCAGGGGGTGGCCCTGGAACCCCTTCCGGTAGGGGGGATGGACGTGGGGGAAGGGATTTTTAGAAAATCCGCACCGCTCATAGAAGTGCTGCCGCCGGACGGAGATCTCGTCCACCGGCGGGTCGATCTCCAGAATCACCGGGATTCCCTGGCCGCACAGCTCCGCCAGGGCACGGGCCCCCACTCCCCCGCCCCGCAGCTCCGGGGCGATGGCGAAGTGCTCCACATACCGGAAGCCGGGGCCCTCCCAATAGAGGAGGATGCCTTGGAACTGGTCTCCCTCATACAGCAGCATATAACGGTACTCCGGGTGGGACAGACGGGCTGCCTGGGCCGGGCGGGTGCGCTGCTCGTGGAGAGGAAAGCTGACTTCGTACAGGGCAAAGGCGGTCTCAAATTCCGGGCCGGCGGGGTCGGTCAAACGAATGAAATCCATAGAGGATTACTCCTTTTCCTGAGCAGGGGATTCGCTGCGGCCCAGCAGGTAGTCGGTGGTGACGCCGAAGAAATCAGCCAGCTTGATTAAGGTCAAGGACGGCACATTCACATACCCATACTCTATTTTTTGATAGTGCCGGTCAGTGCATCCCAATAGTTCAGCCATTTCGACCTGCGTAATATTCCTGTGTCTCCGCAGTTCTTTGAGTCGGAGGCCAAAAGGTTCCATGATTTTCTCCATAAGCGGTATCTCCCATTGATACGAACTTTAAAATGGTGTATAATCACGAACTGTAAGGTGGTGTTATTGATGTCAGACCTGATGAAATGGCTCTACGACCATTATATCCATACCCAAATTGAAAACCAGCCCCAGGACGACGCCGACGAGCTGCACTTCGCCATTCTGGATTCCGCTCTGATGGAGGCGGAAAAACAGGATCTGGAGTACGTCTGCCGCTTCTACGCCGTGCAGGGGTTCCGGGCGGGGGTGAAGTTCGGGCTGGCGCTGGGGGAGGACTTGAAAGGATTATGAGCTCTCCCAGGGGATTCCGCCGCCTGCGGGCGGCGGGTTCCTTTGCCCATGGCGGCAAAGGAACCAAAACGCCACCGGGGACGGCTCCGATGAACACTTCGTGTTCATAGTCGCCTTTCCCCGGACCCCATTTTACGGGGGCCGCCAATTAGGCCGCATGGTCCGTTATCGCAAAGGCGCGGGTGGCTCAACTGATTGGCTGCCGTTCTATTACCGCTGCCGCTGAGGATTTGGTAACCTTTCGGTTCTGCTCCTCCTGATAGAAAGCGCGCCTTTTGGTGTGTTTGGGCTCAAGTGCGGCTCAGGGGGACGCGGGCGGCCCAGGTGCGCCGCCCCTACGGCGAGAACCGAACCGGGATCGTTGGCTTGGCAAAGTCAGGCGCAGTCGTGGAACCGCAGCAGCGGCAATTTTTGCAAACCCAGGGCCCAGTGGCCCGGAAGAAATCGCAGAAAGCCACTCAAATTTTGCGCGCCGGAAATATTCTGCCTAGCCCAAGGGGTAACCCCCGTAATGGGGGTCCGGGGGTAAGCCGACATTGGCGAACGCAGTTCGCCTCTGCGGCGTCCCCCGGCGATCCTTTGGGTACTTTCCCATCTGGGAAAGTACCTCGCCCCGCAGGGCGAAACCCTGTAAAACTACCTGCGGCGCGCCGAGGTCGTGGCCCAGGCCAGCCTCTCTTGCCCCTGCGGGGCAATTCACCTTCTCGCGCCCTACGGAGGAGACAAAATCTCCGAGGCGGCGGGGGCAAGCCCCCGCCCTACCGGATGCGTTTAGTCAAAGCGGAGCAAATATCGGTCCCTCATCCGCCCCCTTCGGGGGCACCTGACCCTATCCTCTCTGTCCTTCGGCCATCTCCCCTTGAAAAGGGGAGTCGGCCCCCAGGGGGAAGGCCAAATGAGAGCGGGCGGCGAAACACTCCCCTGCGAATAAACGATCACACCAACATCCGCTTCAAATACTTCCCGGTGTAGGACTGTTCACACTGTGCCACTTCTTCGGGAGTTCCCGCACACACGATGGCGCCGCCGCCGTCGCCCCCCTCGGGGCCCAGGTCGATGAGATAGTCGGCGGTCTTGATGACGTCCAGGTTGTGCTCGATGACCACCACGGTGTTGCCCGCGTCCACCAGCTTTTGCAGCACGTCGATCAGCCGTTGGACGTCGTAGCTGTGCAGGCCGGTGGTGGGCTCGTCCAGAATATAGATGGTCTTGCCGGTGGAGCGTTTACTCAGCTCGGTGGCCAGCTTCACCCGCTGGGCCTCGCCGCCGGACAGGGTGGTGGAGGCCTGACCCAGCTTCACATAGCCCAGGCCCACCTCCTCCAGGGTTTTCAGGCGGTTGTAGATGCGGGGCAGGTTTTCGAAGAAGGGCAGGGCCTCGTCCACCGTCATCTCCAGCACCTCGTAGATGTTCTTGCCCTTGTAGTGGACCTCCAGGGTCTCCCGGTTATAGCGCTTGCCCTTACACACCTCACAGGGGACGTAGATGTCCGGCAGGAAGTGCATTTCGATCTTCAGCAGGCCGTCCCCCTG
>QWCV01000651.1_pt1 | contig 38218 bp, 35 predicted proteins | sample 1972621 | NCBI WGS metagenome assembly QWCV01 (sample SAMN09866699, study PRJNA288562) | Human gut metagenome isolate pre2_stool, whole genome shotgun sequencing... | isolation source: gut | host: Homo sapiens | place: USA: California | reverse complement strand
GCTTCCAAAATCACTCGCTTTAAACAGGACTTTTCAGATGACCTGCAGTTTATCTTTGATCATCTTGTTGATATTACAGAGCCCATCTGCCAGGCTATTGATCCTGCAAAAGCAGATTTAACCATCTTCGATTCTTCCGGTATTGAAGCTTTTGTCACCGAAAATAATCCGAAGTACGCTAACAGAATCATTCGGCAGGTTAAGGCCTATGCGAAAGCTCAGGGCTTTAATCAATCTTATGATCCCTATAAGGTTGCCTACGGCTCCATGCCGTCCCATGCTTCTGCTAATCCTGAAATTAAGCAGCTGTATATCAATGGGCATTTTTGCTATGTCTTCAAATTTGGCATTGTCACCAATGGGCTGGGCATTATCCGTCATATCTCTTTCTACAACAAAGACTTTATGGCGTCCCATCCTGATATTGTTGTCGAAAAGAAATCGGACTCCCCTGATGAGGATAAGTGTGTTCATGATTCCAAACTTTTGATCCCGACACTCAAAGACTTCTTTTCAAAGCATCCACTGATCAATCCCAAAACCTTCCTCGGAGATGCCGCTTTCGATACCGCTCAGCTCTATAAGAGCCTTCTTACCGGTGATACTTTTGGTAAGGACAAACATTTCCAGAAAGCATATATTCCACTCAATGCAAGAGCAGGTCTTGAAAATCAGGATTATACTATCAATGAAGACGGGATCCCTTGTTGTCCTCATGATCCTTCCCTCCCAATGAAGTACGAATGCACTTCTAAACTAAGAAGCGGTGTTACCAGATTCAAGTTTGTCTGCCCCAAAATGAGATGGGCTTACGAGAAATCCACCCAAAAATCTTATAGACAATGCTGTTGCGAAAATCCTTGTACCACTTCAAGATGTGGTCGTATGGTTTATGTCTATCCGGAAAAGGATCTGCGGGCTTATCCCGGAACGATCCGCGGAACCGAAGAATGGGATAACACCTATAAAATAAGGACTGTTGTTGAAAGAGATATCAACCACATCAAAGATCATCTCTGTCTAGCAGGCCGTCGGACACAAAACGAGAAGACTTTACATGCTGATCTGATCCTTGCCGGTATCACTCAGCTGATTACTGTTGTTCTCGCCAATAAAATCAAACATCATGAATACATTCGAAGCTTAAAGCCACTCATAGCATAGGACTTACCACTTTCATAAAGCAGATAGCTTATTAAAGTGCGCCTAAAATATCCGGTTATCCACTTTTCATCCCAAAACTCCTTCCCTGTACGAATTTTCCTTGTTTTGCTTCAAGTTTACGAAGGAGTTTCGCAATTACCTATTCTATATCCACATTTTCCACAAAACAGAGCATTTTCCTTTAAAACACTTCCGCATTGTGGACATGTTTTCGGAGTATGCTGCTGATTTTTCAAAGTTGTAATTTCATCGAAAAACGGTAATAATTCTGGAAGGGGATCTTCAAATCTTCCTTCATAATATGCTTTTCCTAATTCTGCATAAAGTTTTTCCAGTTTTGTATCTGCATCATCTTTTTCATAGTTTACAAATAATGTTTTATCATTATCCTGCATAAGTAATTTCTCTCCTTTTTAATCCGTATATAATCACTGTATCAATAAGTATCAGGCTGATCCATTGAGAGGTTGAAAACCACAAAAATTTTCCTCTTTCTAAATCACACCTTAAAAATTCTAATATAAACCGAGCGGTACCATAAAGGACACAATATATTGCAATACTATGGTTGGTTCTTCCTTTTCTATTAAAAATATAAAACAACAGAACGACTGTGATCAGCAAATTAATCACGGTTTCTGTTAACTGAACCGGAAATAGTCTCACTTTATCAGGTGCGATTATAGAATGATCATATATAACTGCTCCTGGCCCATCATATGGAATTCCATAACAACACCCTGTCAAAGCACATCCAATTCTCCAAAAAGCATGGGCTAAGGGAAGGCATGGGATGTAAATTTTCATATACTTCCATACCGGAATTCGGCATATTTGTTTACATATCATCAAACATCAGGTGAAACGACTTTGTAAGAACTTGAGCTAAAAAAACTGCTGCTGTCACACCAAGTAACATACACATCCCATAATATGTAATAAAAAAGTTTCCTATCTCCGCTCCCACCAAAATCCCTCTTTTCAAATTTGCGGAAAGGCATTCGTACTGCCTTCCGCCTCTCTTATGCCAAACTTACAATTCCTCCAACACAAGCTGCACAAGCCACATAAAAAAGTAAACTTAAAATCGTTCCTATCACCGAACATACGAATCCGGCTGTTGCAAGTCCCTTTTGATCTGGAATCTTTTTTCCCTGAACTCCCAAAATAATTCCAATAATCCCAATAATAGCTCCAAGCCATCCGATTGATATTCCTCCGAATGCCCCCAGTACGATAGAAAGAATTCCCATTATCAATGCCGCTACTCCCATTTCTTTATCCGCCTTTTCTCCTTATTATTGTCTCAGGCAGCTTTCTAATCATGATTCGTTGTCTGCTCCCACTGCTCTAAAGGTTTCCAATTCAACGAAATTGCCTTATATTTACTTTGTACTTCTTCAAATTGCTCTTCTGTAATTTCTGATTCCATGCTGCTAGGTGACGAATAGTAATAAGTCGTTTCTTCTCTGCCTGTAGGATGAGGTTCATAAATATCGCTGTTGTCTATAACTTCTGTTACTTCTTCTAATTTTTTATACCCAATTCCATCTTCTGATATCGAATAGTATCTGAATGATTTCTGAAATGAAGTATGCCAGATCCATACTTGATATATTCCTCCTTCACAAGGCGTACACGTATTAACAATTCCCATATCAACATCGGGAATAATTCGATCCGGTTGATCTATACTGTATTTCCACGTATCAATAATATCGATATCATCCGTGTTTGTCTGTTCACCAATAAAAAGTTCTTCTATTCCATCTCCGTTCATATCTTCCAGAGCATAAAATAATGTCAATTTCCCTTCTGCCCGATCAGCAAGATCCTCTTCATTTCTTATGTAATAAGGATCTACTGACAGGAAGTCACTCTGATATCCTGATAAATACGCACTTAACACATTCTGGTATAGCTCTTCTCCTGATCTTTTTTCATCTTTGGGATTCCAAGACAATTTTAATTTAATCCTTACCTGACTAAAGTCATTGATATCATCAGATTCCCAATAATGGCTTGGATCTTTTACCCAGTCATATTCACCAACTACTCTCATAAGCATGTCATCAACTTCATCTATAAAATCGAATTTCTGCATCCCGCTGGCACGGATCTGCTCTGCTTCTTGTTTTAAATCGATTTGTTCTAACGCTGATGCCATTTCATTTGCTTCTGCCTCATAATCTCTAAAGTCAGATCCTCCAATCGTATCCTCCGTGCCGCAGTATTTACAAAATTCTCCATCTTCATATGTCACTACAAAAGAATTAAAACTGCTGCCATCAGCCCAAAGATATGCAAGGCCATACGTACTCCCGCAAATATACGTTTTTTCATTATATTTTTTCAAAAATATTCCATCACTTTCATTATCTCCAAACCCAAGTACTTGAGCTCCAAGGCCTTTCATTTCTGCCTGCAAGGTAATATTTTGATTCTTTACTTCATACATCTGAAGATAAACTGCATTCCGGTCGGGTTCATCCAACCCTTCTTCTGATTTCACTTTTTCATTATTTTTCATAACAAGAACAAGCAGTTCTTCTTGTCCATCTCCATCAAAATCCTGTATCCTTGATGTTAATACACCTGTCTGTGAATGAACACTTTCCAGTGTCATTCCATAATTTGTCGTTATGTAATTACAGGTATATGTTCCCTCCTCGCATTGTCCAAGCTCAGGGATCAATACATCATCCACGTAAGTATAAAGATTGTATTGTGTTACTAGTTTTTTACTATTTGTCTCTTTTTTCCCTTGTTCCAGAATTTTCTTGGCTTTTTCTGGTTCATTCTGCTTGACATAAACTTCTGCCAGTTTCAAGTAAGTTTCCGGATCTTTTTTATCGATTTCTATTGCTTTTAGATACTGATCCTCCGCCTGCTTATAATCCATATCTTCCAAAAATTTGTTCCCTTTTGAAAGATTGGCTTTTAACTGTTTTTCTGTTTTTTTTGATAAAGTGAAACTCGTAATTCCGACTGCGCAAAAAACAAAAGCCAGACAGATCAAAGACACTCTAATTACTAACGATTTTTTATTTTGTTTTTTACCTCCTCCCTTATAAGCAAGTTCTGCACCACAGAATCTGCAATATCGTGCCCTCTCTAAGTTTTCCCCTCCACACTGTCTACATCTCATATCCTAGTCCTCTTAGGCCAATTCAAAATGATTGCTTCTGTTTGCAATAAAAATTTGTGTTCCTCTTGGAATATAGTAATTTCTATCTTTTCCCAACGGCTGTCCGCTTATTAGAAAACAAGCTTTTTTGTCTTTTGGAATCACACAATATTCTTCATATTCTTGAATATAATAGATCTCTGTCAGAACTACGTTTTCTTTATCATCTGCAAGAAAAACCTGACCATTTTCTTCACAAACATAAACCGGAACTCTATCTTTTAACATATAAACCTGATTTGCATAAAGACCGCTTTTCCCTTTTACTGCTCCTTCAAACCAGATTGAATTCTCACTTTCTTTAATATCTTTTGGGGCAGTTTTTTGCATTTTTTCACGTTCCAGTTTTTGAATTTTCTCAAGATAATCTTTTTCTGTTGAGATCTTTCTTTCCACTCTTTTCGGCAGTATATCATCAACAATTTTAATTTTTCTTGACTTCTCATCCTCTTGAATTCCTTTAGAGCCAGCCATAAAAATCAAAACATAAATCAAAATCCACAGTATGATTGGCAGCTTATAGATTTTGATTACATCACCAAGATCAAAGAAACTAATCCCCTCTTCTACCTCTTGAAGCTTGAAATAAATGGAACAAAGCACAATTGCGATGTAAGCATTAATAAGGAATGCTCCGATAACGCTGATTTTACATCCACTATTCCAATCCACAATTGCCACTAAAAGAGCTGTGACTAAAATAATTCCAAAAAAGATCAGTAAACCGTATGTAAACGGCTTCATATATTCCGCCACTACTCCTGCCAGCTGCCTCATTAAAACTGTGTTTCCTTTTCCAAATCCTAATTTCAAAATATCAATCAATGATACTTTTACTACAGCAATTTGAAAAATTTTCATAAACCCCAGTAGTGCGGACACCACAAATAATCCTGCAACTATATACCTCATATTTTTTGTCGATTTCTTCATTGATCATTCCTCTTCAATCTCATATAATAGTTTTTTCCTTTGTCTCCTAAATAATTTTCCGGAATAGATCAAAAGAGCGAGACATATCAATGTCCCAGCCGCACCGGAAAACGTCAAAATCCAACCTGGTGTAATTTCCATTATGAGAGCCACCCCCCTGCAACAACCTGTTGATAAAGATTTTCAAGCAACTGCATTTCTGCATCTGTATTATTATCTGTTAACTGATCGTAATACAAATTAACCGCGCTCCTATAATACTGTGAGAAAGTCTGATAGTTTCTTTCTTTATTACTCTTTAATTCCTGCTTATCTAACTCGAGAAAGGCATACCTTTTATAAATATTGTAATCTTCTCCAAATTTTTCCATCATCAGTGAAAGATATTCTTCGGCTTCGTTTAAATTTTTTTCCTTTTCATTTAATATTACCAAATTATTATATGTATCATATGAATCCCATCCCTGGCTGATTACCTGTTTTAAAACAGTGATCGCTTCCTGTCTGTATGTGGAATCTCCACTTTTTTCTGCCAGATTAATGTCTGCCTGTATGAGCCGTTCCAGAAGGATCATTTGATTTTCCACCGGCAATTCTGCCTTGGCCGTAAGCAGGGCATCCCTCTGCTTTTCTTCCATGCCCTGTTCTTGATAAATATCGCTTACTAATATATAGGATCTTTCTTTCAATTGCACATCATCCGTACACTGAATACATTGATCAAAATCCTGAATAGCCTCTCCATAATGTCCAAGAGTCTTTTCTATTTCTCCTCTTGCGTAGTATACGGAATCATCCTTAAGTCCCAACTCAACTGCTTCGTCCAGAACTTTTTCTGCCTCCTTCGGATTTTGATTATAGGCAAGTGCAATAGCATGATCTCGGTAATACTCCACATGATAGCCGCCCACTTTAAAAAGTTTATCAAAGGTCTCTACTGCATTCTGATATTCTCCGTTTTCAAAGTAACTTTCCGCTTTCAAATAATACAAATCTGCCATTCTTGCCTGATTAAGATCAATATCTTCATTTTGTTCCACATCATATGCCACAAAAGAAATACACTCCTCATATCTCTTCTGCTCAAAAAAGGATAATGCCTGTTGATAATAACTTTCCAACGATTTTGGATTCATCTTTTGTGCTTCTTGATATACTTTGTCGGCCTCATTATAATTCTTTTCTTCACGGTATTCTTTTTGTTTTTCAACCAGCTGATTGTATTTCTCTGTTCTTTCCACCTGAATTCGATGAATACCGTATCCGGTCAATACAATGGATCCGCACATGCCCAGTATCAAGACCGCCCTCATTATATTTTGTTTTCTTACCAGCGCTCGAAATCTTTCATCTTTCTTACTAAGCCCTTGAAAAGCTTGAAACATTTCCAATGCACTTTGATACCTTTTAGCCGGTTCAATCTCCAATGCTTTTACAATAATGCCTGCAAACACAACATTTGTTCTCTCACACAATAATTCTTTGTTGATGTTTTCCCTGTAATTTCTTATCTTCTTTCCAGTTATCATATGATAGAATGTCGCACCTACACTATAGATATCCGTCTTTTCATCAATACTGGAGTAATTTGCAACAGGATGAGCCGATTCGCTATCCAAAGCTAAAATATATTGTTCTGGAGACGTATAGCCATTGGTATAACCTAACACCGTATCTTCATCTAAAAAAAATGAAATATTAAAATCAATAAGACATATATTCCCCTCTGGTGTCAGCATAATATTTGATGGCTTAATATCTCCATGGATAATTGGCGGTTGTTGGCTATGAAGATAATTTAACGCATTACATAACTGCATTCCCCACCTCACCATTTGATTTACTGTAAAAGGCATTCCTTCTTCTATTAATTCTTTAAAAGATTTTCCCGGAATATAGCTCATAACCGTATAAATTCCTTCTTCTGTCACCAGAAAATCTAAAACCTGAGGCAGATAGGAATTCCGCAAATTTTTTAAAATATCCACTTCTTGTCTACATGCATCCAGGGACATGCCTCCCTTAATCTTTTTGATTACAACTTCTTTTTTTAGACGTTTATGATATGCTTTATAAACAGTTCCTCCTGCCCCTTCACCAAGCTTTCCCAATATTTGATATGTGTCTTCAAAAAATCCAAGTCCATCCATTCTTCTATTCCTTTATTTCAATTTCGAACTTCTCATCCGATAATTGGAAAATCTTCTGATCAGATAATTCATATTTCTCATCTATCTGTTTTCCATCAATAAATGTATGATTCGATGATTGCAAATCTTCTAAAAATACTTTCCCTTCAATTTGCTCTAGTCTGGCATGCTGGCGGCTAATAGTCGCATTCCCTGCTATCAGGTAGTCGCATCCCTTCCCTTTTCCCATAATAAAGGGCGTTTTTGTAATCTCAATTTTTTCTCCAGTCATTAATCTTGTTAAAAAAATTTTCTTATAGGGTCTCTGTTTGAGCATCGTAGTCGCATCATCCTGCTCCCTATCGTAATTCAACAATACTGTCCCTTCCTCTTCATCCATTTCTTTCCGTAATCTCATTATCGGTTCAATATGTTTTCGAATAATAACCCTTTCACGAATTCGCTCCTTCTTGATCGGTGGTATCTTTACATTTTGTAATTTTTCCCAACCTTTCAGATAATCTCTCATTCTGCGCCCTCCTATCTGCTGTCTTTTGCGATTCTTCTCAGAACAACTATACTGCATACAATACAAATAGCTGTCATAGCCGCCAAAATAATCCATGAATGACTCACATGACCTTTCGTGGCTTTAAAAAAACTTTCTGCTTCATGTTCAAGCATTGGATAATCTTTCTGCATTTTCAACTCTAATCTATTGAGATGTGCAATACTTCCAAGTGCTTCTACTGACCATCTGCTGACCGTACAATAAGAGATCTTTTTCCCTGCTCCTTCCAGAGTAAATAAAATACCCGAGAAAAGAAGCTGGACAATCAAAACAAAGGGTGCTATGGTCATCGCTTTATCTCCCGATTTTACAAATGCGGAAATAATTAATCCCATGGCAGTTGAGGCAAGAATGGTAAGCCATATTGTAAATACAATTTCAATAGAATAATGCTCAAAGAAAATCCCCTCTTTTTGTTTATCTATAAGCTTCAAAAAGATCTCTGAGAGTAATACGGCCTGTATTATCCCAATGAATGCCTGCAAAACAACCTTTGATAAAACATATCCTGACAACCGTAAATTTGCCATATATTCTCGTTTTACAATAACTCTTTCCTTACAGATTTCCTGTATAGAATTAAATAAGCCAATCCATATAGCAGAACAACTCAATGCAAATAAAATAGACTTCGTACTTTCATAGATCTCAAACACTCTGTCATCAGCTACAATATATAGCAATACCGCAATCAACCCTGGCTGCAAAAACATAATAAACAGCCTCGGTTTATCATTCAATAACAGTTCTCCATATCTTTCTGTCAGCACAGCAAATTGTCTGAATCCGGATTCTTTTTTTACTTTATTTCCTTTTTCATAAGACTTCTCGTTCTCTTCCGACATCAGATTGTTTTTGGCGTATGCACAATACCGCTTTTCCCAAAACCATGTATCCTTTGCAACCATATTGTAGATATCTACCAGATCTTCCGTCTTATAAAAGTTTTTTGCTTCTGTCACATTTCCACAGAAACAAAGCCTTCCTCCCGGTCCCATGAACAGCACTTTGTCACATAGATGCAGATTCGCAGTCGTATGTGTTACCATGATAATCGTTTTTCCATGCTGCTGTGCAAGAGTTTTCAAGCTTAACATCAGGCTTTTCTCTGTTCCAGGATCCAAACCTGAAGTCGGTTCATCCAAAAAGAACAGTTTAGGATCAGCCAGTAATTCTACAGCGATACTTGCCCTTTTTTTCTGTCCTCCAGACAGTTTGCGAATCAAAGTGGCTTTATGTTCTTCCAAATCAACCATTTTCAGGACCTCATTGATTCGTTTTTTGCGTTCATTTAATTCCGTATCTTTGGGCATTCTTAGTCTGGCTGAATATTCCAACATTCTTTGCAGAGTTAAATTTTCATATATAATATCCTGTTGTGGTACAAATCCGATCATATTTTTTATTCTCGGGAAATTTTTAATTAAATCCGCACCATTGCAATACACTTTTCCTGTAAATCCTGTCTCAAATCCACTTATTGCATTCATCAAAGTTGTTTTCCCGGCACCAGATCCTCCGATAATCGCAACAAATTCATTTGCATTAATTTCGCAATCTACATTTTGAAGAATTTTTTTCTTCTTCTTTCCAACTCCTACCGTTTTACTTACATTGCATACTCTCAGCGCTACTCCATTAGCTGTTGTCTTAAAATAGATACTTTCACCTGTAAAAAACAACTGGTAACCCAGGATTTGAATAACATCTTTATCTTTCAAAACAACTTTTTTTGTAATGGGAAATCCATTGATTAAACTTCCATTTTTACTGTCACAGTCTTGCAAGATATATTTATCGTTTTCATAAGAAATTTTACAATGAATTTTAGATACTCCCGGATGTACCAGCGAAATCTGACAGGATGGGTCTCTTCCTATAAAAATCTCTCTCTTTTGCAGTTCTTCTTTTTTCCATACTTCTCTATCACTTTCGTATGTAAACAAGATAAGAACCATATAATTTGTTTTATTTAAATTACCGATTCTCAGTATTTCCTTATCGTACAAACGAACAAATCCATCTTTTTTCGATAACAGTCTTTTTTCTTCGCCAATTCCCAGGAAAGTCCCATTACTGCTGTCCTCATCACGATAATATACTTCCTCATCATCTATCATGATCGTTCCATGAATTCTGGATATAATAGATTCATTAACCGCAATATCACATTCATGCTCATTTCTTCCAAATAATAATTGACTTTTTAAATATTTGCTCAAATGAATTTCACTTAAATGCCCTTTTGTATCAATTATCGTTAGTATCTTTTCTTCCATTTGCACACCTTTCCGTTACTAAATCAGTTCCACAATGTTGATATACCATTTATTTCCGATTTTTATAACAGCAATATCTTCTGTGCTTTCTTCTTGTTCTCCGCCAGCTGAAATTTCTGTTTCCACTTCCAGTCTTTTTGCATCCTTAAACCGTATATCCGTATGTAATGCGTCGTTATAACGCTCCTCCATATCTTCTATTTCATCCTCAGTACACTGTTCCGTCTCCGTAATTTTATAGTCAATAGAAAGGTCGGCTTCATCACCAAATTCTTCAGCAATCCCACCAAGCAGAGAATCTTCAACCAAATCTACAGCAGCATCCATGTCAATTCCCAATTGCTTTTCTACTTCCTTGGGGAAAATCACCGAAACCGCTTTATGCATATCCAGCTTCTCAACTCCTTCCATAAAAACTTTAATCGGTGTCTTATAGTTTCCATTCCCAAATAATTGAACCGCACCAAAAATACATAGAATACAAGCTGCACATACACCTGCTGCTGCAAGTAAATATGGACGTTTTATCTTCCTTTTTCCTATATCAGAAACTGTCCGAACATCTCGATAACCGCCTGCCGGCTCAGCCTTGTCCACGGGCTGCTTTTTATAAACAGGTGTGCCGCATTTATGACAAAATTTCTCATTCTCTCCTAATTTTTCTCCACATTTACTGCAAAACATATATCTTCCCCCTTTTTCTTTTTGCTGTTTTACACAAGTCGAAATACAAAACTTCATCTATCTATACCTCCACTTCTGCCAAACAGCCTTTCAAACTCCTGCATGTTCATCCATACAGGAGTTTGAAAAAGACTATTTTCAGTTACTTCTGTCTTTTCTTTTCCAAGTACATTGTTATAATGATGCATCCCAAAGACATTATGACAAGTGCTGTCCAGATACCCATGTTTGCAGAATCACCAGTCTGCACGCCATCCGTTTCTTCTGCCGATCCAACTGCCTTATTCCCTGAATTTCCTGATCCGCTGTTTTCGGATTCTCCTTGTGCAAGATCACTGTTTAACATCGGCAGTACTTCTGTGTAGCTGGTTCCACAAATAGTACATGTGTATGTCTTAATTCCTGTTTTTTCAGCCGTCGGCTGCTTTGTCACAATTCCCTTATCATAATTATGACCTTTTTCAGGAATTCTTTCTGTGTATGAATTTCCGCACTTTTCGCATGTAAACTTTTTAGTTCCCAGTTCTGTGCATGTAGCCTCAGCAATAATCTCTTCTTTATATTTGTGACCTGTGGCAAGTATGGTTTCCTGTTTTACAGCACCACATTTTGTACATGTGTATGTCATCATTCCATTTTCCAGACAGGTAGGTTCTTTCGTAGCAACTCCTTCATCATATGTATGCATATGAGTTTCGTCCCCAAGCGCAGGGATCACTTCTGTAAAAGAATCCTGGCATACTGAACAAGTATATGTTTTTAAGCCATCTTCTGTTTCAGTTGGTTCTATTGTTACTTCTGCTACATATTTGTGTCCCACTGCTTTTATTGGTTCCGCATACGTAAATCCACACCTCTTGCAAGTAAATGTTCTGACTCCATCTGTTACACAATCTTTTCCCGGTGTAACCGTTTCTTTATAGTCATGCTTACCTGGTGCGGCAATGACTTCTGTTTTCATCAAAGTATGACACCGAACACAATAGTACGACTTTACACCATTTACTGTACAGGTTGCATTCTGCGTAATTTGTCCTCCATCAGAAGTGTGTCCCAGTGCTTTTATAACTTCTGTATATTGGTGTCCGCATGATGTACATGTATACGTTTTTACGCCGTTTGTTGTACAAGTTGCAGCCTTTGTAACTTTTCCTGAATCATAGGAATGTGTGTGCTTCTTCATATAGAAGTTTTGTGATGTTCTTTTCAGCTCGTTACTATTGTTTTTATCATTCTTACTATTTGGATCACTTGTACGGAATTCTGCTGCAATCGTATTTCTTGCACCATCTTTATTGGTTCTATTACTTTCAAATGTCTGAGCTTTGATTGTAATCCTTGTACTTCCTTCTTCCACAAGATAGTCTATATTGGGCTCTAGCTTCTCACCGTTTAACCACACATCTACAAACTGCCCCATTTCACCTTCAGACCGGAACACCTGATCGCCAGTCTCTTCCAGAATATAATGATGATCGCCGGCAGTTTCTTCTGTTCCTATTGCATCCAAAATGCTGTAATTATCATCAGCGTCCGTTGCATTATAAACATTGTCATCCGTATTATCGTCCACCGTCAGTGTAAGTTCGACTGTAGATGGAGTGAATGCATAATTCTCACTGGTACTTTCAAATTCCGTACTTACTGTAAATTTAAAAGTTCCTGTTTCCTGCGGTACACCATAAAGCTCACCCGTTTCTTCAATCAAATCAACTCCTTCCGGAAGTTCTCCGTCTATTACGTCATAGGAGACATTAACCCAATCATACATATTATTAGTTGTAATCAACTGAGAATACGGAACATACTTAACAGCATCATCTAATTCTGTCGTAATAATTTCCGGATTCTGTGCCAAATCAGACAATTCAATTGTTGCGAGCAGTTTGGAATTTGCCGCATTTCCTTCTTCTCCGGAATAAATCTTTAGAGTCCCTTCAATTTCTCCACCTTTACCTGTGGATGGCGGTACGAGACGAATCTTGGCCACATTGGAAAGTTCGCCATAATCGGACGATTCCAGTTCTGCTGCAAAATCATCCGGACACGCTTCCAATGTATTATTTCCCTCACCCCCAATAGACCAGTAATCATCTAATTCTACATTCGTTGCATCAAGATCAAGCCAAAGATTTGTCAATGGTTCATCACCAATATTCGCAATAAAGATGTCATGTTTATTTTCATGATATTCATCCAAAAAGACAGAACGAACATCTGGAGCAAGCGGTCCTGCTACATATAACTGCGGTCCTGATGTCTTTTTCACAAAAGTGACATCATAATTTTTCGGATGAGAGCCGTTTTTATCCGTTATGATAACACTAAATGTTGCATCAAGTGTATTTTCCCCTTCCGGAAACGAAAGCTCAGCCCCTTCTTTGAACTCTGATCCGTTAGCATAGATTTTATCGATAGAAATCGCTTCATCATCAGCTTTCCAGAATGTAGGAACGAAACTATCCACATTGTCATTAAAAATGACGGTCTGATATCCATAGCCGTACATAGTATCAATATTGATATTCTTACCATTCTCAATTACATATGTGTCATGTGCCTTTCCACCGACGTCATTCGCCCCTGTTACTCTGAACCATGGATCCGTTGCACCGATAATTGGAGCTTCAGTAAATTCTTTTACATAATCCGGATCCATCTCTGCATCATATTCCATCGCAAGAATACGAAGCTTCCATACGCTTCCATCTTCAAAAAAGATTGTAAATGGCACCCCTCCATCTTCAGATTTATAATTAGCTTTATAGCCACGATTTTTCGAAGACTTATCCGCTGGAATTAACTGCTCTTTAATATCTTTACATTGCTCTGCTTCTGTTAACGAGTCGTAATGTCCTTCCACTGCCTTTACAACATAACTATTCGCCTGATCTCCATATGTCACGCCATATGCATCTAATACACAGTAGAGATCTGAATCAGCGGCATATCCTTCCTTCAGCATCATATATAATTCATGAATTCCGTCAAATTGAAAAAGAGAGTCTAAATCATCAAAACCGATATGATCCGCATCAAGCATCACTACATCGACGAGTTGATCTCCCTCTTTTTGATAAAGATCTGCTCGAATATAAGATGCATCTTTCACTGCTGCAAAACTAATAAACGATTGTGATATCACCCTGTCTTCATTATCAAAATACACCACTGCAAAAATCTTAGGCGTCCCATATTCAATTTGAAGACCTTGTCCTGCCTGTTTCATATTTTGATTCAATACAGTATCTGTTAAAGGTGTTGCATTTATATAGGAACGCAAAAATTCAAAATAATCATAAATTTCTGTGCGTACGTTTGGGTGCTCATCTGCTGATGAAGATATACCCAAATAATATTGACTTTCCGTTGAAATCTCCGGTACGACATATTCATTCGCAGTAACTGGTGCACCTGAAATTTGATTATTATAAGCAATTTGTGTTCGTTCCGGAATGACTTCTGTTCGTTTTCCATTTTTATCCTGCAAATATAAGAAAAAATTTAATTCTTCTGATATAGTCTTGGATACATAAACCGTAATGATATAACGTACATTATTACTATTTAACTGACTCCCAGAACCTATAATTAATTCCAGATGATAGTTATGGATTTCCTTTGCTGTCGAAAGATCAATCGTTTCTCCCTTTCCAATAGAATACTTCTCATAATTTTCTACATTAGCAGTTTCATCCTTTATATATCTCCAAACAGTGGTCGCACCAGCCGGTAAATCCGAGACCGGCTGGCCATTGCCGTCCACCAGCATTTTTAACATTTCATCAACTGAAAAATTTTGCAGTTCTTCTTCTGTCTTGTCGTTTAAGACCAGGTAAGCTTTCACTTCCTCTAATGGAAGCAACGACATGGGATTACTTTCGTCCTGCTGATGCTCTATCAGAACATTCGCCAAACCTTCCATCACATTCTTATATAGTTCCTGATATTCTTCCTTTATATATTCACACTCTTTAATGCTTAACGCATCATATGCATTCATTGCCTCTGCAGCCTGTTCTGAAATACTCACAATCTCTTCTTCAGACATCTTTTCTGCTTCAGAAGCTTCGGGAAGCTTTTTAAAAAGATTTACCACCTTGTTTACCGCTTCCATATCTATTTCTTGTTTGTCACTTTCCCCTTTTTCCTCTTTCTTATCTTCAGAAATCTCCTGAGCATTACTTTTCTCTTTTTCCTTCTCCGATGAAACCACATTATCCTGGGTTTTATCTTGTTCCATATTCGGACTCTTATTTTCATCCTGTTTTGATATCGTCTCTTGCTCTTCGTAGTCTGATTTTATTTCTTTTTTCGTTTCTTCTGCCTCTTCAACTGCTTTTTCCGCCGTAAGCGTACTCTCTGTCGATTCATTGGCATAGACTACCAGCGCTCCCTCTCCAATACATGCAGTTACTGTCATAATGATGGCAAGCACCAATGCCAAATGACGTTTTTTCCTCCTCATCTCATTCTCCTCCTACCAGCACTTTCTGTGCCATTTTTATTTGTTCTTCTACACTATAAATTTGACATTTTCTCACATTCCCCGATGGATAATCAAAGTACAACTCTTCTGAAATTACATCGCTTAAGTAAGGCAGCCGTGCCAATACTTCCCAATTTTTGTTCATCAGCACCCCGTAATACTGATCATCTGTTGTAATATATTGAGCAATAATATACTTTCCTGCCTGCGTAATATAGGTAAGATAACCGTCCTCATTCAGTTCACAAATCTTTTTATCAGTCTTTTTATCAAAAACCTCTGGTGCACTGTGAAGTGAAGACTCTATACGAAACTGATCTGTGTAAAACTCTTCGTATAAAGACAAGTCCGGCTTTTTGATCTGCTCCTCCTGAATCAAGGTTCCATCCCGCACATCGTAGGTCAGTAATCTCCCGTCATTATAAGTCACCTCCAGTTCAGACTTCCCATCTTTCCTAATAAACTGCTGATCATAAACCTGTTCAGCATCTGGAATATTTGTTTCTTTTATCAATTTCCCATTGATATCATAGACTCGAAATTGTTTATAGGAAAACAGCATCACCCTTTCTCCATCCTCACTAATTCTTGCTTCGTCATGTTGATAGGAAGGATCATAGGTAAACACATCGCTCTGTGTATGTTCTTTACATTTCATGATCTTAATCTTAGGTGAATCCATACTTCCAACAACCGCCACTCCATTTGAAAGCTGTACAAAATCTCCCGTTTCTTTCTCCTCAAAAGTTGTGATCAAATTGGAAGCCGAATCAAAAAACATTAGTTTCTCTTTCGTCGTTGCTAAAGTATAGGTATCACTTACCGCAAAACGGAACAAATTTTCTGGTGTAGTGACAAGCGGCGTTTGTTCCCCTGTGACAGGGTGAATCTTTACAAGCAGATTTTCTGTCTGTACATAAATTCCATTCTTATCTGCTGTTACTCCAAAAGAACTCTCCGATTCAAACCCTCCAGTCTGCACTTTCTTCTGCGTATCTATCACAGCAAACACTGATCCTTCTTCTCCTGTTGCAGCAAAAGCAAAATATTGGTTTTGAAATCCTCCCTCAAAGTGTGTATACCCTGACGTGCTGTCAAAAAGTTCCATGTCATTTCCGCTTCTGGTAAGATCATAAATTTCCAATGATCCATCATCAAAACTTGCTCCCAAAAGAGTTCCGTTGTTGTTGATTTCAAAGATATTATCTTTCGGATTGGCAAAGCTGTCATTCACTGTAACGCTTTGCCGTTTTCCCTGAAAATTTACTTCTGATTTTATTTCTCCATTGTCTGCATTATAGATAGTCGCCGTCATTTCATCTTTATATACCGCTGCCACAGTCGTCCCATCTTCTGATACCGCAATCGCCGTTGCAGGTTTCCCGGACCACACTTGCTTTTCTTTCATTATGTTATAAGCTGCAATACCATTTTTCCCGGCATAAATAATAATATCTTCTGTCAAATACTCCACTTCTGACAATGCAGAATGATCTGCCGGTAATGCTGTTAAAATATCAGCAGTTTCTGTATCTATTACTGCAATTGTTCCCGAATACATACATGCTGCGGTTCTCCCATTTGGAGAAATTTTCAAAAACAATGGATTACTCGGAAGGGTTACTACCTTATCCTTCTTAAATCCATCTGACAAATCGTATACTCCCAGCGCCTCTGACAATGCTTCCTGCGCCCTTGGTATATAATCCGGCATAAGTATATTTTTCTTTTTCGGCAAAGCCTGTAATGCATACTTTAGCGCCGACACTGAGTCTCCTTCCACCAACGCATTTTTAGAATATTCAGAAAGCTTCAGCCAATTTTCAACCACCTGCATCCTTTTCAGTCCTACAAATGCTGTAATAACCCCAGTTAAAAACATCACGCCTAACGCAATGCCGCAAATATGCTTGTTTCTTCTTAGACGTTTTGTACGAATATCATTCTCATGTAAATGGGACAGAGCATATAGCATTTCATCTGCACTTTGATATCTAAGATCCGGATTGGGATTCATTGCCTTAGAAATGATCCTGACAATCTGCGGGCTGAATTTCTGCTCCGAAAGAGGCTCTACTTTTAATGCATTTTTCTCAGGTTTTTCCCCACTTAGTAAATGGTAAAGTGTTGCTCCCAGACTATAAATGTCTGAACGAACATCTGGTACTTTTTTTCGAATTGAAGAACTAAATCGCTCGTTTGACATCGACAATGTTATAGTCTGGTCAACTAATTTCACCGTTTCATTTTGATCCATAGGTGCTGTCGTATCCCCCAAAGATGAGAAGTCTAGTCCGTAATGTTCCGGAGAGGCATATCCCGGACTACATCCAACTGCATTTTCTTCTCCAAGTGACAGCGCAATATTAAAATCAATTAAATATACATCTTGATTCGGTGTACGCATAATATTTGCTGGTTTAATATCACTATGCACATAGCCATGCGGCGGATTTCCATGTATAGGACTATGTAGATATCTCAGTGCATCCAACAGCTGTTTTGCCCATTTAATAACTTGGGGCTGAGAAAATCGTTCTCCTTTTTTTAATGATCGATCAAGGCTTTCTCCTTCTATGTACTCTATCGCAGTGTAGACTGTTCCATCCTTTATAAAAAAATCATACACTTGGGGAATATGCGGATGACTTAGTTCTTTCAGTACATCTACTTCCCGCCTTAAAAGATCTGGCTTTGCTGTAACTTTTCGCTTATCGGCTTTTAATACTACCTTCTTTCCCAGTCGCAAATGTTTAGCAAGATAGATAACCCCACCGCCTCCAGAACCGATCTTTTCTATCACCTCATAAGTAGAGGCTATTATCTGTGTCATAAAATTCCCTTTGTCTCATCCTTTATTTTATTCTTTTTAAAAATTTTTACCGTTTTCCTTTTCTCCGTATTCCTTATTTAATCTCTCGTTTAACTTAATGTCATTCACTTTAGAAACGCACAAAAATACAATGCTTAACAGCACGGCAGTCCCTGTTAAAATACAACCACCATAAAACAACATTTCATTAGTAAGCCAATTCATTATTATTCCTGCTTTCTTCCAAAACAACTTAATGATAAATAAAAATCTCGTTTTCTAATTCCCCATAGAGCATTTATAATTTCTCCCAATAAAAAAAGAAATCATATTTTGACACTGGATTTTTCAATCGTTTGTACAAGCTGATTCCTTTGGAGTCCAAAAATTCAAGTCTGGTCTGTATTATTTAATTTTATCCTGCTCTTTCTCCCTCTCATAAAATTTTCCTCTTATGTTATATTTCATTTTTATTTATATTACGATCGTTTTAACGTTAATATTATACGTCTTACCGTATCATTTTGCAATATTCATTTAAGTATAATGAAATAATACCTGTCATTATTTCGATGTTTTCTTTGAATGATGATTGTTTTAATCCGATTGCTTTTGAAAATATCGACTTACATTTTCGGAGGTGTTTCTTGTGAACATACTAGACAAAATCACACAGCTTCGTCTGGAACGCAACTGGTCTGAGTATCAACTGGCTGAAAAGTCCGGATTGACTCAGTCCACTATTTCAACTTGGTATCGAAAAAACATGCTGCCTACTATTCCTTCCCTTATTAAAATTTGCGATGCATTCGGTCTCACACTCTCTCAATTTTTTCTTGAAGGAGATGGAAACACTATCCATATTACAGAGCAGCAAAAAAAGCTTCTGGAATATGCAGCAAAGCTTGAGCCTGAACAATATGCAGCATTACTTGATTTTTTAAAAACTTTATAAGGGATATACAAATATGAACTGAATGCTCAGATGTGTTTTCAAAGATTTCTTCAGGTGATAAAAAAGGAGATCCCAGATCTGCCAAAAATAGCGGCGAATCTGGGATCTCCCATTTCTTATTTTCGTTCTTCTGTCTCTTAGCTGAAAGACTGCTCTGTACGGTTAATGATCTCATCCTGAAGCGGTTTATCCAGGTTGCGGAAGAAATCACTGTATCCTGCAACACGAACAATCAGATCTTTATAATCCTCCGGATGTTTCTGTGCATTAATCAGAGTCTGGCGATCCACTACGTTAAACTGGATATGGTGACCATCCATCGCGAAGTAAGAACGGATCAGGTCTGCCATATGATTGAGGCCTTCTTCGCCTGCTACAACGTCCGGTGTAAACTTCTGATTCAGAAGTGTTCCGCCTGTTGCAAGATGATCCATCTTGGAGCAGGATTTAATAACTGCTGTCGGTCCGTTTGTATCTGCGGATTTTTCCGGAGAGATACCTTCGGATACCGGTTTGTGAGCTTTTCTTCCGTTCGGAGTTGCAAGGATGACATCTCCGAAGTATACATGACAGGTTGTCGGCAGCATATCGATGCGGTATTCTCCGCCTCTGATATTCGGACGTCCTGTGATGGTGCTTCTGTAAAGCTCGAAAATATCCTGCATGATATCATCTGCGTAATCATCATCATTACCATATTTCGGGCTGTTGTCATGAACCATCTTGTAGATGGAATCATATCCTTCGAAGTCATGTTCCATTGCTTCGATCAGCTCTTCCATGGTGAAGTTCTTCTTGTCGTAAACATTGTATTTGATTGCAGCAACACAGTCAGTAACCGTTCCGATACCTACACCCTGAATGTAGCTTGTGTTGTATCTTGCTCCACCTGCATTGTAGTCTTTTGCCTTGGAGATACAGTCATTTGTTACAACAGACAGACATGGTGCCGGCATGTTTTCAGCATATAATTTTTCAATAACATTGTTTCCACGGATCTTAACATCTACGAAGTACTCAAGCTGTTTCTTAAATGCAGCCCATAATTCGTCAAATGTCTTGAAGTCTTTTGCGTATCCAAGCTGAAGACCAAGCTGCTTTTTGCTGTACTCATCGTATCCGTTGAACAGTGTCAGCTGGAAGATCTTCGGAATGTTCAGGTAACCTGTCAGGATATAAGCTTCGCTTCCCCATGCTCCGGTCTCTACACATCCTGAGGATCCACCGCGTCTTGCATCCGGCAGACTCTTTCCTGCATTAAGGAGCTCTGCAATCTGAGCCTCTGTGTTATAGAATGCCGGCTGTCCCCATCCTTCTCTGGAGATTTCACATGCTCTCTTTAAGAATTTTGCCGGTGTCTTCTTGCTGATAGTTACGTTGGAGTTCGGCTGAACCAGTCTCATCTCATCCATGCAGTCAAGGATCAGATAACTTACTTCATTGACACCGTTACGTCCATCCGGTGTTACCCCGCCTGTGTTGATATTTGCGAAATCGGTGTATGTTGCACTTTCTTTCAGTGTGATACCAACTTTTACAGGAGCCGGCTGATTGTAGAATTTTACCCACAGACATTCCAGAAGCTCTTTTGCTTTCTCATCATCCAGAATACCGTCGGCAACATCTTTCTGATAATATGGATACAGATGCTGATCCAGTCTTCCCGGGCTGAAAGCATCCCAAGGATTCAGTTCTGTCGTAACTGCAAGGTGTGTAAACCAGTACAGCTGGATTGCCTGCCAGTATGTCTGCGGCTTGTGTGCCGGTACAACTTCCAGGTTTGCAGCAATCTGAAGCAGCTCTGCCTTTCTTGTCTCGTTTTCTTCTTTTTCTGCCATTTCAAGAGCAAGTTTGTGATAACGCTCTCCAAGAATAATGACAGCATCGCACGCGATGTCCATCGCTTTCAGCTCTTCTGCTTTATCCAGAGCTTCCGGATCATTGATATAATCCAGAGCATCCATTGTCTTTTTGATTTTCTCTTTATAATCCATGTATCCGGTTGTGAATACCTGCTCGCCTCCGCATGTATGTCCAGGTCCTCTCTGCTCCATGAACTCTGTGAACATACCTGCTTCATAGCAGTCATGCCATTCCGGTGTCATCTTGGAAAGAAGCTTTTCTCTCATGCTTCTTCCTGTCCAGTACGGGATGATCTCTTCTCTCTGAAGCTTCCGGTCTTCTTCTGTTGTCTTGAAGGATACCAGATCTCTTTCGCTCATGACGATCATATCCTCTTCACTGTGGCAGCAAAGTTCCGGGAATGTCGGAGATGCCTGAGGATCTTTTCCTTTTTCACCAACGATCAGTTCGCCGTCTCCAAGATATAATGTCTTCTTGGAAAAATATTCTTTCAGAGTCATCGCTCTCATAACCGGAATTGAATATTTTCCATCGTTTTCTCTGTAAAAGTCTGTCTCGATTTTTGCTCTTTCCAGGTCAATATGAACCGGAGTAGTTACACTGATCTGTCTGAGTTTCTGAATTCTTTCATTCATACCGCGAAGTTTTGCCATTTTTCTAACCTCCTATTTTGGTGTTCGTATATCCTGCATTGATAAATATAGCCGCCAGTGCTTCCATCTCTTCTTTGTCTGGTGCATGCAGGTCAGTGCCTTTATATTCCATATCCAGCTTTCTGTATTTTCCGCTTCCGGTATCGTGGTAAGGCAGCAGATTGATCTGAGCCGGATGGATATCGTGTTCCTGAAGAAACGCGATGGTTTCTTTCATGTTCTGTTCGTTTCCGTTTACCTCTTTGATGGTAGGAATCCGGATATAGATTCTGGCGCCGTCCTGAGAAAGGCGGACCAGATTTTCAAGTATCAGTTTATTGTCAACTCCGATGTACTTCTTATGAAGCTCCGGATCCATAATCTTCACATCATAAAGGAATGTATCTACATAAGGAAGAATCTTCTGAAATCTTTCATAAGGAGCATATCCGCATGTGTCGATGGTAAGCGATATTCCCTGACGGTCCAGCTCTTTGGCTGCCGCGAGGACAAAATCCATGTCCACTGACATTACTTCACCGCCCGAAAAGGTAACTCCTCCGCCGGACTGTTCGTAAAACATCTGATCTTTCATCAGTTCCTTGACCAGTTCTTTTACTGCATACTCATAGCCGACGATCTCTCTGGCGGACGCCGGACAAACATCTGCGCATTTCCCGCAGAATGTACAGGACAGTGAATTCCATACCGGCTTATGATCCTCCATATGGATCGCACCATTCGGGCAGGCCGCCGCGCAGGCTCCGCATCCTGTGCACTTTTCCCTGTCCAGCTCCATCTCTCTTTCAAATCTCTGGGTTTCCGGGTTATGGCACCACACACACTTCAAAGGGCATCCTTTGAAAAATACAGTTGTACGAATCCCGTCCCCATCATGAATCGAAAATTTCTGTATATTTGTGATATTTTTCATGATTCTCTCCTGTCAGTTCTCCCTCTTTGAACCTCAGTTTGAACTTTAGTCTAATCGTTAAATTAAATGTACAACAATGTTATAATTTTGTCAATAGGGAATGAAAAGAATTGATAAAAAAATAACATCTTTTACATCCAGATGCGCAAATTATCCTGTGACTTACTCCGTGGAACGTGGAATCTCGTCAATATATTCAAGATATTTCCAGACCCACTCCTCCGTATACTCCCGGGCAGCAGCTTCCAGGGCATTATTGTAATACTCCTCTTTATCTTCCTCCGGCGCAGTATAATGTTCCGATGCGTTTTTGAAAATATAGGCATCGGCGTACATCCGAAGTGTATGATCGTCCTCATACTGGTCTTCCCAGTTCACACTGTCCGCTACCGCCTGTGTGTATGCATGATTGACCTCATGCAGCAGAATCTCAAGCATTCTCTCTCTGGAATAGTACCATGCCTTGCTCGTAACGCTGATCATCTGGTCTGCTTTGGAGTAGTATCCATCTCTCTCGCTTTCCGCTTCATACTGCTCCACCTCCACCGTTGGCGGCTCAATTCCCCAGTACCGGCTCTCCAGATCAACAAGATCCTGCCACAGTTCCTTTTTCTCCCGATTGTCCAGGGTAATATAGACATCCCCCTGCCACATGCTCAGCATACGTCGGTTCTCATCCCATCCTCTGTCACCATAAATTTCTGTTGACACTTCCTGGACTTTCGTTTCCGCAGGCGTTGTCCTGCTCATACCATATCCAAGAGTGCCCAGAAAGGACAAGGCTATCAGGACGGAAAAGCTTTTGCAGATGATCTTCGTCCACAGGTGGCCTATTTTCCTGCCGTGGTATTTCCGGATTACAACCTGGATCAGCAAAGTCAGGTATGCAGCATATTCTTCTGTAAAAACAGCTTCACCAAACAACAGCCTTCGTATTTTTCTCATTTGTACTCCCCCTCTTCTCTAACCCTTAAACACAAACAGCCATGACGGTTCTCTGTCAGTACCATCATGGCTACTTTTTATCTCTTAGACCGAATCAGTGCAAACTATTCTTAGATTTTGCTTCCCACATATTCCTCTACTTTCTCAATTAACTCTATCGCTGTGGCAATCTGCTCTTCTGCCTCTTCTCTCGTTGCAAGATAGAAATCATCATAATCGCTCGCATGTCGGATTTCCTCCGCCTCAGCAATTCTTCTTCCTAAAGCTCTTGGAAAGATTTCTGTCTTTATATAATTCTTATTAAAATTTGCAAGAGCGTCCTTATGTCTCTTGTAAGCATTGCCATCAAGTGCATGTATTGCTGAGATAGTATGATAAATTCCGTAGTAGGCCCTGTTGTTCGCTCCTCGGTATTCTCCTGCTTCCAGAAGTATTTTGGCCGATTTTACATCACTCTTTGCAGTTTCAATGCGGTACAGAACCAGATCCCGTTGCGATCCCTTTTCGTTATGCTGCATCAAACAGTTTTACCCCCTCCCTTTCTATATTTGTGTAAAACGGATATACGTCCACCCACTTATTAAAATGCTCCTTATTCTTGACTATCGGCTTGATATCCAGATCATAATCCATGTTAAAATCATAGGTCATACCCGACAATTCATGGCGGTATTTTTTTATGTCCATATCACTCAAATCCAGAAGCACCATAATATCAATATCCGAATTTTCCGTATAATCTCCTCTCGCATAAGAACCATATAAAATAACCGTCTTTAAATGCTCTCCATATATTTTACTGAGCAGTTCCACATACTGCTTTACCAAATCACTTGTTACTGTCGGCATATCAACACCTTCTCTCCTTAAATTCTCATAGGCTCTGACAAACCTTCTCTAACAACTACTTATATTATACTTGGTTTTGTTCTGTTTCGACAGGCTTTTTTGCTTAGTTGGTTCAAAATCCCGTGACACAGATAACACAAACAGCCATGACGGTTCTCTGTCAGTACCATCATGGCTGTGTTTTATCTTTTATTCTATTCGCTCTTAGTAAAGCTTTGCTCCTGCCGGAATCTTATCGTCTACGATCAGTACATTCAGTCCTTCTCTTCCCTCTACAAGGTGAGTTGCTGAAATGATCATACCGCAGGAATCAATTCCCATCATCTTTCTCGGAGGCAGGTTGACAATCGCAATCAGTGTCTTTCCTACCAGCTCTTCCGGCTCATAGTAATCATGGATACCGCTTAAGATCACGCGGTCTTCCCCGCTGCCGTCATCGAGAACGAACTTCAGAAGCTTCTTGCTCTTCGGCACTGCTTCACACTCTTTGACTTTTACTGCACGGAAGTCGGATTTGCTGAATGTTTCAAAATCAACCATATCTTCAAATAACGGCTCTACTTCCACGTTGGAGAAATCGATATCAACTTTCACCGGTGCAGTTTCTGCCGCTGCCGGTGCTGCTTCTGCTGCTGACTCTGCCGCTTTTCCTGCTGTCTGAGCTGCATTGTGCGCCTCATTCTTTGCTGCGCCCTGTGCTTTCATTGTCGGGAAGAGCAATACATCACGGATGGCTGCGGAATTGGTGAGAAGCATACACATTCTGTCGATTCCAAATCCGATACCGCCTGTCGGAGGCATACCGATTTCCAGTGCGTTGAGGAAATCTTCGTCTGTTGTGTTGGCCTCTTCATCTCCCTGTGCCAGAAGCTCTTCCTGTGCTTTGAACCGCTCTCTCTGATCGATCGGGTCATTCAGCTCGGAGTAGGCATTTGCCATCTCCCAGCCGTTCATAAAGAACTCAAAACGCTCTACGTATTCCGGATTTCCCGGTTTCTTCTTTGTGAGCGGAGAAATTTCAATCGGGTGATCCATGACAAAAGTCGGCTGGATCAGGTGCTCTTCTGCGAATTCCTCGAAGAAGAGGGAGAGGATGTCACCTTTCTTATGGCGCTCCTCATATTCTACATGATGTTCTTTTGCAAGCTCTCTTGCCTGCTTTAATGTCTTTACTTCGTTCCAGTCTACGCCTGCGTATTTCTTAACGGCGTCTACCATAGTGATACGCTCAAACGGCTTGCCGAGATCCATCTCAACTCCGTTGTAAACGATCTTTGTTGTTCCAAGTACATCCTGTGCAACATGGCGGTACAGGTTCTCTGTCAGATCCATCATACCGTTATAATCAGTATATGCCTGATAGAGCTCCATCAGAGTGAACTCCGGATTGTGACGAGTGTCCAGACCCTCGTTCCGGAATACTCGTCCGATCTCATAAACACGTTCCATTCCGCCGACGATCAGACGTTTCAGATAAAGCTCCAGAGAAATACGAAGCTTGAAGTCTTCATCTAATGCGTTGAAATGTGTCTCAAACGGTCTTGCTGCTGCTCCGCCTGCGTTTGCCACAAGCATCGGAGTCTCAACTTCCAGGAATCCCTGAGAATCCAGGTATTTCCGGATGCTACTCAAAATTTTGGAACGTTTGATAAATGTATCTTTTACCTCACGGTTCATGATCAGATCCACATATCTCTGTCTGTATCTTGTATCTGTATCTGTCAGGCCATGGAATTTCTCCGGAAGAACCTGCAGACTCTTTGAAAGCAGCTGTACACTTTCTGCGTGAATCGAGATCTCTCCTGTCTTTGTCTTGAAGACAGTTCCCCTGATTCCTACAATATCTCCAATATCAAACTTCTTAAAATCTTTATAGTGGTCTTCACCGATATTGTCTCTCGCAACGTAAGACTGGATGTTTCCTTCCAGATCCTGAATGTTGCAGAAGGACGCTTTTCCCATCACACGTTTCTGCATGATACGTCCCGCTACGGAAACTTCTTTATTTTCCAGTTCCTCAAAATGATCCTTGATTTCCTGGCTGTGATGTGTCACATCATATTTTGTAATCAGAAACGGGTCCTCTCCTCTTGCCTGAAGCTCCGCCAGTTTCTCACGGCGCACCTTTCTAAGCTGATTCAGATCCTGATCCTGCGCATTCTTCTGCTGTCCTGCCACTTTTTTCACTCCTTTTTTCTGTCAGACAGATATGTTCTCCCGTACGATACGGTTAAATAGAACGTTCAATCTTTAATACTGTATATCTGATATTTCCGGCCGGTGTCTCAACATCTACAATATCTCCGACCTTTTTTCCCATCAGAGCCTGGCCTACCGGAGACTCGTTGGAAATTTTGCCCTGAAGGCTGTTTGCCTCTGTGGAACCTACGATTTTAAATTCAATCTCTTCATCAAATTCGTCGTCATGTACCAGTACCGTACATCCAACGTTGATTTTTTCCAGATCTACTTCTTCTTCTACAACAACCTCAACATTTTTGAGGATTTTTTCGAGTTCATCGATCCGGGCTTCAATATCTCTTTGTTCATCTTTTGCTGCATCGTATTCTGCGTTCTCTGACAAGTCGCCCTGCTCTCTTGCCTCTTTGATCTTCTCGGCAACTTCTTTCCGCTTTACGACCCTTAAATTTTCAAGTTCATCTTCCAAAGCTTTCAAGCCCGCATAAGTCAATATTGTTTTCTTTTCTTCCATCTTGTTTACCTTCCTTACATAAATGAACTAGTACGCAGCCGGATCTGCTGCAAAAATGGTATGGAATATTCTACTTCCGTAATTTCAATATTATACATAACGCATCCCAGCATGTCAAGATTTCTGCGGGATTCCTTGCACTTTCCTCACTATTTCCCAGGCGTTTCCAGGCCTTACAGACGGTCATTCAAAAGTGCCTCCAGTTCCTCATAACTTTCGGCATGATTGATCTCATCCCGCAGCTTTGCGGAATTCGGAAATCCGGATGTATACCACGCCACATGCTTCCGCATTTCCCGGATTGCCGTGTAGTCTCCTTTGTACCGGATCTGAAGTTTCGCATGGCGCAGCATCATCTCCCGTACCTCATCCGCCGTCCGCTTTGCCGGCTCTTCTCCGGTCTCCTCATAGGTAATCAGATCGCGAAAGATCCACGGATTTCCCTGGGCGGCACGACCGATCATGATGCCATCGCAGCCGGTTTCCTGAAACATCCTCTCGGCATCTTTCCCGGAAGCCACGTCTCCGTTTCCGATCACCGGAATGGATACCGCCTCTTTCACTTTGCGGATAATCTCCCAGTCCGCATGTCCGGAATAATACTGTTCCCTCGTCCGTCCGTGCACAGCCACTGCGGCGCCACCGGCATCTTCGATGATTTTCGCGATTTCTACTGCGTTGACATGGTCATCATCAAAGCCCTTCCGGATTTTCACCGTCAGCGGTTTTTTAATTGCCCGGGAAACTTTCGATACAATCTCATGCACCAGTTTCGGGTTCTGCATCAAAGCGGAGCCTTCACCGTTCTTCACAATTTTCGGCACCGGACATCCCATATTGATGTCCAGAAACGCAAACGGAAGCTCCTCGATCCTCTTTGCGATTTCACTCATGATATCCGGATCCGATCCAAAAAGCTGCAGCGATACCGGCGGCTCTTCCGGATGAATTTCCAGAAGACTTTTCGTATTTTTATTTCCATATAAAATAGCTTTCGCGCTGACCATCTCCATACAGAGAAGGCCCGCTCCCATTTCCCTGCACAGAAGGCGGAAGGGAAGATCCGTCACCCCCGCCATCGGCGCCAGAATGTAGCGGTTTGCCAGTTCTACGTTTCCAATGGTTAATGTTTTCATACGTTTTCTTCCTGATCCTCCTGCTCTTCCAGATCTTCTCCCATGAAGAAGACTCTGTAATAGAGCTGAAGTGACTGAAGCAGCTCCTCCTTTGTTCTCTGAAGTTCCTTGATTTTCAGAGCGCTTCCGATATCGTCAAACATCGGATCGCCCTCTTCTGACGTAACTTCAAAGCAAAGGGAACCATCCTCTTCGTATACAAGCGTAAGAATTCCGCCGACATCATGGACATAGAGAACACACATAATCTTCAGTTCGTCCTTGATATGATCCGGAAGATTATCAAAATCCGGATTCAGATAATATTTTTCTTCATATGAATTTGCACCGCACAATACTACTTTTTCTTCGTACATCCTGCTTTTCTCCTGACATTTTATTTTCTATACATAGCCGTACACGCCGCGGACAGACACTTCCCCGGATGAAATCTCACAGATCTCCCCACTGTCCTTTTTCACGATCAGCTCACCCGTCTCCGTGATCCCCGCAGCCACTCCGGTCCATTCCTTTCCCGGCTCCAGCACGCAGACACGCTTTCCTTCATTGACAAGAAGGGTCTCATACTCATCCTGGATAAACTCCAGCGACTTTCTTCTTGCGAACTCTTCGTACAGGCTCTCAAACTCCCGCAAAAAACGTGCAACGATCTCTTCCCGGCAGACCTCATGGCCGTACTCACATTTCAACGAAGTCGCTTTCTGCCGGATCTCCTCCGGGAACTCCGTCTGATTACAGTTGATTCCGATCCCGACGATCACATATTCCGTGCTTACACCTTTCATCCCCATCTCGGTTAGAATCCCGCAGATCTTCTTTCCATCCATAACCAGGTCATTCGGCCACTTGATCTGAGGCCTCTTCTCGCCGGGCTGGTACACTGCCCGCGCCGCCGCACAGGCCGCAAGAAGCGTCAGCATCGGCGCCTTATCCGGCTCAAAATCCGGGCGCAGAAGCACCGTCATATAAATATTCTCACCCGCAGGCGACTGCCAGGCCCGGCCCCTTCGTCCGCGGCCGTCCGTCTGCTGCTCCGCCAGAATCACCAGACCCGCACTCGCACCCTCACCGGCTGCCGCCTTCACTCTCAGATTCGTCGAATCCGCTTCGTCCAAAACCCGGATCTCCCGGCCCATCCATCCCGTCCGAAGCCGGGATATAATCTCCTGTCCGCGCATAACCAAGCCACTCCTTTACTCAGAACTATTCTTTCTTCCGCTCTGAATCTGATACTTTCCTGATGAATTATAACACACCTTTCACAAAACGCAAATCCATAAACGATTCTGAAAATTTTCATTGGGGACGGGTTCCGATGCATCGGAACCCGTCCCCAATGATAAAAATATACACCGTATTCAATATTTATTCTTCTCCGAGTGTTGCTACCATCACGGCTTTGATGGTGTGGAGTCTGTTTTCTGCTTCGTCGAATACGACGGACGCCGGGCTTTCGAATACGTCTTCTGTGACTTCGTATCCTTTGACCGCTGGCAGACAGTGCATAAATATAGTTGTGTCTTTTTGTGTCTTTTCCATCAGTTTTCTGTTAACCTGGTACTTGTGGAGGAGTGCTTTTCTTTCGTCTGTTTTTTCTTCTTCGCCCATGGAGATCCATACGTCCGTGTAAATGATGTCAGCGCCTTCGACGTCGTTTGTGTTATCGGAGATGGTAATGGTGGATCCGGAGGCGTCGGCATATTCCTGGCATGTGCGGACGAGGGAGCGCATCGGCCACAGTTCGGACGGTGCGATCAGCACGAAGTCGATTCCGACTTTGGCGCAGCCGATCATGAGACTGTTTGCCATATTGTTTCTTCCATCGCCGATATAAACGAATTTCAGGCCTTCAAAGTACTGGAAATGTTCCTGGATGGTGAGAAGATCGGCGAGTACCTGGGTCGGATGGTAATCATCGGTCAGTCCGTTCCATACCGGGACTCCGCTGTATTTTGCCAGCAGTTCTACGTGGGAGTGCCGGAAGCCCCGGAATTCGATTCCGTCAAACATTCTTCCGAGTACCCGTGCTGTATCCTCCACGCTTTCTTTATGTCCGAGCTGAATTTCATTGCCGCTTAAATAGGTAGGAAATCCTCCTTCGTCATTTGCAGCTACCGTAAAGGCACATCTTGTTCTGGTAGACGGTTTTTCGAAAATCAGTGCAATATTCTTTCCTTCCAGCGCATGGCCCCGGATTCCTTTTTTCTTTTTTTCCTTCAGTTCTGCCGCCAGGTTTACGAGATAGCGGATCTCATCCGGCGTGAAATCTTTCAATGTTAAAAAGCTTCTTCCTTTTAAATTCATGTTCTTCTCCTCCCTGATTCCTGCCAATATATGGATAAATCCCGGTAATCCGGGTTCTCCTTTCATCTTCTCATATTTCATATGCACAAGTGCCACGAGTTCATCTTCTGTATAAATCTGATATTTGGGGATCCGGAAATATTTTGCGCTTGCTTCCAGCATGGACAGATACAAGGTCTCATCTGTCGCTCCCAGCGGAACTTTGAGCACAAATTTGATTTCCCGTTTTTCTTTTTCCCGGAGGCCGGAGAGCATCTGCTGATAGTCCTCTTCTGTCCTGTCTGTGTCAATGTAGTAAATCAGGCCTTTCAGCCCGTAAATCACCCGTTTCGCATCATAGTATCCGATTTTCAGATTCTGTCTGCTGCGTTTCCCGTGAAATTCCAGAATGCTTCCCAGACTGACTCTCGGCGCGATCTCATACACTTTCGTATCCTCATCCAGATGTACCCGAGGCTCCCGCCCCGGTCCGTAAATCCGCACGGTAATAATGTTCTTATAGCCGCGTTTCACAAGCGAATTCAGCGGTACATTATTGATTACCCCTCCGTCCAGATACGTTTTCCCATGAAGCGGTTCGTTTTTAAAACCGAGCAGATAGGCGCTTGCCAGAAGAAAATCTGCAAGCAGCCCTTCCGGAATCTGATCCAGTGTAAGATCTAGTTCTTTCATATCTGATACGGAAAATGTGAGAAGGGAAAAATCAATCCCTGCATTCCGGATTTTTTCTTCATCCAGCACCTGATGAATCAGCTCTTTCAGAGGCGTCACATCAACTCCGCCGTCTTTCAGACAGCTCATCAGCTCTTTTATGAGTTCCCGTACTGTAACTTCTTTCTGAAAGAAACGCTCCATCCAGTTATCGTCTACGTCCATGACTTTTGAAAATGTCATTTCTTCCCAGATACGTTCTGCCTCTTTCACATCTCCCATACAGATCAACGCGCCGTTCAGCGCGCCTACGGACGTACCTGCTATTCCTCTGATCCGGACTCCCGCCTCGCGAAGTGCTTTCCACGCCCCAATCTGGTACGCGCCTCTTGCTCCTCCGCCGTCCAGCACAAGCCCGTATTCTTTTGATAAATCGATCACAGGTTTCATTCTTTCACTCCTTATGCATTATAATACTCTTTTTTGCATAAAATTACAATCTATATTTTCAACAATCTTTCGCTTTTTTTCATTTCTTTCTTGTGTAAAACATGGATTTATCGGCTTTTTCGATCTTTCTCTACCGAATTTCACACGATATAATTTCATGTATTTTTATAAATCCATGCCGTTTGTATACAATTATAAGCCGTTTTCATTTCTCCGTAAAGAAAAAAAGAGTCTCTTTCTTCAGAAACTCTTTCTTTAAAATCTATCTTTTCTTTCTAACCCCTAGTGGAACCAATGTGCTCCAATCTTGATTCCTGCATTTACTCCGTCCCCGAAATGCAGCGCGTTTCCTACCGGGCTGACGCCTGAAAGTGCGTCTACCGCTGCCTGGCGGCAGGATGATGGAATATTTCCGGATGCCAGTACTCTGTCAAGCTTTCCTGTCATCGCCGGTCCGAACTGCCCGCTCTGATAAATGACTCCTCTCAGTGTGCCTGCATATCCTGCTTTCAGACGGTTCATAACAACCGCTCCTACTGCCACCTGCCCGTCATACGGCTGGTTACCCGCTTCGCAGTAAATCAGCGCAGCCAGAAGTGTCGTGTCAGCTTCCTGCGCCAGTTTTTTCCGACGCTCTTCTTCCGCCTTTCTTGCCTCTTCTGCTTTTCTGGCCTCCTCAGCTTTTCTCGCTTCCTCAGCCTGTTTTTCTGCTTCTGCTTTCTGCTGTTTTGCGGTTTCTGTATAAGTAAGAAAACTCTGTGAAACATTCTGTGCAGTTTCGGTATCCGCTGTCACAACAAGCTTTGCGCCCTGCGGCTCCTCCGGAGCAAATACGGAATTTCCATCAGCTGCAAATACCTGAACACTCATGCTCGCTGTAAGGATCACTGCGGAAAGAACTCCTGCAACCACACCTTTTTCCAGACGTCTTCTATGACTGTTCCATGTTTTCATTTTTGTCCTCCTTTGATCATCCGCAGATTTTCTTCTGCGTCTTCCTCGATTCTCAGTCCTCTGTATTAATCGAACATAATATATATTACGTTCTGCCGCTTTTGTTTATTACAAATATTACGAATTTGTTACATCTTCTTGCGACGGTGTTAATAATAGCAGAGTTTTCTTTTTCTGTCAACCTTTGCACCTATTTTAGTACATTTTTGAAGTATTTAACGATTTTCCCAATCGCTTTTTATGTATTTTGTATATTTTTAATTGTCCGACAATTTCGAGGATTCCTATACTATTTTCCACTTTTCGACAATTTCTGCAAATAATACCAACTTCACTTTGTCACAATAACGTAATATATATTTCTTTTTTCTGTCGTATTTTTTACATTTGTTTCTTAATAATTTCGAAAACAGCTTTGCCCGAGTGCGCATCCCGCGGAGCGTTTTTGTTTACCAGGGAACGAAGTTTCCTGGTAAACAAAAAAAATCCCGAAAGCTTTCGCTTTCGGGATCTTTCCTTATCTCTACTTATTCCTGAACGTATGGCATAAGAGCGATGTGTCTTGCTCTCTTGATTGCAACTGTCAGGGCTCTCTGATGCTTTGCGCAGTTTCCTGTGATTCTTCTCGGAAGAATCTTTCCTCTTTCGGAAACGTATTTTCTTAATTTTGCTACATCTTTGTAATCGATCTCATTGTTTTCTTTTCCACAGAATACGCAAACTTTTTTTCTTCTGCGGCCTGGTCTTCTTCTCATCTGAGAATCCGGTTTGCTTGTTTTATCGTAAGCCATTGTTCTTACCTCCAATACTAATTAAATGGTAATTCCTCATCAATTCCATCCGGGATGTTCATAAATCCATCACCCGCATCCACACTTGGTGCCTGCGGTGCCGGAGGAACCGGGCTTGCCTGATAACGGCTCTGATTTGCTTCACTCGCGCTCTTGCTTTCTGCAAATTCCTGCTCTTCTACGACAACTTCTGTCGTATAGACCTTTACGCCATCTCTGTTCGTATAGCTTCCTGTCTGGATGCGTCCACAAATCGTGATACGCATTCCCTGGCGGAAATACTTCTCCGCGAACTCAGCTGTTCTTCCGAATGATACACAGCTGATAAAGTCTGCCGTCTGCTCTCCATCGCGCCGGAACCGTCTGTCGACGGCCAGTGTATAACGGGCAATGGCCAGCGGGTTTTCCCCGCCCTGAGAATAGCGGACCTCAGGATCTCTTGTCAGGCGTCCCATTAAAATTACTTTATTCATATATTTCCTCTTTTCTTCTTTATGCTTCCTGTTTCACGCATAAATATCTGAGCACGTTGTCCATAATACGGATTCTCTGTTCGATCTCGCCCGGAGTCGTTGCATCAGATTCGAAGTGGATGAAATAATAATATCCTTCTTTCATCTTCTGAATTTCGTAAGCAAGTTTTTTCTTACCCCATTCATCAACGTCAGTAACATTGCCACCGAAACGTGTGATTAACGCTTTCACTCTTTCGATTACATCTGTTCTGGCATCGTCTTCGATTTTTGCATTGACAACAACAGCTAATTCATATTTGTTCATGTCACTTGCACCTCCTTATGGTCTTTTGGCTCCCGGCTCCCCGGCCGGGGACAAGGATAAATAATATATCACGGTGTATTATTTTAACATTATCCCGCGTAAGTTTCAAGCCTTTTTTTGAATTTCTTTCGTATTTTTTTCCACGATTTTCCTGGAAATCATGATCTGATGTCCGCAGCCGCAGCATTTCAGCCTGAAATCCGCACCCACCCGCAGAATCTCCCACTCAAAACTGCCACACGGATGTTTCTTTTTCATCCGGATCTTATCGCCCACCTCATACTTGATCTCTGACATATTCTTCCCTCTTTTCCGGTCAGTTTACTTCCACCTGGTATCCCTGTACAATCAGACGTTCTTCATTATTTGCTTTTGTACATGTCGACAGTGTCACTACTTTTGCATCGGACGGAACTTCCACCCCTGTATCATAAAAGGAATGTTCCTTTGAAAATGCCAGAAACGACTGGAATGCCTCGCCATTTTCAAAGACTGTCTGATACGCGTCTGATGTATCATTAACCTCTCCTACTGCAAAGATCTGATATTTCAGTTCTTTTCCATCCGGTGTATAAATGTAAAAATACGGATAGGATCTATAGAATTCCTCATCCTGATATTCCTCCAGTTTTCCAAACATGGATTTACTGTTCATTCTGTGCCCGTATATGACACTGTTTTTGTCCGTCATATCCTTATTATTGGAAACGTTCAGGAAAATCGCGCCATAGGTGTTCGGATAGCCTGATATGGTCTTATCCAGATATTCCTGATTATCTTTTCCCTGCACAACCGGATAGCTGATGATGGACGGCTCATCAAACCGGATCCACGCAATGATGTCCTCGTTGACTTTCCAGAGCTCCTCGAAATCCACCGTGTATCTTGTGCTCTCTTCTCCCGTTCCCGCATCGGCGGAAATTCCGATCTCCTTCAGGTTATCGTACTCCTGATCTCCTTTGTGATATCCGTAAAAAATCCGGAACAGCTGGAATCCCGAAAAGCAGAACACGATAATTGCGGCAACGAGTATAATTGTGGAAAAGATTCCTCCCTTTTTCTTCTTTTTTCTTCCGCCTGTCTTCTGATTAATAGCAGGTCTTTCTTCTCTCTTTTCTTTTGTTCCGGCTTCCCCTGCCCCGGATGATGCCCTTTTCCGGGCTTTTTCTTCCTCAAGCCGTTTTTTTCTATCTTTAATGCGGTATTCGTCCATGTAACCTTACCTCTGTCTGTTTTATTTTATCATCAGGGTTTCTATATCGTACAGTTTCTAGTATAACGTATTTTTCGCAATAGAAAAAGAGGATGTTGCAGAAAATGGACTCTCCTTTTCCGCACATCCTCCCGGCCCGTTCTGTTTTCCTGTCTTAGAATGGAATTTCCAGATAAATATCCTTTCCTTCTTTGATCGAAATCACAAGCTTGCCTGCTCCTGCAGTCACCCTGGCTCCCTCTACAGAAACCTCCGGTGCCGGAGCTGCCTGCTCTTCTTCCTCTTTTTCCGGCTCCTCTCCTTCATCCGCGCCCTCGACAACGGCATCGATCACATCTGCTGTCACCGGTGTCAATGAATCACATGTCTTGATCAGTTTTGCGCCAAGGATCTGATGAATCTGAAGGCATCCGTCCAGATTCAGAAGGCCGCTTTCAACCAGCTCATCAAAAATAGCCGGATCTTCCAGATTTTCCGGTCCTATTGTAATGCCTTCCTCTGCCCTGCAGCAAAGTACTGCAGGATCATGAGCATGCTGTTTTGCTGTTTCTGCTGTGATAGACATATCTATTCCTCCTTCATAATTCTGTTTCTTTCATCTTAGTCCTGTTTATCACTGTTTTCCAATACATTCTTTCTATATTTTAGATCATTTTATCAAAAATGTCGATACCCCCGCCCCTCTCCATTTACGAATTTAATATAATTTTTATATACAGTTTATTGATTCCTGAGAAAAATGCGGTAAAATAGAATTCAGAAAAATATTAAGACAGGTTGTGTAGAAAAATGAAAGATAAGTTTTTACGCTTTATGTACGGCCGCTACGGCGTTGACCAGTTTTCAAAATTCCTGGTGATAACAGGGATCATTTTTTTACTGTTATCCGGATTTACCCGATACGGCGGAATTCTATATCTGTTTTCGCTTGCCGTTTTAATTTATTCCTATTTTCGAATGTTTTCACGAAACCATTCCAAACGTTACGCTGAAAATCAGCTCTATCTGAAATACACGGCCGGGATCCGGAAAAAGTTTTCCGCCATCCGTTACGGTCTCAGTCAGAGAAAACACTATCACATATATAAGTGTCCTTCCTGCGGACAGAAAATCCGGATTCCCCGCGGAAAAGGCAGGATCGAAATCCGGTGTCCGAAATGTAATGCCCATTTTATTAAGAAAAGCTGAGAAAGGAGGGCCATTATCATGCTTGATTATATGGTTCTGTATCAAAGTGAAACCGGCAACACAAAAAAACTTGCCACATCCATTTTTGCCGCCCTTCCTGGAATGGCAAAAGATCTCAGAAGTATCGATGAACTGAACGGTCTGCCGGATGCAGCCACTTATTTTGTCGGTTTTTGTGTCCACCGTGGCACCTGCAGCCTTGAGGTTGGAAATCTGCTTTCTTCCATCTCCGGAAAGAATGTCGCCTTATTCGGCACATGCGGGGCCGGTAATGTGGATAACTACTATAAAAACATCGAAAACAGTGCCCGGATCTGGCTCGAAGATGACAATCTCTATCTGGGCGGATTCTTCTGTCAGGGCAAGATGCCTGTGCAGATTCGCCAGAAATACGAGTCCATGTTAAATGGAGATCAGGCTCACGATCACCATCTGAAGCTTCAGCTGTCAAATTTTGATGAAGCGATGATTCATCCGACAAAAGATGATCTTACACGCGCCGCGGATTTTGCAAAAAACTGCCTCAGCCGTCTTTAAAGATGGCCGAGGCTTTCTTTTTTATTTATAGAATCATCAGATCTTTCGGGAAGTGCGTCAGTGTCTCTGCACCGTTTTCCGTAATCAGTACCGTATCCTCGATACGGACACCTCCCCATCCCGGAATATAGATTCCCGGTTCCATGGTAATCACGCAGCCAGGCTGCATTATTTTCGTACCATACATTCCAAGGAACGGCTCTTCATGAAGGTCCAGCCCTACGCCATGTCCCATTCCGGAATAATAATACTCTTCATACTTTTTCACCAGTTTCCGAATCTCCGTGTCCGGTTTGGAAGCAACAATTCCCGGTCCCATGTTCCGGACTCCTGTTTCCTGCGCTTCGCGTACCAGTTCGTAAATTTCTTTTTGCTGTTCAGATACATGTCCTACCGCAAACGTACGGGTCGTATCGGAAATATATCCGTTGTATTTCGCACCATAGTCCACAAGAACAAAATCACCTTCTTCGACCTTCCTGTCTCCCGGCTTTCCGTGGAGCAGGGATGTCTTGGCCCCGGAAATCAGAATCGTCTCAAATCCAATATCCTGTGCCCCGTGCATCTTCATACTGAATTCCAGACGCGCGCACAGCTCTCTTTCCGTAACGCCCGGTTTGATATACGGAACCAGCTCTTCCAGAGCTTTATCCGCAATCTCGCAGGCAATTCTTGTATTGGCCACTTCTTCTTCGCTCTTTACATACCGCAGCTCTTCCACAATGTTTCTCGTTCCGGTCAGTTCAATCCGATGCTCTGAAAGAAGTCTGTGGATTTCTTCATATTTATCATAGGTTGTAAAGCATTCCTCAAATCCCAGTCTCCGGATTCCCGACTTGACGCAGATGCTTTCCACGGCCTTTGGGATACTCCTGCCACAGTTATGCCAGTTGACAACCTCAAAGTCCGGGCAGGACTGCTCTGCCAGCTCTGTAAAGCGGCTGTCCGTAATGAGATAATTCCCCTGCGGGCAGATCAGTGCATATGCCAGCTCATCCGGATATCCACTAATGTATTTGACATTGGCCTCTTTTGTGATATAAATACCGTCCAGACCCTGTTCTTTTAAAATCTC
>QWCV01000644.1_pt1 | contig 38516 bp, 49 predicted proteins | sample 1972621 | NCBI WGS metagenome assembly QWCV01 (sample SAMN09866699, study PRJNA288562) | Human gut metagenome isolate pre2_stool, whole genome shotgun sequencing... | isolation source: gut | host: Homo sapiens | place: USA: California | reverse complement strand
TCTGGCTGCTCAACTTCTACAAATGTACGTCTTGGAGTAAGGACTACTGGATTAGGAACCTTTACATCCTCAACTGTGGCTACCCCTGTCTTTATTGTTGCTGCCTGACTTATTCCATCATCACCAATATTCTGTATAACTTCTTCTTTAATATTCCCAACAACCTTTAGAAGTATTGCTCTGTGAGCGCTATCTACAAAAGCACTCTGTAAAAGTATATTGAAAGACTCCGTATCATAATAGTTGTCAAACCCAATTCTAGGTACAAGAGCCTTAATCTGAACAACCTGTCTTCTTTTACCATCAACATCTAGCCCCCTTTCTACTGAAACTTCAGTAGGTGATTTAACAACTACTAGAATGTTTGACTTATAGCAGTTATCTACATTAGACTTTATATAATCAACCAAGCCGCTTAATGTTGTAATAGACAGACAATCAAGATCTATGTTTTCATCAATCCTAGTTAGGCGCTTGTCTGTGTAATAAGTTCCGTCAATTTCTACAACATTTACTCTATCTTCTCCCAATTCAACCATGTACTCTAGTGCTTCTTTTAAATTTTCCATCATTTCCCTTATCCTCACTTTCATTATTTAGCTAATAAATCTACTACCTTGCCATTATTCTCTTTCTTAAAGTCTTCTGACACGTCTTCCATGCTGACCTGCCCCTTTACCTGATTGTTATATTCCTTTGCTATAACCTTCCCACTTGCAAAGTCCTTTTCTACTATCATCATTGTTGGCTCAGAAGAAGGCGGCGCAAGAGTTGTTTTAATTGAAGGTGTAAACTCTACCATTCCCTCAGTTTTTGTTGGCTTGAACTTAAGTGTTATAGTTATCTGTCTAGTCTTTCCTTCATCAACATTAGGATCTTTGATATTATCAAACACCCTTTGAAGTTCGTAGTTTACCTGCTCTGCTAAAACTCCACCCTGTAAATCATCAAGTTTAATATTTGCCATTTTAGTTGTCCCCCTTAATCATTGAATATACTTGTTCCCATGCTCCTACTAGCACCCCTTGTACAAAGCCTTCGTCATAGTTTTCGACAGGAGTACCAGCCGGATAATAACCTCTATTTGATACAACATCTTGAATCTGCTGTACTGTGACATTGTTTGCTACCATCAAATCATTTAGCTGCTTATTGCTTACTAATCTTGTAGGCTCTTTAGCTTGCTCGCTATCAAAAGGCGTTACAGCATCCACCTCGTCAACCTTAGGAATGTCCTTAGGTGGCTCTTCAGTCGTCCTATTTTCTACTGGCTTGTTTTCTTGTGGCGTATCTGCCTTTGGTTTATCATCATAAAACATTGCCTGACCACCCATGTCCTTAGGATTCTTCCTAAAGTCCTTTTCAAAAATATGAGCAATTGCCCTGTAATCAAAATCACACTTTTCAGGTAGACCCTTTCTGTTTTTAGCATCCCAAGCAGGAGTATGAGTTGTATACATTACCCTCTTACCGCCTTGAGCCTTGTTCTTTCCTTTAACAGCCCCTTGATTATCCACATTAATCACATGAGTTTCATAGTTTGCAAATAGCAGCATATCAGCCCACTCTTTTAGAAGTGGAGCAGTCTTTTTCTGCAGCTTAAGCTCCCATCTATCATATGAGCCTAATTCGTCTGGTTGCTCAAATTTATTAATCTTAGCATGAGCACATATGACCACATTGACTCCTAGATCTACATACTCCTGTAAGCTGTTTAAAAACCTTCCAAACTCTTCTTCAAGGTAAGTATAGCCCTTACCCCATCCAAGACCCTCTATCCCGTCTATCTGGTGTTTTTCACATATGTACCTAGATATAAGCCTTTCAGTCCAGTCTGCCGTATCTACAACCAACGTCCTAAAAGTAATATCACCTTTTTTTAACTTGTCTACTTGATCTTTTAGCATTGCATAGGATGTGGGAGTTGGAGTTCTAAATACATCTAAGTCATTAGTTCCTTCTTCAACATCTATAAATACTGGAGTTGGAAACTTAGCAGCAAAGGAAGATTTTCCTATACCTTCAGTTCCATAAATTACAACTCTCTGGGCCTTTTCAATCTTGCCCTTTGATACACTCACGTTCATTAAAATTCACCTGCCTTCCATTTTGGCTTTTCAGCCTCTTCAACATTGCTATTAATAACATGGCCATCCTCTATAATAATGCTGCATTCATCACCCTTAGATACTCTTGTGGCTATAACCTGTAATCCTTCTTGCTCTAGCCACTGGCCAAATTCTTTTAGAGTGTCTAAATCCATCTGCTCTAGCTTATCCATTAATACAAAGCCACAATCAGGATTTAACTTTCTTACTATGGCAGTTGCGACCTTTAACTGTTCAGCTCCACTCATAGAATCCCACTTATAGCCCTTGTATAACAGCTCTCCATCATCAACCATCAGACCTTCAAGTGGTAGGTTCGCACTGTTTAATAGATCTGTTTTTTTCTTTCTTATATCATTGATTATAGTTGAAAGCCTGCTATACTGGTCTCTGTATCCCTGGGCATCTTCTTCTGCCTTTTCCTTTGATAGGTTAGCCCTAACCTTCTCATTTAATTGTTCTATATTTTCTATACTAGCTTCCAGCTCTGCAGTAGACTCGTCCTGTAACTCTTCAACTGTCTTTTTAGCTAGCTCTATATTCTCAGCTCTACTATTGATAAGACTACCAAGACCTTCTTTTTCTCTTGTCAGTTCTTCAATCTTAGCAGTTATCTGCTCATATTTTTCCTTATCTAGAACTTGGGATGCCTCTAACTCCTTTAGATTATTTCTGTGAATCTGATTTTGGCCATTTTTCGCAAGCATCTCTTGCTGCCTTTTGATTAGATCACTTGCAGATATAAGTTGCTGTGGAGCATCAGGATAATATACTTGCTCTTTAGCATACTTTTCTTTTTGGTCTGCTATTTGACCAATAGCGTGCCTTTGGTTGTATGCTTCCTTTTCCTCTTGCTCTAGCTCTGCCAACTTGTCACCAACCCCTATGATCTGAAGCAGCGTATTGGCCTTTTCCTTACTTGACTGGTTCATAAACTTAGGTAGGTTAAGGGCCAACTCTTCAACAAAGCTATCCAGTAGCTGTTGGCCTGCCTTTTCACCTCGTGGATCTATAACTTTTAAGTCTGAGTTTTTGCCTTTACGTTCCACCACAAGTCCATTGCTCATAGTAAGCTTAATAATTGGTGGTATAACTGAGCTTTCATTCTTTGCATTTGATGGTCTATACTTATTACCACCTAAGGCCCAAGTTATAGCATCCAGTACTGATGTTTTCCCTTGTTGGTTGTTACCACCTATGATTGTAAGCCCTGTATCTGAGGGCTTTAGCTTAACAGCCTTGACCCTCTTTACGTTTTCAATTTCAAGTTTGTTTATTCTTATCTGCTCCATATCTTATCCCTCGTATTCATCTTCTGTATCTTCAATTACTACATGTTCATTTGCAAAGTCTATCATTCTATTTAATACTGTATGCTTATTAAGACCAGTACTATCTGCTATTGACTCTATAATTTCCATAGCTTCATTGCTAACTCTAACGGTCCTTGAATAGCCGTCCTTTATTTTCCTTCTTGATCTAAATATCAACTTGTCCATTTGTATCTCCTTAACTTTTGTGTTATACTTTAAGTGTGTTTTTGAAACGGCGATTTAGTGCATTCTAGTCGTCGTTTTCTTCGTATTGCCAGCTTAGATAGTCATAAGACTTCAAGTACTCCTTATAGTCTCTCATTTCTTCATCACTCAATTTGATCACCCCCTAGTCTATTTTGAATTTCATGTCTATTGTTTTATCTAAAAAGTAGTATATCGCGTAAAGTCTATCTTTTTGATCTTTTGATGTAACATAAAACTTTATAGCATTCTCAGTAGTTTTAAATGAACTTATATATTGTCCACTTCCATTCAATATGTTTTCGACAAATGTCTTAACTCTATTAAATTCCTCAATGCTAATCATTCTTAATTCTCCTCTCCCAGATTCTGCCACTTAATCCATGCCATCTTAATGTACTCCCACGCAATCAAGACCGCGTAGTACATAGCACCTGTGAAATTAAATACAAACCTATCCCAACTCATTTTGTTTCTCCTCCCACCCCTTTCTGTATGGGGCTACTGTCTTTCTGCGAACCTCGTCCATTAGTTTTGGGTAATTTTTCATAAAAAACCTAAATACGTCTCTATCCACCCACTGGGCTTTTTTTGTGTGGTAAGTCAATCCATATCCAGGAAGTTTAGAATCAAGCCTTGTTATTTCCTCTTTAAATTCATTTAAATATCTTGTTGCTGCTGGAGGCTCTAACCCCCAAAGCCCTGCCACCTCATAAGGTCTTAAATCATCCTTGGATGCAATCAGAGCTTCAAGCTCTCTTAGCTTCTTTTCTGTCACTTATCTCACTCCTTTCTAATTGTGTTTTTATAAACCCAATGTAAAATATTTTATAAATAAATTTTTCTGCTTTTTGCATGGTCTATAACATCATTACAAATTGATGTTATGACCCCTATTGTCTGGGCTTCTTCTGGAAGCTCGGACTTAAGTGCTTCGACTACCTTTTTCACACATGAATCGTATTCTTCATCAGTTAAATATACTCTGACGCCAAAATCGTTTAATACCATCCCACCATCTCCTTTCTAATTGTGTTCTACGCTCTAGCCAAATACCTTGACAGTCATATATGCCAGGCACGCTAAAGATAATACAATAAAAGTGATTGGGACTATGTACCATAGTCCTTTTTCATTGTATTTGAATTTGAGTTTCCATATCCATACAGCACATTTTGGGACTGTAATTATTGAGCACATTAAGCAAAATATTAGCGATACTTGTGCGCCATTCATACTATCACCACCTTTCTAATTGTGTTCGCGCCCCCTTGTATCTTTTTAAGATACAATATCATCAAAAAAAATATCCTCTATTTGATGGCTTGAAAGAGAATATATCTTTTTTATTCTGTATATCTCTCCTTGGTTAAACTCAGCCCCATTCTTAGAGTTTATTTTTGCTGATAAACATTGCTCTGTTATACCTAGCTTCTCAGCTAGTGCTTTTTGTGTGTCTCCATGAAGCACCATGACCGACTTCAAGCTCTTAGAATTCACAGTATCACCCCCCTTTGTATCTTTTTTAGATACTTACATCATACACTCTCAATTAATATCTGTCAACATGTTTTGTATCTTTTTTTTATATATTTTAAAAATATATTGCATTAAATTAACAAAAATGTTAATATTAAGATACATAAAAGAGGTGATAATATGAACAATCCATCAGAGGTAATGGGTAAAAGAATCAAAGAGAAAAGACTTGCTCTTGATCTAACGCAAGATGAACTTGGGAAGCTTATAGGAGTTCAAAGAGCTGCCATTAACAAGTATGAATCAGGGCAAGTAGAAAATATGAAAAGAAGTGTTATCAAAGAGCTATCAAAACTATTCAATGTAGATCCAAACTGGTTAATGGCTTTTGATATCGACACTTCTTCTAGAGAAGAGGCAATCGATAATAATGCTGAATTTTTTAGCTATAGATACTATCCTGTCAGCATATCAGCAGGGGCGCTTGAAGATATAGACGCAATTAGAGAGTATGACCTATTGGCCTTGTCTAATAAATTTCTTGGTAAGTACGCAGGCAACAATAACTTAATTATCCTAAAAGTTAATGGTGAATCAATGAATAATGTCATACCAAACGGGTCTTTTATAGCAGTTGACACATCTAGAAAAAACATAACGGATATATCAGATAGGGATATAGTGGTATTCTCAGAAAACGGATCATACAGCGTTAAACGCTATATAAATGACCGTGCCAACGAAAGATTCCTATTTAAACCGGACAGCTCAGATGATACATTCACAGCTATCGAAGTCAGATATGAGGAGTCTACAGACCTTAGACTTATCGGTAAGGTAGTTAGGTATATTGTGAGCTTAGATTAAATAGCTATCAGGAGGTTAATTTACATGAAACTTGGACCAATCACAGCACTAGCCGGACTAACATCAATGATATTTGTACCGGCTATGATAGCATTATTGATAATAAATTCAATAAAACACAAACCTCGTAAAAATATTGCCCTTTCAGCGGTCGTTAGTAATATTATGTTCGATATTCTTGCGCTAGACCCTACAGAAGATTTAGGCGCAGTTGTACTCATATCTCACATACTTATGTTGATTTTTCTGTTTACGGATATCCCTAAAAATTTGGGGGTTAGTAGAATTGATAGTAAAAAAGAGTTAGCTGTTCAAGAAACTCAAGAAACTCAGGAAACGAAGATGGATAGTATAAATTTAAAGAAAGAAGAAATTAGTTCTTTACCCATAGAAACCGCCAGCATTATGGTAGATGTTAGTAAAGACCATGCCCCCATCGAAGAGGTTATTAAGCACGAGGAGTGTCAAACAGAAATTGAGGTAGAAGACCTAACACCAAGCGAGTCCTCTACACTGGTGTTCACGAGAGACGACATATTCGGACGTACTATCGAGGATCATTACGACTATTACAGAGCATTAAAGAATATAAAAAGCGTTGATATTGACACCGTTGGTGGTGACTTACATACAGAACTGATTAAAATAGATTCTATGGACGGGCTTACCTTTGAGCGATATACGGCCAATCTGTTAACATTAAATGGGTTTGTTGACGCAAAAACTACCCAGTCCACAAATGATTATGGGGTTGATGTAATAGCTTTCAGACATGGAGATAAATACGCTATTCAGTGTAAAAACTATTCCTCTACTCTGGGAAACAGTCCAGTCCAGGAAGTTTACACAGGCATGACCCATTACGATGCGTCAAAGGCAGCAGTTATCACCAATAGCTATTTTACTGAAAATGCTAAAAAGCTCGCAGTAGATAATTCAGTGGAATTGTGGGATAGAGATGTTTTGATAAAATTCATAGATAATGCTATCCCTAAAGTAGACAAAATGGATCAAGCAACTACGCCTGAGGAAATGGAGTATTCAAATTTATTTAATGAGTCCGTGGAGTACGCACTGACAAAATTGAATATATCGACATCAGATTTACAGCGTACATTTGATATAACATTTCTAGAATCTACAAAGTTATTCAATGACTTAAGAGCCTTAGGGATAATTGAAAATCTAGATTCACTTAGATCGTCAAACGTTATAATTACGCCTGAGGCTATATCAGATAGGTTTTATAGATATAAAATATAAATAAAAAAGAAGTATCTCAACCGACCAAAGCGACATACTTCTTTCCCAGTATCACAGACCCAATACAGGGTCCCTTTGTGATACCTACATTATAACAAACGAAAGGAGATTTGACAATGTGGGTAGAAAAAACAAGTAAAGGACATTTTAAGTTCGTTGAATCCTATAAGGATCCATACACAGGAAAAATAAAAAGGGTTAGTAAGACTTATGCAAAGAATACCCCAGCAGTAAGGAAGAAGGCATTACAGGACCTCAACAAAAAGATTAACGCTAGCATTCATAAAATTGACTCATACACTTTTAACGAGGCTCTTAGAGTGTATTTCGACAGCATAGAAATGAAACATACTACTATGCACACAAAAAGAGTTGCTTTTAACTCTTTACTTAAATACTTTGATGACGGGAATATGTTTGTCGATAAGATTACCCCAGCGTACATAAGAGATATTTATTCCCGAGGTGAGGTATCTCGCGGGTATATGGTCATATTAAAGGCTTTTTTTAACTGGTGCTACAAAAATGACTATGTAAGTTCAAAGATATTCGATAAGATAGAATTGAAATCACAAAATCATAGACCTAGTTACGAAAAATTGTATTTTGAACCTGAGGAGCTTCAAGAAATTTTCAATAAGCTTGATGGAAATGAATATACTGTATATTCAACACGTCTTTTATTAGAATTTTTAACCCTTACTGGGCTAAGGATTGGGGAAGCTCTAGCACTAACTCATGATGATATTCACGATTACAAACTCGAAGTTACAAAGAATTACACCGACTTTAAGCTAACCACACCTAAAAGTGAAGCTTCTATTAGAACTATTGGTATTAATTCTAGATGTGTTCAGATAGCAAATGAAATGAAACTTCTAAAACGTATTAACGGAATAAATTCAAATATCGTATTTCCTAACACTCTAGGTAAACATCAATACTATACAAGTGTGCGTAAAGTTCTAGAAAAACACGGTATATATCCTACAAGGTTACATATCTATAGACATACCCACGCTAGTTTACTGGCTGACAAGGGGCTTCCATTAGACATGATACAAAGAAGATTAGGGCATGAAGATGATGGAATAACAAAACAAATATACATTCACATAACTGAGAAGAAAAAACAACGGGAATATGAGGTCTTTAAAAACTTGGATATACTTTAGCCCCCATTTCACCCCCACCGATAAAGTTCATACCCTATAAAACGTTGAAATTTCAATATATAATTAAAATATATTACATTTCTTTATAGAACTTGACTGAATACATTATATAATTTCTTTTTATTACATATTAAGTATTTGCAAGGCTTTCACAACCACATATTATTATTTATAATTACGTATATAATAGAAGAAAACCCCCACCAAAACCCCATAAAAATAAGGGGGCTTAATGCCCCCTACTTTCTTATGCTATGCCTACACAATATCTTGCTGACACATATCCAACCTTAGGTATCTTATACCAAGTTCCCTCGATATTCTTAACAACTTCTTCTACGTATATTTTGGATCCATCTCTATAGCTTGATACCTTCCTGTATCCTACACCAGGACCCATTCTAACATTTAATACATCACCTGGGGTCTTAGTCCTTACAGAATATCCCCCTCTTGAGATATTCGTATTGACCTGTACTGGTGTCTGTCCTAAATACTTCTTAACCTTATCAAGGAACCTATTCCACCCTAAATCTAGTGTCTTGTGAGGGCAGTATTTACCAGAACAGTACTTGTGAGTGACCACTCTATCTATTCCCCACCCTTTAGATTTTAAGATAGCAGCTGTATATTTAGCTGCGTTTTCTTCTGCCTTAGCAAAGTCATTAGGATTACCCGTTGACCTTGCAATCTCAATACCTATATAATGCCTATTGCCATACGTTGCCCCACAGTGCCAAGCATTTCTATTAAATGGTATGCACTCATATATAGCTGACTCGTCCACTACAGTATGAAAGCTAGTCCAGTTGGAGTTACCCACCATGTAAGACGCTTCAGCTTTTGCCTTAGCGCTGTTATAAGTATTATGAATAACTATCTTTTCTGGGGTCATTGCATAGGTTTGTTTCTTGCCCTTATTCCACGCTGGCACTGGAAAATCATATATTGGTACACCACAATTTAATCCGTTCATTACATCAGCCCTTCTTTCTTTAACTCTTCAATATCTTCTTTGGATAGTCCGTCAAGTTCTGTATCTTTTGGAAAATCATTATCCTCTAAATTTTTCTTGTAAGGTTCCTCGTCAAACTCAATTACATGAATACTAGTCATTTTTACCTTCCTTTCTGAAATATAAAAGGTGGCCGTAAAGACCACCTCGGATTAAATTTATTCAATTTCATTATTTGATAATTTATTTATTAAATGTGTAAACATGCTTGTATCAGTGCCATTTTTACCAACATTTTCTATTATTGACTTAACTTCCATTATCAAATAACCAAAATATAAAGTGTATACTAAAGCCATTCCCGCATTACCAGGGATTAATACACTCACTGGCAAGAAAACTATTAGAAGCAACATACTTGCTATCTTCCTTAATATCCCATTAATTCCAGCCTTTGATTTAAACTGAATCTCTGGATTTACATATGCCGCGATTGTCCCTGTTATAAAATCTATAATCATTGCAACCGCAATAATCATTAATATAAATAAAACTTTACTTTCTTGTGTTTGAACACAAGATTTTAAAAATTCAAATACTGTCATTCCCATTTTTATTCTCCTTTATTTTCTAACAAATACTAGATAAGCTCTTATCCTCCCAAATCCAGGTGGGGAAGAAGTCCCATGGTATTTAAGAGGCACTTCCTTTACCATTGTGCCTAATACTGTATTGTCCCCAGTTGATAGTGATGGAATTTCATCTAGTGATACATTCTTAAATTCAAAAACCAATGGTTGAGGGTATGGTAAATTGCCATAGTCAATATTATCCCTGCCAATCACCATTCTTGTTATAGAAAGACTTTCATGTTCTTTTGTATGGATAGATATGTCATATTTGTCTCCATTTTTAGTTATATATGCCTTGACAAGGCGTTTCTGTAATTCTTTTTGGAAAGAATTTGCTTCTTCTAATGAGCTATTTTTATATACTTTAATTTCATATTCTGTGGAATTTGCTTTCTGCCATACTATCTTATTATCTGTATAAACCTTAAGAATCTGCTTATCTCCAACTTTTATATCTTTAATTCCAGGAATCATATTAGTCCTCCTTTATGAAATATATAGTCTGTGGGTCTTTTTCGTTCAGTTGGTTATATTCAGATTCCGATAAAACATTAGGAGTATATGGGACTCTAAGTTCAGCTACCTTATCATCTACATACTTCTTGCTCACTACATCTACTTCTGTTTCAATTAATCCTAAAACTTTCATTATTTACTCTCCTTATCCTACTACTATTACTTTATAACTACTCACAGCTGGAGCCTTAGCAAATCTCACTTTTACATTATTAGTGTCTGTAACTTCTACATCTGTAATCACCTGTGCAAATGGGGCTTTATTCTCCCTCACCATGACAACTACATCCTGGGAATTTAGGTTATGATTTACAGTGAATTCAGTCGCTGACCCATTGCCTATCTCTTTTACTACCTTACTAGTCTTACCAGCTATACCCTGCTTTAAAACATTTGCAAGAGTATCATTTTTCTTTAGAAGTTCTTCAATCTCTTTAAATGTATCATAAGCCGAACTTGCCCCATTTACCAATTTGTTAATTTCCTGTGTGACAAAGGTCTTAGCCTGCTGTAAGGCTGTGTCTGCCTTAGCTTGTGCCTGTGCGTCCGTTATCTTAGTCGCAAGGGTATTATCAAGCCCAGTAATCTTATTAGTTGGTATAGTCTTAGTACTAGCTATCAGGGCCTCTATGATAGTATCTATTTTTAGCTTGTCGTCAAGTCCATCAATTTTAGATGTACTGATTTTAGATGTACCTTCATTGATTTTGGTAACTATGTCCCCTGCTGTAATAGCCCCGGCTATACCATTTATCCTATCTGCGTTGATGTTTTCAGAGCCACCATTAATTACAGCCACTATGTTAGCGGCCTTTAGCTTGTCTGCTAAGTCCTTAATTTTATCCATATTAATTAGGCTATCACCGTCATTTATAGTCTTAACTATGCTGACTGCTGTAGGTGAAGCGTCCTTTGCATCCATGGCTATCCACGCTGTGCCAGTATAGACATAAGCCCTCTTATCCTTGGTATTGTAGTAGACCTGACCTGCTACTGCCTGACTAGGTTCTACTGCTACTGAGTGAAGCACAGCTTCTAGTAGCTGATTTTGATTTGCTTTTAAATTTGTAAGTAAATTCATATTTTACCCCTTTCAAAATTTATTAATTAAAAAAAGCCACTCCCGAAAAAGGATGGCTAAATTTCAATTCTACTGTATTTTCATTTATATGTCTTACATCCCCATAAACCTCATTATTACCGGTGTCTGCAACCGATACGGCTGGATACTTACCTAGATTATGCTGGACTGTCCAAGTATCGCTGGCAACCTGCTGATTGTGGATATATGACTTATCGACAACTTTATCTAATCCCTTAGTCTTTTCTACAAGCTCTTTTATTTTATTCTCTGCATTTATAAGTGATTCAAAAAGGTCTGTAGCACTAATCTTTTTTAGATTGTCTAATTCGACATCTATCAAGCTTTCAACATAGTTAATACTGAAGATTCCTGATAAAAGTTTTTTACCCCCATCTATTATGGCTAGTTCGGTTAAATATTCCCCCCTATTAAGGCACGGAAATATAACATCTACGTAGGCATTTTCTTTATCAAAAAATACCTGTTCATTCTCAAATATTTCATCCTTAATTTTAATAACATTTCTAAATTTTAAGTCAGATAAGTTTTTAAAATCGTTTAAGATAAACCTAACGCCTCGTGCAGATTCACCTGCATTTACGACAAATACCTGGTCTACAAAGCTATCCGGGGATAGATAATGTCTGTATAGTCCTTTAAGCATTTACCCCACCTTCTTTCTTAAGTAGTTTTTTAATTTCTTCTAGTTCATTTTCTAGTTTATTAACTTTACTTTCTAACTCTTCGCGTTTTTTGATTTCCTCTTGTAAAGTCACTATAGTAGCAAAGTTTATATTATTACTATTTACTGTATAGTACTCACCGACTTCATTAACTATGTAATTTTTCAATTCTGGAAATTCTTTAATTATATCTTGGGCAATAACGGAGATTTGCTTGTGCTCTTTCTTTTCATCAGACTTGAAGTAAAATTCCGCTATATTAAGCTTCTTTATGAACTCGGTTAAATTTGAAACCATACTCTCACTTAAATATTCTATATCCGTTTTTAGTCTCTTATCCGATGTACTCCACTGTATTTCATATGTTACAATTCCCATCCTTGCAACTTGTCCCTCATAGCACTTAGCTTCTATATAGGCGTCATACATGTTAAATTTTCCGGTCCCTCTACCTCTATCTCCAAAAAATTCTAAATCATATTGCTGACGAGGGTCAAAATGAAATACAGTGCTTCCCCTACTTAGAAAAGAAAATGCAGAATCCTTTGAAAGTCTCAGATATGTGCCAGCATTAACTTTCAACCTGAGACTCTTTTTACCACTTGAATCGGTGTTTGTATCTATACTCATACAGTCATTATCTCCCGGCTTATATCCTGATTCTAGTACGATTCGATTATTAAGACCCGGATATAGAATGTCGGTTGTTATAGCCCCTGCTTCTATTTCTCTTGCTTTTACTTTTGGTAATGTCAACTCACCGTCTTTATTCCACCACATGGCTCTTTGGCTGTTTCCTATCCAACCGTTACCGTTTACAGATAAATGCCAAGTCGCAGTGCCATTATTAATCCCAGTGATTCCATCAAAATTTGCGAACTCACCCCATAAATTTCTTGCTCTTATTCCCGAACCTACATATATCCCTGTCCTTGAGTACATGCTGTCTCCATTTGTACCGACAAATAACTCCGGTGTGAATACGTACTTACCTGATATTTCAGTTGCTTTACCGCTCCAATCTTTAAGTGCCGGTGGCAAGTCGACCATACTACCATCTCGCCCATCTCTACCAGGTGGTCCCTGTGCACCTCTTTCGCCATCTCGTCCATCCCTACCAGGCTTTCCGTCCCTACCAGGCCTTCCATCCTTACCATCATCGCCTTTTACTTTAACCCAGGTATACTTTCTATAGTCATCACTATCCCTCTCTGTAAAGTCTGTATATGTTCCCATATAGGCCTTATCGTTTCCCCCTGATGTTGTAAAACCACTAGACCCACTTTCATTATCCGCCCATGCTATATGAAAGTACGGTGTTTTACCATCAGTACCAGGCTCTCCAGGGCTACCTTTAGATCCATCCTCTCCTATATATTTAGACCATGTGTAAGCTGATTTTAGCGCCGGTGCACCTTTATTTGATGTTATGGCAAATCCTATATATTTATGCGGCTCACCGAACTCACTAGAAGGCTCTATAAACATAGCTCCCGTAGTACCCCCTGTGTCTGAGTACCTCGTGTGTACATATTGTGATTGACCATCTTTTCCTTTTAGCTCCTGTTTTAGCCCCTCTGAGAAATGTTCAGACTTAATCCCACCAGCACCAAACTTTAAGTTTCTACCATCAAAAAGTAGGGCGTAATGTTCTAAATCACGTCCTAAGAAAAATGTCTTATTGTCTAGGTCGATGCCAAAACCACCGTCTCTTGACTGGATTACACCAGTAGTAATGTTACCACCATTTATCTCAGTAGTACCATTGACCTTTTTAAGGTCCTCAAACTTAACGTAACCAGTAAGATTGATGCTCTTAGCTAGAGCCTTTATCTCTTCTTTGGTCTGTTCAACAAGCGTTGCGAACTCCTCAGTGCCTACCTTAGCCTGTATTTTTTCATCCATAACCCTAAGTGTCGCTGATATCTTCTCTATGTGCCTGACAAGGTCTTTACGCCTATTAGTAGGGTCATAATTAATCTGAGGACACTCACACTCCTCTACTAAGCCACCATTATAAGTAAGCCTTCTTACAAGAGGTAAGAATCTGTATATCTTACCAGCCCTATTCACTGCAACAAATTTGTTGTTTTCTAGAGCTGGATTACCATTGTATTTTATGCTTAGAGCTGACAGCTCACTAAAGTTGTATGACTTAGTAGCATAGTCTAAAAATTCATGCCCGTTACCCTGGATCCATATATTATCGATTATATGGAATTTTCTAGGACTATTTGCGTTATAATCTGCATCATCAGCGCCCTTTTGTATAATCTTCACACTGTCAATTTGTATTTTAGTATCTGAGTTAGTGCTGCTCTTGAGTTCCTTAAAAACGATCAAATTATCATCATTTATTTTTATATCTGAATCACTTGAGTAACCGCTGCATATTTCTAATTTTTGTGTCTCTGTGTCAATGTAAGCCCAACCACAACACAATTCCGCAACCTGTGCTAAAACTTCACGGCAGGTCATCTCATAGAAATTAGGCTTGTACTTGATAGTTTTATTAAGAACCCCTGTTGAGCTCTTAATGCCACTTGATGGCTCCACTCCACACATTTTACATATATCAAGAACGACACTTTTTAATGTTGTAGGGAAGTCTAATTTGCAGTCATATTTGACATTGAATTTACACATCTTATCATAGCCTTTTAAAGTCCAGCTAGCCTTGTCTGACCCCACTGAATCTATAAAATATTCACCGACTTTTACAAAACCAACACCTTGAGAAGTCTTAACGCCTATCTCAACTTTACAAGTTTTATCCTTGAAGGCCGCCTTATTAAATTCTCCTAGCTTATCAACCATTTTTAGGTTGATTGAAGACATGAAGGCTGTACCCACTTCAAAATCTTTAGCCTCAGACAGCCCCTTTACTATTTTAAAATTTTCTATAAAGTCATCATTGTAAACCGTATCCCCTATAGTAATGTTACAGCTTAACTCTCTTGAGGGCTCAGCAAACGCCTCTTTTATCAATTTCATATCAACCAAATCAATCACCTCTCAATCAAGTTAAATTTAAGACCTGACCACAGTCTTTTTTTACTGTTGTATAGTGCTGCACTCCTATCCCCGCAGTACATCTGCCTTGTTATTTCTCCCTCTAGTGGATCTATAAATGTGACACTAAAGAAAACCCCGGATATTGCACCGAGGATTCTTTTAATATCATCATTTTCTAAAGGACAAAACTCTAGTTCAAGTTTGCGTTTAACCGCTATCCTATCCCTCATCATTTCACCTTTAACATTTCTGACAGATGAATCTGAGTCTAGATCCTGTAAAGATGTCTTGCAGGTCTTAATATATGGTGTTATATTAACTCCGTTTACACTTATCATCTATCTTCCTTTCTAACCAAATACTGGCCTTCCTATACGCTTCTGAACGTCATCTATATACTCCACTGACTTCTTACCTATTACCTCACCATCAACCTCTAGAGTAACGTGAATAGGCTTAGGCTGTGGGTTCTTGTCATCATCTCCACCGTTCATAATTTCTAGTATCTCTTTTACAATACTATCTTTATCGGGTGGTTGTGGCGGCCTAGGTTCACCCATAAACGACAATTCTGGTTGTCTTAGGGCGGGTATTTCCATAAGTCCATCCATGGCCTTAGATACCTTGTCAGTTTCTGCCTCAATACCAATGGCCATACCTCTAGGTATCCACTTACCTATCTCATTTTTGAATACCTTAGATGGTGATGCTATACCAAACCAGTCTTTTACTTTATCAACTACGCTATCACAGAATCCCCCCAGTTTGTCTAGTATCCAGTCGGTCACTGATGATATACCATTCCATAAGCCTTGAATTAGATTTTTGCCTATATTAAATAGGTTTATTTTCTTGATAGAATTGTATATATTTCTACCGACATTTGCCATGGCATTTACGGCGCTACTCATGGTATTTCCTATACCTCTAGCTATGTGTCTTACTAAATCACATCCGGCATTTAGGAAACGCCCAAAGAAGTTTATTATAGCAGATAATATTTTAGAAATTCCCTCGATACAATATTTAAGCAGATTTGCCCACAATTGCACGTACCAATTCTGTATGTTAGTGGCAAAATCTACTGTCCCCTTAAGTATCTTCATAACCAGGTCAGCTAATCCCTTGATTACCTTACCACCAAAATCTGTAATACCTTTTACAATCTTATCCCAAGTATCAGATATAAACTTACCAATAGACGTGAATATATTTACGCAAGCTGTTTTGATATTTTCCCAAATTTTAGTTATTGCTGGACCTATCTTATCCCAATTCTTCCATAGTACTACCGCTATGGCTACCGCAGCACCAATAGCTAGTGTAACAGCCCCTATAGGTGAGCAGATAAAAGCGAATGCCTTTGTAACTAGCTCTATTGCTGGGGCTAAATTTGTTGATAAAATCGTTCCTAAGCCTGCTTGTGCAATACTCGTTGCTAGCAGATAACCCTTATATGTTAGTAAGGCAGCACCTGCACCAGCCAATGCACCACACAGCAAATCAAAAGCTGGATTACCTTCTTGTAGGATCCATTCGATAAGTTCACTAAACTTATCCAATAGACTGGCTATTATGTCAAGCACCTTACCTATAGCTGGCCCTAGAATCTCTAGGAATTTGCCTGCTGTTGGTGCGATAAAATCTGTGTATATTTTACCAGCTAACTCAAATAGCCTTGTCCCTAGTCTGCCTATAGACTCAAACAGATGGTTACCGCCATTATCCCAGACACCTCTAAAGCCAATAGTCATAGATTCAAATAACGCCCCTGTAGCGTTCATACACTGCATTACAGTATCTGTTATAGATGGTCCAAACTTAGCCCACAACCCATCCATGGCGCCAGTTACTTGACTTATTAGACCTAATATATTATTAAATCCATTTCCTATATGCTGTAAGAACTCTGTACCTATTTTATTCTTATCCCATGATTCTTTAAATGTCTTAGGTATTTCAGCAAACAGGTGTGTAACATTCTTAAGTATATCAAGGCAATTAACCGCTATTTCATCACCAACAACGCCCCAAACTTCTCTGATACTTGCTGTAATACTTTCAAATAGCTTAATGGTATTTATTATTCCATCAGCAATATTTTGGATTATCTGAGTACCTCTGCCCTCATCATCCCATGCTAGCCTAAATGACTTAGCTATATCACCTATAAGCAGCAAAATATTTTGTAGAAGCCTCTGAATGGAATCTAGCATTTCTGTACCTGTGCCGTTTGTCCACACTTCGTACAGCGACCTACCCACGGACTTAGCTAGTTCAGATATCTCACCCATAGCGTATTTAAATGCGTTAATGGTGTTTTGACCTTCATTAGCCCAGGACTCCTGGAAAGGTTTAAATATACCCTTTAGGATATCCTTAAACTTATCAAACTTAGATGTATCACCAATTTCAGTAGTTGCAGCCGTAACCCAGCTTGGTGCCTTGCTTGCTTCATCAGCTCCAGTATCTACCTTGTCAGTCTTAAGACTTATAGTATTAATCTCGTCAAATCCCGCTAAGGATCCTATCATTTCCTTAGCTGACTTCTTAACCTTACTAGCTGTCTTTTGTGACTGCTTACTCATTTCTTTATAAGCTGTAGTCTGCGCATTTAACTGTCTAGCACCTTCAACGCTAGCCTTGTAAGTTGTACCAAACATAGTAGCAATAAAGGCAGCCATGTATCCAGTAGCCTTTGCAAGCCAAGCCATCAACTTAGTAAGGGCTGGAATTATGACATCCATTATAGGTTGGAAGGCTGCTGCTAGGTTTAACTTTACTGTATCAAGTGAAGCCCTGTATTGCTCGTTGGCCATCAAGGCATCACCTATATAACCAGTAAGTCCTCTTAGCATCTTAGAAATTACACCAATTATAAATAGCCTTTTAAACACCTTCCAAAATGACTTGTCTAATGTATTAAAACCTTTAGCTCCTCTCATCCCAGCATTATGCGCTGCGTCTCCCACTTTTCTAAAACCTAATATGGTAGGCTTGAAAGGTAGCAGCATGGCCTTACGAATGCCCTTAAAGGCTCTTACAGATGCGCCCCTTAGCTTACTGTTAATCTGTGTACTAGCCTTTGATACCGCCTTATTTACACCGTTTGTGGCGGTGCTTGCCTTATCCTGTAAGGCCTTCATATGTCTTTCGGTTTGACCTAGTTTAGAATTTAAGTTGTTTATACTTAATCCTATCTTGTCTATTGCAGCATTTTCCTTAGCTATATCACTTGCTAATTTTTTAGCTCCTGGAGCATTAGGGTCAAACACCTCTTTAATACGGCCTCCGACATTTTTCATAGCCGTAGCCGTCTTCTTGTACTGGGCTTCTAACTCTTTGACTTTTTTAACGTGTGCATCAGCAGCAGCTTCCTGAAGGTTTATTGTCTCCTGGATTATTGCAATCTGATCTTGGTAATATTGCATATCTGCCTTAATACCGGTCTTGACCGGTGGAGCTCTAGGCTGAGGTATGCTTATTTTATCGGATACGTCAGGAATTACATCAGGTTTAGGGTTTATCTGTTGCAAATTTAAGGCCTTAAGCTTTTCTATAAGTATATCCACTGCCTTGCTTATACCGTTAATCATTTTCTGTAAGGCTGCATCAACCTTACTTACAGTTTGCTCCATAGTGGTATCAACATTAGACATTACTTTTTCAACCCTATCCATGGATTTTTCCATAGACTTAGTAAAGGCCTCACCAATTTTTGTAGCCCCCTCAGGTGTTTCAAACATAGACTTAATCTTACTTGATATGGTATCAGTAACCTTATTTAGCGACTTAGATATATCTGCATCCAACTCAACCCCTAATTTGACTGTACCAACTGTACCATCTGACATTATCCTCACCTCACTTTCTTTAACCTCTCATTCTAGCCAAATGCCTTAGCAAACATCTGTTCTAGTTGCTTCATCATCTGTTCATTTTCCTTATCTGTTCTTAGCTTTGCCTGCTTACTTCTCCAATCACGTCTTATCTTTCTTTGATGTTCATTGAAGTTTTTCAGCATTTCTTTGTCATCTTCTGACCTTATAGATACAACTTGACCAAGGGGTGTTTTAGGCATTATTCCACTAAGTAATATACAAAACTCGTCCCATTCTAAATCAGAACCCCTTAGCCTTATGCCATACTGAGTTAGGAATGATGCCTCTATCAGTTCCCAGTCTTCTACAAGGTCATACCATCTAACTTTTTTTCAGTTGCTGCCTCTTCTTCCTCGTCATCAACGCCCATCATGGCATTAGATATCGTTTCAACGATAGTCTGCCAGTCAGTTAGGGTAAATTCCTGTGAATCGACATAGGCCAGCCCCTCAACGCCAATACCTATTGCGACCATTTCCCTAAGAGTGTTTAGGTCTTCCTTGCCACTCTCAGCTAAGCCCTGCATGGCTATAGCCCCCTTTAAAGTACTATTGATCTTGAACTCTTTACCCTCTTCAAACTTGACTACTGGCTTTTGTCTAGTTAACTTATTTGATATATCATAAAACTGCTTTGCCATTTTTCTATCTCTCCTTATCTCTAACATAACAAGGACCGCAACAAGTACGGCCCTTACATAAAACATTAACATCACCCATTATTTAACCCAACGAACCAGGGTCAGGTTCTATGCTTGGGGGGCCGGTGTAAACTCTGGCTTACCGTCTGATAGTAACTCAAATTCAAGTGGTGCAACATTAGTTGAGTCTGCACCTTCAACGTTTTTGACGTCAATTACACAATCAAACTTAAGCTTAGCGCCATTAGGGAACTCAATTTCCGCCTTAGTAGAGCAGTCAAGACCATCCTTCCATGCAACGTCCGCCACATAGTCATTACCAGGGTCCCCCACATGTCTCTTACCATTAAGCGAGATACTAAAGGCCTTTCCTGTCATAAGCCTTCTAGCCCATCCATCTGTATCCATTGGTGTCCACTCTTCCACATTGCCATCAATAGATAGCGAGAATGTCTCAAGGTCTTTTATTACGGCCATATCGGATGCGCCTGTCGAAGCCTTACCCTTAGTACCGACCTTAAATTTTATCTTGTAAACCGGATATACTCCAGTAACATTATTATTCTTAGCCATGTTCTTTCCTACCTTTCATATAAAATATCAAAGTTGATTACAAACTCGTATATACCGTTATCATCAACTCCTACGCCAATTGGGTTGGCATCCCTTAAATCAATCTTTATCACCTTATGTTTATTTATAACTGGATTCTGCCCCCATAAAGCCTCATATACTTCCATGGCTTTTTGTTCTGATTCATTTGCGTTCTTATTCCAGTGAATCAAAATAGAATAGCCTTGGACAAATGTACTTGTATTATCTAAACCGCCTAGGCAAACTTTATTACGCCCCATAGCCTGTTTAGAATAGATACATATACCTTTCTCTTTATTAGACCTTAGAGAGCCACTGAACCAGTTATTTACTCCATCTATGCTACCTTTTAGGTAGTCTTTAACATTAGAGGCTGTTATCACTTAATCACACCCCCAGACTTTTGTTTTAGAAATTGACCGGCAGCATTTGTCAGCCAGTTTCTACCATCACCGTGTATCCAGTAATCCATCCATAGACCCTGTGCGTTGACGTGTTTTTCCTTACTGAAATTATATTCAGGATGGTAGTATAAACGTCTTGCATACGGTGTATCCCATGATATAAAACCTTTATTCTCCACCACGCCATGTGATTCTAAGTCTTTCAATATACCATCTCTAAAGGGTACTACCTGTTTATTTTCAACCTCTGTAGCCAATGCATCCATAGTCATTTCTAGGGCTGGTCCTGCTGCCTCTTTAATCTTATCAATAGCTGACTGATTAAGATTTATACTTATATTAACCTTTGACATTACATCAGCTCCATTTCAGTTGAGTAGATAGACCCGTCAGGATTTCTCGGTCTTGAAGTCCTGTATATTGCCCTGTCCTTACCATCAATCCTTATAAAGGCCTTATCAAAGGCTATATTGTCATAAACAATAGCTAAGCCGGACAGCTCAACTATTTGCTTATTCTCGTTTACCACACGCTTTACACCTTCCTCATAGTAGGCCTTACCATCAAATATAACTTTTTCTTCCACACCGTCCTCACCGTCTATTTCAGCGATAATTTGTATAGGTGTGTTTAATATCCAAGGTGGTGGTGTCGGGAACTTAATCATCTTAGCACCCGGCAAAGTAGCCCTGTACCTCTCAAAAACTCTATAACCTGACTAGATGTTTTAACTCCATTTAGGGTGGTACCAACATCACCAAAGTTTATAGATGTTTTAGATACGGAAAAGCTGGCAACTGGTGCGCTTAGATAGTCCTTATAAGTATAGGAAAATTCAGCATGTGCGCATACAGCTTCTTTGATTAATCCCTGTTGGTGCTTAGTAAGGTTATCAAATCCATAGCCCTCAATACGGCCAAAACAAATTGTATTAATTTGCCTTGAGGCCCTCTCTAAGTACACCTCGGTCTTATCATCCAGTTCCTCATACCCAAGTCTTATATAATCATCAATCGTTGCATACATATCTATCACCGTCCTTTATTATAAAAGGGACAGTAGATATTACTGCCCCTCTGATTCTCCATCTGAATGGTCTTCAACATTCTTAAGTTTATTCTTAAGCTTGGTATTTTCAGCTTTTAGCTTCTTATTCTCTGCCTTTAGCTTTTCTAGTTCCTCACTAGATGTATCCTGACCTGGCTGTTCTACCAGGTCAAAATTATCATCATATATTGAGTAACCCTCAGCTAGATAAGAAGCCTTTTCTGATTCATCTATCTTATGCTCTCTATTTCCTAATATTGCGTACATAATTTACCCCCTATTCTGTTTCAGCCACTATATACACGCCTTCTTTTTTCTGCTTGATTAAGAATAAATCCATAAATGATCTATTCTGATATAACCAACCAAATGCCGCCTGTGGGTCTGACCCTTTTGGCCACAAATACACATCTTGTACCTTGATAGGTGCAATTATAGCAGTTGGATGGTATATGATCATGTGCATCTGCTTAGCTGAACCACCGGCAGCAAAACCATTGTCAAAATCATACTTAGTCTTGAACCTGTCAGATGGTACCTTCTGAATTTCAACCTCGTCAAGACTTCTAACATCTCTATTGATATCAGCCCCACCAGTTACCTCTAGTGTTCTCTGTACCTTTTCAGCATTCTTAAGCATTGTATAAACCTTAGGTGTGACCTTCATTTTTCTACCTTCAGATGGTACACCTGCCTCGTCCATGGCTTCCATAGCCTTGTCAAATATCTCCAGGATATTTTGAGCTGTCAAAGGCGTAGTATCTACTGTTGCCCCATGCTCCTTAGCATCTGCATATAACTTTGAATATCTATAGGCATCTGCTTCTGGTATTGCCTGGTCTTCCATGAATGTAGCCGTTATATTACCAGCACTTAAGACCTGGTTAGTCTCGTCGACATCCATCTCGTCAACATAGAATGATATGTCTCTATCATGCTTTAGCTTGTATGGTGTCCATTCATTTGTGATAGTTCCCTTATTTACTGAACCATCCCTTTTATGATCCTTGTAACCTGATACCGCTACTGTTGGTATCTTTATTGTCTGGGCATCTATAAACTTATACTTGTTATTAGTTGCCATGTCAGCACTTGTTAATCCGTGCTTATACTTAGCTTCAATCTGTCTTTCAAATCTCTCTGCGTAATTGTAACTCATAGTTTAACTCCTCTCTATTCTTTACTTGGCAGGCCAAATGCATTATTTAAGACATCATCAGTGATGTTCGGTTCATTTTTACCAGCTCCAAATTTAAAGTCTACCCCGCCATTATTACCGCCTGCAGGTTCCCCAGCTTCCTTGAATAAAAAGCTCTTTTTCTCCTGTAAGCCCTTTAGCTGCTCCTCAAGACCTATTATATTACCATCATCTCCAACAATTAAGGTGTCTTTATTAAACAGACCAGTAACCAATTCTTCATCATGCACCTTGCCAGCTATTGAAAGCTTTATAGCGCTATCCAGCTTCATAGCCTTTATATCTGCCTGGTACTTGTCTTCATTGGCCTTGTTTTCCTTCTGTAAGGTCTCAATCGTAGCCTTTAGGGTCTGCGTATCTTCCTTAGAATTTTTCAAGGTCTCTAACTGTTCATCTCTGTCCTTAATTGTTTTTTCTAGTGTCTTGACTGTCTCATTTTTCGTATTGAAGTCTGCCTTGGATACAAAGTTTTCACCTATGCCCTTTTTGATAGACTTGATTATTTCTTCCTTGCCCTCAACATCCTTCAATATTTCATTTAACCATTCCATAATCTCTACTCTCCTTTTTATTCTGGTCGGTACCAGTACTGTAGTTGGCTCTGTTATTCTCTTAGCCATGAGTAAATAATTGACATAAAAAATAGACCTTTTAATGACTTGTCCGGGTCAATTTTTATATTAAAAAAGCACCCTAACTACTGTTAAGATGCCTATATCAATTCTTTTATTCCTTTGGCAGCATTATATACTTTTTTCATCATGCTGTTTTCATTAAGATACTCTAAGCCCTTTAATGTTATTTCAGGTCTAACCAATTTCACCCTTGGGTAATCTTGGTCTAGTGAATACCATACGTCAATACCCTGTATGTATTCTTGTTCTTTCAACATTAACATTATCCTTGACCACCTAGGTTTAGATATATCAAGTTCCTTATACCCTATTAACTCCGGGTCGAACTCTTCTAAATCCATAGACTTTTCAAGTAACTTCAAAATCCTATATATGTATTTAAAATTATCCATTGTTACACCTACTAGTCTAGGATTGTAATACTTTTAATATCCGGCTGCTCGGCAATATAGTGTTCATCTATAAAAATAGCTGCTTCCTCTTCATCATCAGCTGGATGCATATAATACGAACAATAATGTTCTCCTGATTCACCGGTGGTGTAAATAATTCTAATTTGATGCCCCTCGGCTTTTCTCATTTCCTCTAGACTTACCATTATTCGGCTCCTTTCTAGGAACAATATGTGTACCATTCTTTGAATAGTGTATTGAAAAATATCTTGTAGGTGTTATTTCTCCAGTAACTGGGTCGACATCATATCCTATCACTTTATTGGACATAATGAATTCTTTCTTAATCCAATTTTTATTTGGATTAGTTATCTTTAAATCTCCAGTTCCGTGGTATTCATCAACAAGTTTTTGCGGGTCTACTCCATCAGCTAAATAACTCTTACCATCATAATTATTATGACCAACTATGTGCTTACCTTGCCTACCCTCATGAATCTTTTTAATACACTCATCAGATTTTATATATTTCCTTGTTTCTTCAATTTTATCACCTATGGCCTTTTGTATCAAGTCGTCTTTGGTCTTTTTAACATCAACATCCTTGACTTTAGTCTTACTTGGGTCAATCTTGAATCCCTGGTCTTGACCTCGGTTCTTCTGCCTGACTTCCAGTTGTGTCAGTTTTCTTTTCTCGTTGTTGAAGTTAGTCAAATCCGTTGTTCCTGCAACAACTCTTTTCTGTCTCCTGATTGCCCTCTCTAGTCTTCTTTGCCGCTGAGTTTCCTTATACGCCTCGTCAACCTTGCTAGGGTCTAACGTTGGTGGTTTAGTACTAATACCAGGATAAAAAGTATTTAGATTATGTTGGCAATTAACGTGAAGTAACCCCTCTGCAACTGCTTCACTTAGTAGCTGATATGGCCCGTCATCAGGAGTACCACCGCTAAATATATCATCAATCAATATCTCATTTTGCCATGGTACACATAAAGGACAAGCGGTTAAGTGTTGGGATACTAAGACTGTTGTTACGCCTATTTGCATTCTCTTAGCCCCTTGCCCATGTAAAAAAGCCTTATGGTTGGAAGTCCTTAAACACATAGCCACATAGTCAGCTATATTAACCCTCTTACCATTCTTATACTCAATATTAGTTATGCCAGCTCTTAGATAATCAGCAGTTGCTTGATCTATAGCCTGTGTAAGTGTCAAATTACCGCTTGACATAGCTATCTGAGTCCTTGCAATTATCTGCCTATACTGGTCGTCCTGGTATCTTAGTATGGCCTTTGTCGGGTCTGCTACGGTCTTTTTTGTCTCTCTGATTAGGGCTTTTAGCTTGCCGTCATTAGTCCTAAAAAATACCTCTTCTTTGACTCTGCTAGACATTTCAAATTCTTTTAATGCCTGCTTAGCTTCTTCTTTCGTGACCGACTCACTCGGTACTAGTTTATGAGGCTCTACTACTGGCTGTATAGGTTTAGGAAGTGCAACACTTATATCATTATCAAGTGCGTACTGCTTAGCCTGTATAAGGCTATCAGAAGCTAATTTTACACCCTTATCATAAGTACCTATAAGGGCGGATTGTATTAACTGTTCAATCTCAGGCTCATAGGACCCAATAATGGTGTGATTTTCAGCCCTAAACCTTTCCATGTCTCTAAGTTTTGCTGCCTGCCACTGTTCAAATTTGAAGCCTTGTTTCATCTCTTCTTTCTCATGTCTTGCAAGGTTTCTTTTCATAGACTCAACTAGGTCAAGTTCCATCTGCTGGTATATATATCCAATGTCATCCCAGGAATTACTATTACTCCTCAGTCTCTTCCGGTTCTTCTTCATCTACTTCACCTTCTAGATCACCTTCTAGGTCATGTATCCCCTCTGGTTCTTCTTCTAGGACGTTTACACCTCTTAGGATTTTAATCCTTTCCACTTCCTCGTCCTTTTCTTCCTGGGTTAGGCTATCTCCCCATAACTCGTCTACCAGACGTTCAACGCTCATTATATTTGATGTTGCAGCCTTTGAAGTTGTTTCTACTCTGTCTTCAAATGATGGGCTAGCATACTCACCAAATAACAAGGATATTTCATTTTCAGGAATTATAATGCCTTGCCCCCTGTTCTCTATCACCTGCTGAGTGATAAGGGCAGTATTTACAACATGTGGGATAACTTCCATAAGGGTATCAACTATCTTACCCCTAGTCTTAAGAGTGGTCTTTTCTTTCTCCCTCTGTGCTTCTGCGTTATCAGTCTTTTTGAGGTCAATACCTAGGGTGCTAGGTGATACAACGCCTTGCAGTACTAGATCTAGGATACTAGCATAAGTATTTACAAAAGCTTCATGGTTTATTACTGCCTGTACCTGTTCAATCTTATCTATCTGACCTTCCTTCATAGGTGTATCAGTCTTTATAAACTTGTTATCAAATGAACTAGGAGTTAGGACCTTGCCAGTATCAGGATCCTTTGGAAGTAGCGACTCAGGTATGTAAGTCTTAACTTTACCATCTCTCATAGCCTCTACCCACTGGCTTATTACCTCGTCTAAGGCGTCTATATTGTCACTCTTTCGGTCTAGTATACCCATGCCCCTAGTCTTTTCCTTAGGAGATTTATAGAATCTCATAGGTACGCATAAGAAGAACTTGCCACCCCATGTTACACCGGTTAAGTCTGCTATTTCCTCAATCGTTGATAGCGGCACTTCTTTGTTATGTTCATTGACTAACTTGTACTCAATAGATCCTTTTTTATAAGATTCTATCAGCTTGTATTTCTTGTCATTTTTCTTATAGTAGCTGTAAAATCTATACTCTGTAACTCGGCCCCTTTTAGAAATAATCTCTAGGTCTTCACCGGACACAAATTCAATTATTGGGTAGTCTGAAATTTCCTTGTCATAAGAGAACTTAAAAACTCCATCCCCCACTATTAGGGTGTCTGTAATAGCATCTCTGAATAGCTCACTATCAAAATTATTATCCTTGGCTATTTCTTCCCACACAGATAATACTGGATTATTTTCCTCTGGCTCGTCTCCTACTTGTAAGCCTTGATAATCCCCCAATATTAGGTCTGTAAGAGAGTCAATTATTATCGCATATATTCCACTATGGAACTTTCTAATAGTTCCGCTAGATGGGACTGAGGCCCAAAATCTAGCCTTGCTAACACTGTCTGAGTTGATAGAGGACTTAAAAAACTCCTCAAGCTCTGATGGGTCACCCCTGTACCACACTCTGTTTTTAATGCAGTTGTTATTGAAGCTGATTAGTTCGGTTAGACTGACTGGTGCATCAGTATTCTGCTTAATTATATTTATCACTTTATCACCTCTCTCCTATCTTAAATTTATATGGGATAAATCCATACTGACCGCTATTGATTGTATGGTCGTTACGGTCTTCTGGTTCGTATTTATCTTCTTTCCAGCTATATGACTCCATCTCTCGTATGTGGTGCTTATTATGGTCAAGTACATAATAATATGGCTCTTTACCATCATCACTATTTAACCAACCTAGCATCAAATGGATACGGTCGATTATAGTCATCTTTTTCCAGGCATTTGAAAATCTATATACAGATGCCTTTGGATTTCTCTTTCTGAATTTATTTACCTCTGTTATAGTTGCCTGGTCTGCTGAGTCTATAAAATTATCAGGACTAAAACCCCATTTCTTACGACATCTTTCAAGAAACTCATAAAAAAGAGGCGCTATATCACTTGGCGCCAATGGTGTTTCAATATTTGCGTTGTTGTATATCTCTTCTTCAAGGTATATCAGCACTCCAGTATCTGTTATGCCTTGAAAAGACATAGCAAACGTGTCAGGACTCTCACTTGAATAGGCTGTGTCCAACGCCCCTGTAAACTGTGTAAGCTTCCAATGTTTTATCTTGTGTTCTCTGCAATATTTTTCATCAAGTCTATTTCTAAGCCATTTTTCAGATTTAACATGGACCTGTCTACTAAAGTTAGGGAATACCAGGCCTGTGGCTCTACCTCTTAGCCCTAGTATCTTATTCTTATATAGCTTAGTACCTTTTGGCACTGCCTGTTTTTTCTTTTCAATTGCCTCAGGAGTAAGGCTTAGATTGTCGTTGAAAGTAAAGAACCAGTACCGCCACTTTGGAGTGGGTTCAACTCGCTCTAGGTCTTCCATAATCTCAGGTGGAATATCCTCGGCGTATCTCTTGTATGGCCTAGACCTATTTATGAATTCATCATAGACCGGCAAATTAGGATCATCAGGGTTTAGTGTAAGTAGCATATAATCATTTCTTGACGATATCTCGCGCATAAATTCAATATCTGCTGTGTTACACTCATCAATGTATACGCAGCCATACTGACCGCCTAGTGCCATCTTCCACTTGTCCTTATTGTCATAGCCTAGAATATATATCACCTTGCCCTCAAACTTGATGTGAGGTATCTTATCCGACTTATCACCGTTGCCGTAGTACATCGCCCCAGGATGTATATCGAGTATACCAAAGTCAGCATTGATTATATTCTTCTCGGCAATACCTGTAGTCTTAGCGGCTATTATATGCAGTTTTTTAGTTGACCTAGACACCATGCGCATAAACTTTACGCCAGCGCCTACTGTAGTCTTTCCAGAAGCCGTAGTACCTTCTAGCACATCTACGTCAACATTGGTTATGGTGTTACAGAAGTCTATATATTTCTGTGATAAAGGCACTACATGATTACTCATCCAGCCCCTCACCACCCAACTGACTTATGACATCATCTAACTTTTCTGTGTTTATATTGGCGTTTATATCAACCTTGTCTGTAAATATGCCAAGATGCTTCCCCAACAACTCCAGTGCCGATTTTTTGTCGTAAAATTTAACCTCTCTGTCTTTTCCGAACTCTGTAGATTTCACCTTTACCGATTGTATGCATGCTAAATCTTCTTTTGGTGTATCAGTTAATATCTTCCCCGTATTTAGATCGACGACATTACTGATATTTACGAATCCTATCTTGGCTAACTCCTCTATAACTCTATCTGCTGTTACCCCTGTTCTTCTTGACCTTTCTGCCATTGCCTTAGAAATCTCGTTTGAAATGTTAAGTTTTGTTAAGTTTTGTGCTGCAATTTCTTTAGCAGTTTTTACTGAATATCCTGCTCTTATGGCCGCCTGAGTGGCGTTAAGATCGATTAGATATTCTTCTACAAATCGACGTTGTTTGTCGGTTAATTTTGCCATCAGGCTCACCACCTTTCTCAACTTTTCTTCGTTTTACTCAACTTTTATGCACTAAAAAAGGACCCTGTTATGAATCCTTTTGTTTTTGTTATATATACATATATGACTGTGGAGCTCTTTTTATTCCGTATTCAGAAAGTTCTTTCGGTTTAGAATACAATTCCAATTCTCCCAATTCGTATACAACCGCTTCATTTTTTCCAAAATAATATTTTTTAAAAAAGTCATATGAAATACACCCTATATCCTTAGTCAGATTCCATATTTCTTCTAAAGTTCCTTCAATTATATTTTTCACCTCAACCTCTCCTATAATCTTTTTTTCTGGGGATGTTGAATAAATGATAATTGCATCTATATTTCGTTTACACCTCACTCTTCTATACTCAACCTTCTTTTTCCCGCTCATGATATTTTTCACGTGCTCAGGATTTATTGACAATAACATTTTTTGCATCTTTTCTAGCCTTTCCTAATATGTCATAGAATTCTATTGGTGTTAACTTTATGCTTGATGGATACCCCTCAAAGTGTCCAGATTTTTTTAACCAATCAAAATTGACATTGTTCCCAGCACCAAAATAACACACATAGATCAACTCTAAGGCAACTAAATTTTTATCATTATCATATTTACTCTTTATTTCATCTTCACTGAATACTGTTTTGTTTCCCACAAAGTTTTTAAATTCTTCATATGAAACTTTTTTATGATAATTTTCTTTTACTTGTATCATTCTACTAAATATACAAATGGATGTCAAACAGCTTTTATATTTCGGCATACCGTTATCCCCTGTATATTTTCTATAAATAAAAATTGGGTCTCCTAAGTCAAAATGAACATTATACAGGGAGCCAATATATATTTTTTTTACGCCATTTGTAACCGCCATAGCAAGATTATCATGAAAAATCTTATCCCCACCCTGCAGCTCTGAATATGGAAATAGTGTATCATGATAATCATCATTTATAGCTAAATAACTGGATTTTTTAAAGTTTGGATTGATATATGGAAAGCTGGTAAGTGGGTTACTATAATCCAGGTTATATCGGTTTTTTATATATACCATTTCTCCATTCAAGTTTTTTCCCTTTAATTTAAATCCAAAATTTTCAAGAATATTTATTAGTAGAGCTTGTTTATCAAAAACAGTAACGTAAATTTCATCAATATCTTCACTTTGCCATTTCCATAATGCTAGAGATATAGCCCCTTCTCCAAGCCTCTCTCCTCTAGTTCTATCAGAAATACGCAGTGTCCCAATTTTTATTCTCTTCAATTTCGGAAGTACCTCATTATCCAACTTAATTTCTTCTTCCTCTTGCTTTAAATATACAAAAGCCGCAACACCTATAATATCTTCATATACAAGTGCTGTAGCACCTTCTTTTGATTTATCCATGCTCCACTGCACAAAACCTTTACTATATTCCGTTCCCGGGTAATCTTCTTTTAATTCATCGAAAAAGCCGTCATAAAAATTTATATCACTAAATTTTTTTAATTTAAATTTACCATTCATTCTGCAGCTCCCCCTTTATTCTTTTTATAGTATACTCATGTTCCTCGGAGCTATTACAAATTATTAATTTTTTTCCCAACAATTCAGAAATTTCCAACGCATAATCTCTCTCATACCTCATAAAATCAGACATTTTGTCGATTGGTAATTCGACTCCATCTCTACGTTTCCTTCTTTCAACTATTGTTACAGGATCTTCTTCCATCAAAACCATGATTTGAGGATTTAATCCTACAAATGTATCCTTGGGTATTTCCGAAAAATTCCCTTTATCATCAATCAAACAAAAGTGTCCATCCAAAATAAAAGTATTGTACATTTCTTTCAAACGATCAACCTGGATTAGCAACTTACTTTGATTACCCTTAATATCTTTAACTCTTTTATCTAGCTTATTTTGATTTTTTATTAGTTCGCTTGAACTAAAGGCTTTGATTTCCAACTCTTTTTCTAAAATTTTAGAAAAATAACCCTTACCCACTCCATGTATGCCACCTAAAAAAATCATTTCTTACCCCCTTAACATAATTATTCTTACCCTAACTATACTACAGGAAAATATTTTCCACAATATACTATAGTCAAATTTCAGTAAAATTTAACACAAAAAAGATGGCCCCTGGCACATGTGAATTCTAATCTTACGACTACCCCATTATGGGACACAGTGTTACTCCGCTAAGCTATCTTTTCTGTAAAAATAATTATAAATTAAGGAGGTTTAAAATGTATCTACCAAAAGTACCTGTGGAAGTAGAAGGCTTTGCCCCGTGTTTGCCATACTGCTAATCAATAAAATAATTAAGAAAGGAGATATAGGTCTTCCTTCATACTTCCACGATATCATATTATCATAAAGTCATATGCAATAGTGTGCAGTCTTTATCTAGTAATCAACTTTTTCTCCGAATGACTTTAAGGCTCTTCCATGCAAGTCATGAACACGTCTAATACTATAGCCCAACTTATTACTTATTTCATCCCATCTAAGACAAGCTACATACCTAGCAAACAATATAGCCTGATATACTTGCGTATTATCCTTGTCATATAGTTCATATATTTTGCTAGATATTTCATCTTTAAGTCTCAACTTCTTATTTAGCATGTCATATACAAGAGATTTTCTATCAACAATACTACACATAATGCTTTCAGTTGATGCTCTGCCACTCGTCTGAACTCTCTCATCATAGTTTATAGCTCCACCTTCTGCCATTGTTGTAAGCTCTAAAATTTCCCCCTCTAGAAATTTTATATAATTATCTATTTTGTAAATTTGTCCCAGGTATTCTTTAGGCTCTCTTTTTTCATCCCTCATTACTCAACCACCTCAAAATCAACTATCTTAAAAGTGTCACTAGTAAGATCACTGTTATACATACCAACTACAACTTCCTTGAATCTATTAAGCTCCCACCCAGCATAATGTATCTCATAGTAACCACTTGTTTTTATCGGTTCAAATCTTATATGTAATCTTTTCTTATTGCTGTAAGCTTGGTTAATTGCATCCACCAACTTCTTTTTTCTATTCACTGAATCCCCCCTATCTTTTTAATTTCTCCCCTATATCAATCTGATTAAATTCTTCTTTACTAACATTCATTGACACGATATCACCTGCATAGTCTCTAACTTTAACGACATACTGCTCCTCGTATTTTTCTATCATTTTCGTGTCATGATTCTCTTTATACTCTTCCGGCAAATAGTCTTTAGCCACCACTTCACCTACATAAGTTTTCATATCATCTTTGCAGAAGTTGTATCCAACCCCGAAACCGCCAGCAAAAAAACATATATTGCCTAGCGCTATGCAAGCTACTAATTTATTAAATTTCTTCATATCTTACCCCCCTTATTGCTCTTTTACTTTTGTAAGTAAATTATTTCTCAAAAACGTTTCTACATAGCCTTCCTTAGTTTTAAACACAAGTAAATAATCTGTGGCATATAAAAATATCAATCCTCTCTTAATCCCCTTGCTTCTATCCTTCCTCATATCACCCACATCAAACTTCACTATGTATTTTCCCCCAGGCTTTAGATCAAAATTTACAATATCATCCCTAGACACACCTGCTATTGTCTTGTAATCGTAAAACATTATTCACACTCCTAATCCAACTTATCTATCCTGATAAAAATACCAGGAATCTCAGCCCAAAACTTTTCACATATTAGACTTGCTATCTGAGCATCATCTTTCCAAAATCCTACAGTAGTCATACAATCCTGAAGGAGCTTTTGGGCATTGTCAAGATCAGGCTTAGTATCTTTGTACTGGCCGTTCCTTTTTCCATTTCTCATTGGATAGCACCACTTCACATATAACCTCAGAGCCCCTCTTAGCTTCCTAGACGGCTTAAATCTTGCTAAGCTATCAGTTAGCTTACTTCTTGCTTGCTTGAGCTCTGACGGCTCATAGAAAGCCTTATTCTTAAAATTAACTTGTTTCTCCTGATGAGTAACCGTTGGAGGAATCATTGGCATAAAAAACTCAATCATGTTTACACCCTCGCAATCTTCCAATTTAAAATTTTTGTTCTAGAATTTCCCATTCCAACATGAATTAACTCATCATCAAAATTACTTCGCACGTACAGGTCTATATAGACAAGTCCGTTATAGTCCTTATATTTTTTATTATGGCACTGACCATGTTCTCTAAATAAAATTTCTATCGGTCTTGATTCATCAATCGCAAAACTTATAAATTCTAACAGCTCTTCTTTTCTTGTCATTTTTAACACCTCTTAAATTTTATTATCAATTAACTTTCATTTTCTTTAAATGATTTTCTAGGCAATTTCGCTTTAGTCATTTGGCGGCCATGAATAGTTATGTTGGGCGTAGCTATCGCCCAACTAATCTTTCATAGCCTATGACACTTTTGTGTCACGTGACAGAAAAATATATATATTATATATATGTTTTTTTCGTCACAGTGCGACAATAACTGAAAAACAGTTTTTGTCACAGGTTTCGTGTCACAGTGCGACAATAACTGAAATTTATGTTTTTGTCACAGTGCGACACGTGCGACAAATTCAGTTTTTGTCACAGGTCACGTCTTCCATTTTTCGACTAATTACACTTGGTTTTCCCGGACCTTTTTCCTCAGGATTAAATCCACCGTGTTCTTTTATTCGTCTCCAAACTGTCCTTGTTGTTACACCCATTTCATCTGCCAAATCATTTATTGTAATCTCTTCTTTGTCCATTTCCAGGTTTGCAAAAGCAATTTCTAGGGCATTTACCCTTTCTTCTTGTTTTTTTTCTTTGGGCTTTCTTGCTTCAATCCCCCTTTGCCATGGAGCTTTTTCTGACTCTGGAGCAGTATCTTTTAAGACTCCAGAATCATCTATCCTATGAATTGGATAATCAAACCATACATTAACTGGCTCAAATCCGGCAAACTCTCTAAGAGTCCCCTCAATTCTCCATGCTGTCTTGCTCGCTGCCATAGCCATTACCCTATCTAGCCTTTGCTCTATATCAATAAACTGTTTTCTAGTAAGAGCCTTATTAGCATGGCCTAACATCTGAACTCTGCTTAAAGTATCGTCTAGTCCTACATTTTCCTCATAGTAGTCTTGGCTTAAATTCTGTATGGCAAGGCTTATATAATTAGCTGCAGCCTTTTCTTTTTCATGCTTTATAAGCTCATCAGGAAGGGATAACTCCGTCAAGTCTATTAAGGCATCAGGGTCTCTTGCAAAAACTCCTGAACCACTGGCCCTATCCATGGATCTCTTACCGCCTTGGTAGCCCTTAGAATGGTGATGGCAATATATAACAGCACTTCCTAGATCTGTACACACTCTATCAAACTGATTACAAAAGTGGGCCATCTGATCGGCTGAATTTTCATCTCCGGTAATAACCTTGTATATAGGGTCTATGATTATAGCCGTATAATTCTTCTTGTGGGCCCTTCTAATTAGCTTGGGAGCCAACTTATCCATGGGTACTGACTTACCTCTTAGATTCCATATATCAATGTTTCTTAAGTTGTTAGGAGCTACTCCCATGGCCGTATAAACATCCTTAAACCTATGCAGGCATGAAGCCCTATCAAGCTCTAGGTTGACATACATAATCTTGCCTTGTTCACACTTCCAACCCATCCACTTATCACCTTCTGCAATGGCTACGCAAAGCTCAATTAGTGCATAAGACTTCCCCGCCTTAGATGGTCCTGCCATAAGCATTTTATGACCCTGTCTAAGGATTCCATGAATAAGTGGTGGAGCTAGTGGCGGCAAATCATCAAAGAAGTTTTCTAGGCTTTCAGGATCCGGAAGGTCATCATTGACCCCCTCTATCCATTCAAACCATTCATTCCAATTTGACTTTCCTATATTAGTATCTATCAAAAACTGTTTCTTACCATTTCTAGTAACGCCTGGCATCCTGCTTAGCCTAGATGGATTCTTGTTCTGGATATCCACTTCTAAGCCATTCTTTTCACAAACGTTATATAAATACTCAACTCTTTTTTTGTACTCCTCATAACTGGATGCATCTACTTTAACTATTGCGTGGATTGACTTTTCCCCAGAAAAAACTAGACAAGCAACTGGCAATTCAAGCTCTCTCATTATGGCATTTTGTTTTTCTAAGTCCATAGAATCGGATTCGACTAAGGCATACTTATATTCAGTAACATTACCGTTCTTGCAGCCTTTGCCATCTAATGGATTAAACCTTATCCATGCCCCTGCTTCTTCCTTGTAATCCCCAAGGACTGCTCCAATGTCTCCATTACACTTACTAAGTTCTTCAATTAACTCTCCTGCAGTCCTATCCCAGTGTCCCTTAGTCGGTAGATATTTATCATCGTTCTTCCAAGTTTCTGTAACGTATCCTACATTTTCAGACACATCAAATAATGTTTCAAGGTACTTAATTAAGTCATCAACTGGCTCCCAGTTTCTTGGTTCTTCTATCTCCTTGCCTTCAAGCCAAGTCTGATCTACCACAACTAAGTCATCTTTTATTTCATCATCCCAGTCTAGCTCATGCCCGCCTGACTTTAGTGTAGGAGTATACCCCCTATCTACAGCCATCTGGTATATAGTGCCACCAGTAACTGGTGTACCTGTTCCATTAAAGCTCATCCACTTTGTAAAGCACTCACCTTTTTTGTACCTCTTATCTGCTTGGCTCCATGTATCCCAATCACTGGCAGTATAGCCTTCTTCTTTAAGGGCCATACCTACATTGACCCACTCAGTATAAGTAAGTTCATCAGGCTTTATATATTCAATTAACTCTAATAAATTAGAATGGTACTGCCTCATCTCTTACCTCATTTCTAGCTGGCTTATAGTCTTTCGGTGTAATATCTCTTGGAATCTTCCAACCATTCCCAGCTATCCTATCAATTAATTTTCTTGCACTGTCAAACTCCCAAGTACCTACATTTTTAAATCCTCTTTGTTCTAAAAATCTTATCTGCTTAGGAGTAGTAAGCCCTGCTTCTCGTCTTGCTGAAAGCCTATCAAGAAGTAACTTAGCCTTACCTGCATTGTCTATTTCATCAGGCATAATACCTAGCTTTTCAAGTGTCTTAACCTGCTTATCTGATGGTGGGCTCATTTCCCAACCAAACGCAGGCACATAGCTTGATAGGTCTTCGGCTTGTATAGACATTTCAAACTGCAGTGGGTCTACAAGTTTTCTCTTTCGCTTTCTCATTTCTTCTAACTGCTTAGCTAAGGCTTCTTCTCTTTGGAGTATTACTTCTTCCTCACCCATCTTTTCAACTTCCATAATGTCCTCAGGGCATCCAGATTCTTCAATAATCTTAGTCATAGCCTTGGACACTTCTTCATTTTGAGCTATTAGTGATGCTGGATGGCACAACTCATGTCCTTCTGTATGCCATAGAAAATCAAGTACAAGTAAGTCTTCTTTACCCGGATGCAGCCTTGTTCCACGTCCTACCATCTGGCTATATAATGACCTTACCTTAGTAGGCCTAAGGACTATTACACAATCAACAGATGGGCAGTCCCAACCTTCAGTAAGGAGCATTGAATTGCAAAGTACATTGTATCTATCCTTATCAAAATCCTCTAATACCTGGGTCCTGTTATCTGAATCTCCATTGACCTCAGCAGCTCTAAAACCCTTTTCTTGAAGTATCCTTGTAAACTTCTGTGATGTCTTTATAAGTGGTAAAAATACAACTGTCTTTCTATCGCTGCAGTACTTGATCATTTCATCAGCAATCTGTTCAAGATATGGATCAAGTGCGGTACCTATCTCACTAGCCTTAAAGTCTCCTGCCTGCTGACTAACCCCTGATAAATCAAGTTTAAGTGGAATAGTCAAGGCCTTAATAGGAGACAAGAAACCTTCCTTGATAGCCTTAGGGAGTGTATACTCATATGCTAGCGACTCAAAATATGAGCCTAGGTTCTTCATATCTCCTCTATCAGGAGTCGCAGTTACTCCTAGGACCTTGGCCTTATCAAAGTAGCTAAGAACCCTCTGATAGCCATCTGATATACAGTGATGGGCCTCGTCTATTACTATTGTGTTAAAATACTCTTTATCAAATTTATTTAGTCTTTTTTCTCTCATAAGTGACTGCACAGATCCAACAGCTATCCTGTAAAAACTTCCTAGGCAAGAGTTCTCTGCCTTTTCAACTGCACACTTAAGGCCTGTAGCCTTATCTAGCTTGTCTGCTGCCTGGTCTAAAAGCTCACCTCTATGAGCAAGTACTAAGACCCTGTCACCACTTTTCACTCTGTCTTCTATGATCTTGCTAAATACAATAGTCTTACCACAGCCAGTTGGTAAAACAAGGAGTGTTTTAAGCACTCCCTGTTCCCATTCTTGCAAGACCTTTTCTTTAGCTTCCTCTTGATATGGTCTTAGCTTCATAATTAAAATGCTCCTGGTGTAAATGCTGGTGCAGTATCTTCTTTCTCAATGAACCTTAAAATCTCGTTCATTTCTCTTTGCTCACCACTCTTATCTGTATACTTTCTAATTCCAACCTTACAACGACCCTTAGCGCCAGTAACTTTTGACCAATTCATCCTAAGTGGTTCACCCTTTTTCTTCTGACCAATTGAAGCAAAAAATGCTGATAAAAATCCCTCTGTCCTAGTGTGTAAAAGCAAATTATGAGTTATTAAGGCCATTCCTTCTTCTGTATCTATCTTTATCTTAAGAATTGCCTTATTACAAGGTGGCATCTTCTCACTACCATCAAACCTACCTCTTTCAAAGCTGTTTACTTCAAATTCATACTCACCTGTAGGCAGGAGTATAAACTCTGGACCCTCTTTGCTTATTTCATCATCCCAACCTAATGCTCTTTCGTTTAAATCTGTCATCACTCTACTCCTTTACTTTTATTTTAAGAGGGGATCTAGTTCCCTCACTTAATTTACTATGATATTATTGTTATCCCTTGAACACCTTCAAGATTGCTTTCTAGGTACTTCTTAATATTTAACATGGCTTCATTTCTCCAAGCTCCACCATCTGCTTCAAATAAAGCACACCTAGGACCTGACTGCATCCTAAAAACAAACTGGCTTTCTGGCTGCTCAACTTCTACAAATGTACGTCTTGGAGTAAGGACTACTGGATTAGGAACCTTTACATCCTCAACTGTGGCTACCCCTGTCTTTATTGTT